>Ga0209040_10000078_pt1 | contig 57960 bp, 55 predicted proteins | sample BogFormECP12_OM3_FD_188240 | JGI IMG/M metagenome (GOLD analysis project Ga0209040, IMG submission 188240) | Bog forest soil microbial communities from Calvert Island, British Columbia, Canada - ECP12_OM3 (SPAdes) (version 2) | ecosystem: Environmental > Aquatic > Freshwater > Wetlands > Bog ... | reverse complement strand
GTGCCCAGGAACTGGCGCACTTACTGCGATGAGGTCACGGATAACTTCCGGGTCATCGATCCAAAGAAGTTCCGGATTATCGTGTGAGCGGGGTATACCATTCTTGTGGACCGCATGACGCAACAGGAAGCAATCGCCTGGCATCTAGACCAGGCAGCACTAGGCGTCGCATACTTCACTTCGGACGATGTGAGAATTCAGTCTTTGCCGCCTTCGATCATGGATTCGACCATCGCCAACGAGTCGGTTGCGCCTCCCGCACCAGACGCCTTCTTCTGGTCGGTAACTTTCAGCGATCAGCGGAATCGGAGCAAGCTCAGGTCCAAATGGTTCCGTCAGTTTCTCACGGACGAAGATTGACAGGCGGCTGGTCTAGCTCCAGCGTGAGTTGAGAATCCTCGGTCCTCTATCGTGTACACCATCGCCTTGTCAGACCTGCTCGCGATAGCCGAACTCTCACTCCTCCGCGAAATCGGGGTAAGTTCACTGCCGACATTTGGAGCACCATAGCCGGTCTCGACGGAGGCGATGCCGCGACAATTTGGGGATCATGCCACAGATTCTGCGATCACCTGGGGCAGGGTGCCGGGGGAATCGCGGGCGTGACATTATACGCGACCGTGGCTGGACGATCCACTATAGCGATGACCTGGCGGGCAACACCTGGGCCGACCTAAGCAATGTCCGGCTGTCGGTCGCGTTTGGCACCGATGCCGCTGTCGGCAGTCCGTACATGAATATCCGCAGCCTGGCATAGCGCAGCGAACTCGCACGTGGGGCGAGAATCATGTAATTCGCGGCCTCGGCTACATCGATCTCCGCCGAGCAGCTAGGCCTTGGCGCCCTCTGAGACTGCGCCGTCACGACGTGAATCCAGCGTTGCATCCGCCAGCAGTGTCGCCGAGATGTGTGTCGTCCGCTCATCGAACGGCGAGAACACGGTGCAGACCTTGCATGGTGGCAGATAGCGGTCGTGGCGCAGCTTGTTCATCACATCCGAGAACCATACCGCCTCGAAGCCATCGCGGTACAGGTTCTCGATCCGCTCATTGCCCATGAAACAGCAAGGGGCGGTCTTGCCCGACGACTCGATGAAGATGGCCTCAAAGGGAGCCATGCAATTGGCGGCGCCCATCTGTCCGGTTTCCTGGACAAAAAAGCGTCGGCCGCTAATCCGGATACCATGCTTGGCGGCAAGTTCGCGGCCGCGCGCGAGCTCGTCGTTGTACTCCTGCTTGACGTTCCACAGGGTCTTGTGCGCGTACTGCTTTTGCGCGCTGATGTAATGGCCAATGCTAACCTGCGGTATTCCAAGGTCTGCCGCGATGCCGACGAAGCCGGAGATCTCACGGAAGTTGTCACTATTGGCAACCATGTGAAGATCGATCCTATCGCGATCCTCATCAGTCAGCTCCGGCAGAAAAGCCCGTAGGTTGGCTATCACACGCTCAAACGTGAACTGCTTGTTCTTGTACCGCATCTGTCTATCGTAGGTCTCAGGCGTGGCCGCGTTCAGCGAGATCACGATCAGATTGACCTTCCCCGCCAGCAACATCCCCCAGCGCTTCGATAGCAGACTGCCGTTGGTTGTGACCTGAATCAACCTTGGTGACGGATTCAGTTCGAGGACGTGTCTTACGACCCACTCGAAATCGGGGTACAGAAAAGGTTCCCCCCAACCAGTAAGATCGACCACGCGCGCGTGCCGGATGGCAGTGTCAAGCTTCAGCACTTCACTGAACTCGACAGCAGTGCCCTTGTAATCTGCTTCACGGCAGAAGAAGCACGCGGCATTGCAGTGGGTATTGAGCAGAATGCTCAGAAAGGCAGGATAGGTAAACCTGGCGAGTGCGGCAGGCAGGCCCTTGCCGCGATAGAGATCAGCGGAACGGGCAAATATAGCCTTACCAATCTCGCGGTGAACCCCGATCTTGTCCGCCCGCGGCTGGGTCAAAAAATCGTCAACCGCCGCCGCAAGGTCACGAATTTCAGCGGTGTCGAGTTTGCCACTTGACTTAATCAGATCGATGAGAGCTTCGTGGGCGGTTGCCACATCAATTCGCTTACTCACTGCAGCGCGCAACTCGTCGCGTTCTGCTCGTAGCACAGACAGCTCCTGTTCTGCACTAACCGCAGACAGCTCCCGTTCGGCGCGAACCACAGACAACTGCTGCTGTAGCTTGCTTACTTCCTCCCCGGTCCGCACGGCGTATTCATGCAGTCGGCGCACGCTTGGCACAGCCAGAGCCACGTCACGAAGTAGTCTGCGGGCAGCTGTATTGGCCTGCATTCCCGATCCTTCCCCGGGCTCTGCGCCGCGGATAGCTGCGTGTCTCGAAATTAGCATCCCCAATGATCGGTCCAACTTGCCTTGCATTGGGGAAGCTGCGAACAGGCCGCTTATAGCAATCGCGCCTGAAGTCGGTCAACGTTTGTCGGAAAAGCAGCGGACGCCCACGCCGCCCGCCATAGGAGCTGTCCACGATCCAACCGGCAGCCTGCCTCAACTAGCCGTCTGATCGAGGAGCTCAACCCTGTTCGGATGTAGTCGCTCCTACACCGCGCAATGGGACACGACCTCGTCATACCTCTTCAGCGAGGGCGACGGCCGCTTCCAGTGATTCATCGAATTCTGGCCGTTCGCCGTACACCATGGACGCCATAAAGCGCTTTCAGTGCAGTGGAGTGCGGCTTGGCGCGCAAAGCGGACCAGATTGCCGCCCGCGATGCTTGACACTAAAGCTGACTTATCGAAAACGCCTTTCGCATCCCCCAATGAGTGAAATCGCGCGGGCGATCCGCCGAGAATGGGAGGTTCCCATGTCCATCATGCCCGGCTTCACCCTCACCGAGATTGACACCTCCGGCGCGCGCATCCGCCTGCGTCATGGCGGCAGCGGACCGCCGCTGCTCCTGCTGCACGGCAATCCGCTCACCCACGTGTCTTGGCACGCGGTGGCGCCACGCCTCGCCGAACACTTCCATGTGGTGGCCGCCGACCTGCGCGGTTATGGCGACAGCTCGGCGCCGCCCGAGGAACCGGGCAGCATCAACTACTCGTTCCGCGCGATGGCGCAGGATCAGGTCGAGGTGATGCAGGCTCTCGGCTACCCGCGCTTCTTCGTCGCCGGACACGACCGCGGCGGGCGCACCACCCACCGCATGTGCCTCGACCATCCGGACAAGGTGATCAAGGCCGCGATCATCGACATCGTGCCGACGCTCGACATGTGGGCGGCGATGGACAAGGAAGGCGCGATCGGCGGCTGGCACTGGCCGTTCATGTCGCAGCCGGCGGATTTTCCGGAGCGCATGCTGGGCAGCGTCCCCGCCGACTGGTTCATGCGCAAGAAGCTGCTGAAGCTGACCGCCAACCTGAACCACATCCCGCGGGCGATCTGGGACGAATATGTCCGCTGCTTCAACGAAAAGACCATCCGCGGCTCGTGCGCGGACTATCGCGCCGCCGCGACCATCGACTGCGAGCTCGACACCGCAGACCTCCATCGCAAGCTCACGATGCCGATCCTGGTGCTATGGGGCAACAGCAGCAGCGTGGGGCGACGCTTCGCCGATCCGCTCGCACTGTGGCGGCAGCGCGCGGACGATGTGCGCGGCGAGGCACTGCCGAGTGGGCACTATGTGAACGAGGAAGCGCCGGAGCAGGTGCTGGATTGGTTCCTGCGGTTCTTCGGGAGCTGATCACGCCTCCAGGAAATGCCCGAACGCCCGCAACGGGCGGATGTCGTCGCAAACGATCTTGGTAATTGCCAGCATCGGCACCGCCAGAATCGCGCCAGGCACCCCCCACATCCAGTACCAGAACAGCAGTGCGAGGATCACGGCCACCGGATTGATGGTGAAGCGCCGCGCCATCAGCATCGGCGTCACGATTTCGCCCTCCACCACGTGGATCAGGAAATACAGGCCGACCGGCAGCAGCGCCCACCAGGTGACGCCGAGTGACACCACGCCCGCCATCAGAAAGATCGCCATGGCAACCATCGGGCCCAGGATCGGCACGAAATTCACGACGAAGGCGATCAGGCCCCACAGCAGCGGATTGGCCACGCCACACGCCCACATGACGAGCAGCGTGAGCACACCCACGACGACGTTGATCAGCGTCACCGTGATCAGATAGGCGGAGATGTGTCGCTCGATGTCGAGCGTGATCTCCACCGCCTGACGCTTCTGGCCGAAACTCGGCAGGATCTCGACGAACCGGCGCAGGAAGGTCTCGCCCGACACCAGCAGGTAGAACAACACCACCAGCGTGGTGAACAATCCGGCCGCGACGGTGGTGGTGCCGCTGAACAATGCGCCCACCAGGTTGAACGAGTGCACCTCAGGTCCCTGCGGCGGGCCGACCCCGCCACCGGCAATCCCTTCCAGTTGCCCGATCATCCATTGCAGCGTGCCGATCGGCCGTGCCAGGAAGGCAAGCTCCTGCTGGATCTGCGGGATCGCCTCCGGCAGTTTGCCAGCCCAGGACGCCGCGGGTCCGGCGACGCCGCTCGCCAGCGCGGCAAGTGACAGGGCAAGCAGCAGGATCGCCAGCACCGCGCTGAGACCGTGCGGCACGCCGAGCCGGTCGCTCAGGCGGACCAGCGGCTGCAGCAGCAGCTTCAGCACGATCGCCAGTACCATGGGCAGCACGATCGGCGAGGCGACGTAGAGTGCAGCCAACAGCGCGAGCAAGAACAATCCTGCCAGGAAGATTGTCTGCGGTTCGGTGGGAAGCGGCATGTCGTCCGCCTCCGGCTGCGGGGTGGCGGCGGGACTGGTGTCCCGGATGGCCGCAACCGTGTTTCCCACGGACTCGCCAGCCACGTCCGTCATTCGCGCGCTCATGCTACCGCTTCCCTGCCACCGTAGGCTGCAACGCTGACGCGGCGATGCGGTTCGTCAGGCAACCGGCACATTCAACTCACGCGCCAGCTTCTGCTTCATCGCCGCAGCAAACGCGGGATAGTCCTGGCAGGTCACCGCAAAGGCGCCAGGACCGCCGATCACCTCACGCGTATAGGACTGCAACAGGTCCGGCTCCTCATGCAGGATGCAGAGGCCGTTGATGGTGATGCCGGCCGCCGCCATTCGGTCGCGGATCGGGCCGGGCGCGATGCCGTCATTCGACCTGCCGTCGCCGATCACATTCACCACCTGGCGCGTTGGCGTGTCCGGAATGTGGCTCAGCAGCGTCAGCGATGCGAGCAGCGCTTCACCAATTGCTGTCTGTCCGGCCTTTACCACGCGCGGCATGTTGTCCACCGTGTCGGCGAAGGCGCGCGCATCGGCGTCTGACCCGATCAGCGTCCAGCCGGTGATCACCTCCTGCGCGCCGGCGCCGGACCAGAGCAGCAATGAGCAGAGGCTGGACTTGGTCGGCCCGCTGATCAGGCCGGCAATGATCGTGGGTTCGCGCAGGGCAGCGGCCATCCCGCCGGCGATCAGGCCGAACTCGTCATAGGTGACGCTGGCGGAGCCATCCACTGCCAGAACCAGCGCCAGATCGACCGCATGCATCCGCGTCCTCTTGAGCGTTTGACGATTGCGGCGGAGTATCGGCGCCAGACCGAGAGGAGACGAGGGATGCCGGAGAGCCCCGCCGATAAATCCATGCTGAGCCAGGCCCAGACGCGGATGCCGCTGAACGGGCTGAAGGTGCTGGATCTGACGCTTGCACGCGCGGGACCCACCGCGGTGCGGCATCTCGCCGACTGGGGCGCCGATGTGATCAAGATCGAGCCGCCGGCCACCGACGGCGAGGAGATCACCGGCAACCGCCACGGCTTCGACTTCCAGAACCTGCACCGCAACAAGCGGGCGATGACGATCAACTTGAAGTCGCCGGAAGGCCATGCCGCGTTCATGCGCCTGGTGAAGACCGCCGACATCGTGATCGAGAACATGCGCGCGCAGGTGAAGCACCGGCTGAAGGTGTCATACGACGACGTGAAGGCGGTGAACCCTCGCATCGTCTATGGCAGCATCAGCGGGTTCGGGCAGACCGGACCGTATGGGCATCGTGCCGGGGTGGATCAGATCGCGCAGGGCATGGGCGGGTTGATGTCGATCACCGGCCTGCCGGGACAAGGACCGGTGCGCGTCGGCATCCCGATCGACGACCTGACCGCCGGCAACCTGCTGGCGCTGGGCATCATGATGGCGATCTACGACCGCGAGCGTACCGGCGTCGGGCGCTGGGTGACCACGTCGCTGCTGGAGGCGCAGATCTTCATGCTGGACTTCCAGGCCTCGCGCTGGCTGATCGCCAAGGAGGTGGCGCCGCAGGCCGGCAACGATCATCCGACCGGCATTCCCACCGGGGTGTTTCCGACCAGCGACGGGCACATCAACATCGCCGCCAGTTCTGCCCGCGTGTTCGGCCGCTTCTGCGACGCCATCGGCAAGCCGGAGTGGAAGGACAAGCCGGAGTGGAAGGACCAGCAGGCGCGCAGCAAACACCGCAAGGAGATCAACGCGGCGATCAGCGATGTTACGAAGCACAAGCCGTCCGAATACTGGATCGAGCTGCTGGAAGGCGCCGGCGTGCCGTGTGGGCCGATCTACTCGATCGACCAGGTATTCGCCGATCCGCAGGTGCAGCACCTCGGCATGGCGACGCAGATGCACTCACCCGTGATCGGTGACGCGGAGGTGGTGGCCTCGGCGATCAGCATCACCGGCTTCTCCAAGGATATCCGCGTGGCCACGCCGGAGATGGGATCGAGCACGGACGAGGTGCTGGCGTCGGTCGGCTACAACGCCGACGAGATCGCCGAGATGCGCAAGAAGGGAGCGATCTGAGATGAACGATTTTCCCAGCGGCGGCATCACCCGCGAATACGCCGGCGGCAAGATGCTGGCGGCGAAGGACGATGGCGTCGGGCTGATCACGTTCAATCAGCCCGAGAAGCGCAACGCGATGTCGCTGGAGATGTGGACCGGGTTCGGCGACATCCTCGACGAGTTTGCCGAGGACGGGTCAGTGCGGGTGGTGATCCTGACCGGGGCTGGGCACAAGGCATTCGTTTCTGGCGCGGATATCAGCCAGTTCGAGAAGAACCGGTCGAATGCCGAGGCGCAGCAGGAATACGAGCGTCTGGCTGGTGTCGGTCGGGCGAAGTATGCCGCGTTCCCCAAGCCGGTCATCGCGCGCATCCGCGGGTTCTGCCTCGGCGGCGGGCTGGCGATCGCGATGCAGGCGGATCTGCGGATTGCCGCGGTGGACAGCGAGTTCGGCATTCCGGCGGCGCGGCTGTCGATTGCCTATGCGCCGGATTCGGTGAAGCGGCTGATCGACCTGGTGGGGCCGGCGCATGCTCGGATGATCCTGTATACCGCGCGGCGGATCGACGCGGAGGAGGCGGAGCGGATCGGGCTGATCAACAAGATGGTTTCGGACGAGGAACTGAACGACGAGGTGCTGGATATCGCGCGGACGATTGCCGACAACGCGCCGCTGTCGGTAGCGGCGTCGAAGCTGACGATCAACGAGATGCTGAAGGATGAAAGTCAGCGCGACATGGCGGCGATCAAGCGGATGTCGGAGGTGTGCTTTAACAGCGCGGACTACAAAGAGGGACGAACGGCCTTCATGGAGAAACGGCCGCCACGGTGGGTTGGGAGATAGCACGCGCGAATCTCGCCGGGTGACACGCAGCAGCAACGCGGGGAGACGGCCGCCCGACAGGAGTAATGACGGATGATATTCGCAGTTGCCAACAAAGGTGTTGCTGGGGCTGGCGCCGCTCTCATGCTGAACTTCGCGAGCCTCTTCATCACCCCTGTGGCGCCGGTTCTGGCGCAGGATTATCCGGCAATCATCGCGGCGCCCGACCGCACGGACGCGGATCGTCAGACGGACCAGCGACGCAATCCGGTAAACCTTCTCTCCTTCACAGGGGCAAAACTCGGATGGACTGTACTCGATATGGGCGCGGGGGCTGGCTACAGCACCGAGCTCATGGCCCGTTCTGTAGGCCCGAGCGGCAAGGTCTACGGGCAGACCGATGAAGAATCCGAGAAGCTGAAGGCTAGAACGGTGAAGCCGGCCATGGGCAACGTCACCGTGCTAGTACGACCATTCGACGATCCGGTCCCCGCGGACCTACACGACTTTGATCTGATCACCTTCTTCTTTGCCTATCATGACACGACCTACATGGCGGTCGATCGCGCCAGAATGGACAAGGCGCTGTTTGCCGCGCTGAAGCCCGGAGGCTTTCTGGTCATCGCCGACCATTCGGCGCGGCCGGAAGACGGTGCAACAGTCGGCAAGACGTTTCACCGGATCGCCGAGCAGACATTGCGAGCGGAGATCGAGGCTGCCGGGTTCAAGTTCGTTGCTGATACCGACTTTTTGCGCCATCCGGAGGACGCCCGAACCGGCATCGTCTTCCGGAATCCCACCCCAGTGGACGAGTTCGTGCTGAAATTTCAGAAACCGCAGTGAGTCTGCGCGGCTTGGGTGCCAGGGAAGCAGCAATGGAACGCTAACCCTGTTTGGCGAATGGAGCGAATCGCTGGCAAACTCCGCGTCCTCGTCTCGACAGTGACATCGCTCGCCGCGCTTACACAGGAACTGGTGAAGGCAGACGCGTGCGTAATCGCCCTGCCGGACGCAGGCCGGCGGCGGTGGAGACGGCGCTGTGGCGGCAGGCAGCCAACCCGGAGCACTGAGCAGTCGAGGCTGCTTCGGTGGACGCTGCCCGCGCCGGACGCCGCATGCCCGGCACGCGCCCCGGAATTCGCGGCACGCAATCAGAAGCTATAATGGCGCGACATCCGGAGAGTTGTGGAACAGCGCGCCATCGACGCCGATCCGGGCGGCGCTGTGGGCCGTCCATTGACGAGCCGCCGCCGAAGCCGCCAGCCGCCCGGCAACGGAATCCTAACCATGCCGCCGCAAGATGCACCCCTTGGGTTGACCGGGCGCACGGGCCTCGGCGGAGCACATGCACAACCACTGGGGCACGGGGAAAGCGAACGCTGCAACAGGCAAGCAGCCGGGCCCGCCCCGCTCGCACGCCGCGGCGACCCGTCTGTCCCTGCGATGAACAGCCACGGCGCAGCGCGGGTGGGGGAGCGGCAGTCGCCGGCTGAAACCGCTCAGCATTGGCGCTTGGAACGGGACCGCCACGTCGCGTTCGCCTTCGCGGCAGCCGATCTGCTGATCGAGGTTGGTCTGGATGGCATGATCATCGCCGCTTCAGGCGCCGCGCACGCCGTGCTGGGCGTGGACATTCTCGACCTTGTGGGGAGACCGGTCACGGACTTCGTGGCAGCAAGCGATCGGCCATTCGTTCGACACCTGCTCAAGCAAGTTCATGGATTGTATCGCATCGATCCGACAGTGGTGCACGTCGTGCAGGCCGATGGGGTGGCCAGCCGTATCCTGTTCGGCGGATGTCGGCTGCCCGACCGGGCTGGCGGCGTCTATCTGAGCGTGACCTTGGTGCCTGATTCGCTCACCCCGATCCCCCAACCGCGTGATGAGGCGACCGGTCTGCTGACGGCGGATGCGCTGCGCGTCGCTGCTCAGCGCCTTGCACGCGGGCATGACGGCGTCGCACCGAATTTGCAGCTGGTTCAGCTCGATGGTCTTTCGGGCGCCGCACGGCAACTGCCGGCGGACCAGTCAGCCATGCTCCTGGAGGAAATCGGCGCGGCCTTGCGGGCCAGTTCGGTGGGTGGCGACGCCGCGGGCCGACTGACTGACGATGCGTTCGGTGTCGTGACAAAGGCCGGACGCGACCCCGATCGCGATGCCGCGTTGGTCGCCGACCTTGCCGATGCGATCTGCGGGGCGGGCATTCCCGAGGGCGAGATCGGGACGCAGGTCGCCAGGATCGACCTCGCGCTCGGTGGCCTGAGCGATCGGGACGTGGTGCGGGCCCTGACCCACGCCATGAACAATTTCGTCAAATCGCGTGGCGCGAGAGCTTCGACATCAAGACGCTACAGGACGGGATCGCGACCGCGCTGAGTGAAACGGTCAGTCGCTTCACCGATACCCGCCAGATGCTGGCTGACCACCGTTTCACCCTTGTGTATCAGCCGGTCGTGGACTTCTCCAAGCGGGCAATCCATCACTATGAAGCGTTGTCGCGCTTTCCGGACGGCGCCAATACCTTCGACACAGTCGTCTTCAGCGAGGACGTGGGCCTGAGCGCCGAACTCGATCTGATCGTATGCGCACAGGCGATCAAGGCCCTGGAGGGCGGCGACAACGTCAGGGTGGCGGTCAACCTGTCCGGCCGATCGGTGCAGAATGACGCGTTCCGCGCCGCCTTGAGCGAAGTCACCAAACAGCTCGGTGCTCGACGCGATCGCCTGCTGTTCGAGCTGACGGAATCGGCGGAAGTCGAGAACTTTGTGGAAGCAGCCGCATTTCTCGCCGGGCTCAGGCGCCTGGGGCACCACGTGTGCCTGGACGATTTCGGCGCCGGCGCCGCAGCCTACAGCTATCTTCGACGCTTCGACGTCGATTTTCTCAAGATCGATGGACCGATCCTCAAGGCAGCCGCCAACAAGGGCCGGGAGCGGGCGCTGATCCGGTCGATCTGCGTGCTCTGCCACGAGTTGGGTTGCAAGGTCATCGGCGAAATGATCGAGAACGAGAATGCGGCCTTTCTCGCTGCGGCCCTGGGCATCGACTATGGCCAGGGCTGGCTGTTCGGCAGACCGGTGCAGGAGTTGCCGATACCCATCACGCCGCCGCCAGTATCATCCGCGATGCCTTCTCGCCGATCATGATCGACGGCGCGTTGGTGTTGCCCGAGGTCAGCGTCGGCATGATCGACGCATCGGCGACGCGGAGTCCTTGCATGCCATGCACGCGGAGCTGGTCATCGACCACCGCCATCGGGTCCGATCCCATCTTGCAGGTGCCGACCGGATGGTAGGTGGTCTCGGCGTTGTTTTTGACCCAGTCCAGCAACTCGTCGTCGGACTGGATATTCACGCCGGGCGCGATCTCGTCGGTGGCGATGCCCCTCATGGCGGATGCGGTCATGATGCGCCTGGTGATGCGCATCGCCTCCAGCGTCACGTCGCGGTCGAGCTGGGCGCTCATGAAGTTGAAGCGGACCGCGGGCGGCGTACGCGGCGACTTCGAAGCCACATGAATGCTGCCGGTGCTTTCCGAACGCAGGATGTTGGTGATCGCGGTGATGCCGGATTGTTTCGCAAGCCGGAAATTCGGATCGGACAGGAACGGAATCCAGGAGATCGCGGCGTCGGGCGCGTCCAGCCCGGCACGGGTGCGCACATAGGCGCGGATCGGCGACGCCGGCAGGCCGAGCAGCCCCTTGTTGGTCAGCGCGTATCGCAGCGCCTGCTTCACCATGCCGATGCCGCGCATCTTGTCATTGTAGGTCATCCCGAGCGACGCCGGCACCGTCCATTTCATCCGCGGCGAGTAATGATCGCGCAGGTTCTCGCCGACGCCGTTCAGCGCGTGGCGAACCTCGATGCCGAGTGCTTGCAGCCGCTCCGGCTGGCCGATCCCGGACAGTTCCAGCAAGTGCGGTGAATTGATCGAGCCGGCGCTGACGACGACTTCTCCGCCCGCACGGGCTTCGCGCTGCTGGCCAGTCACAGTGTAGCGCACGCCGACGCAGCGGTTGCCTTCGACCAGCAGGCATTCGGTCAGCGCGTTGGCCTGGATCGTGAGGTTTGGCCGCCCTCGCGCGGGGTCGAGATAGCAGAAGGCGGTGCTCATCCGGCGGCCCTTGCGGATGGTCGCCTGGGTCATGCCGATGCCGTCCTGCTGCGCGCCGTTATAGTCGTTGGTGTATTTGATCCCGACCTCGCCGGCCGCCTTGATCAGCGCGTCGTAGAGCGGTCCGGTTTCGAAGCTTTCGGTGACCTTCAGCGGCCCGTTGCGGCCGCGGTATTCGTCGTCCGCGTCGCCCTGGTAGCTCTCCATGTCGCGGAATATCGGCAGCACCTCCCGGTAGCTCCAGCCGCGATTGCCGAGCTGCGCCCACTGGTCATAGTCCTGCGACTGGCCGCGCACGAACACCATGCCGTTGATCGAAGACGAGCCGCCCAGCAGCTTGCCGCGCGGGATGGGGAGGCGGCGCTGCCCGGTGCCCGCGTCAGGCTCCGATGAATACAGCCAGTTGGCCGCGGGGTTGTTGATCAGCCGGGCGAAACCGACCGGGATGCGCGACCAGGGATGGCTTTCGCGACCGGCTTCCAGCACCAGCACTTTGTGCTTGGGGTTGGCGCTGAGGCGGTTGGCGAGAACCGACCCGGCCGAGCCGGCGCCCACCACGATGTAGTCGAAGGTCTGGCTTTCCATTCTTGTCGCTCCCCCGGCAGCGATACAGGAAATACCGTATTATGGCTGAGGAGCAAAACGGGGGCGTCCTGGATGTTCCCTTGTCTCGGCGTGATTGCCAACGCGTCGCCGCTCGATGGTCGTCACCGCCAGCCAGAGCGCGGATCAATTCGTAACGCGGTCAACGCTCACGCCTATAGCTTGACTCGCGCTGGCTTCTTATCGCCAGGACAAAGACCGTATCGATTCTGGGCAAAAAGCGATACAGCGCAACGTAGCCGTGCGAATCCCGCCCTATCACCAGTTCACGCTTGCCGCCCTTGACCGGCCGGCCGATGAGCGGACTATGGGTCAGGACTTGTATCGCCTGCACGATCTCGCTGATCCTGGCGGGCGCGTCCTCGATTTCGAACCGGGCCAGGTGGGCGAAAAAGCGATCGAAATCGTCAAAGACTTCCGGTAGGAGTTCGACGCGAGCCACGCGGCCGGTCAGCGCCGCGGCTTGCGAGCCACCGGCTTACGCGGGCGCTCCCCGCGCGCGCGCGCCTCGATCCAGGCAATCGCGTCGTCCCATGGCACGGTCTTCCCGGTCGCCAGTATTTTCGCCCAGCGCTCGTCGGCGACGCGATGGAAGGCATCTTCCAATTCAGCCTGCTCTACCGTCTGGGCGATGGCGTCAAGGATGAATGCGTGAGCGGTTTTCCCGGCGCGCTCGGCCGCGGCGGCAACCCGCGCTTTCAGGGCGTCGTCGATACGAATGGTGGTCGTCGGCATCAGGGACGGGCCTCGACGTGGACGCCACATGTAGCACTATAGTGCTATTCCAGCAATCGGTATCGCAATCCGTCAGCCGAGCGTAAACGCTGGCAACCGCGCCCAGGCCGGTTGCCGCAGCTCCGCACGCGTGCGCGCGCCGTGCTCCGCCGACAGCGCGTTCGTCACCGCCATCCAGGGCATGCCTCGCGCGCGGAACACCTCGGCGAGCGCGGCCATGGTCGCGTCGTCGCGCCACGCCCACAGGCGCTCGACCAATGGCTCGAAGGTCCGTGTCCATTCGGTCCCGGTCGAGCAGGCCGGCGAGAATGTTTCGATCAGGCCGACAAGCTGCTCGACGCTGGCCGCGCGCACGGCCTGCCGCATGTGATCCTCGGTGAGCCCGAGCGTCACCGCCGCGGCGTTACGGACCCGCCAGAGCTCACCCAAATTTGCCGTGTCATTGCTCATGAAGCTGCCTCAGGCGTTGGCGGGCTGGAAGTAATCGGCATAGACGCGGTAGCAGTCGTGGGTTGGCGCGCGCTTGATGTAGCGCGCCTGATGTTTGGCATAGCCACGAATGATGTCATCGTGCCGGGACGTGCGATTGTGCCGGAACTCCTCCAGCGACGAGGCGCCGTTGCGCATGACATGCGGATCGTTCTGCCAGTGACAGGCGGCATAGGTGATCGTGTCCAGCAGATCGTGCCGCTCGCTGGTCCGCTCCAGATACGAATCGACCAGCGCGCAGGAACGGGGCGCGTCCTGCGCCAGCAAATGCTGCTTGAGCAAAGGCAGCAGACGATCGACCGCGATGCCGTCGGCCCAGGCGCGATGGTGCCGGCGTGGCTCCAGGGCAGAGTTGGGGTCGCGCGGGAACATGGCGTTGGAACGGACGGTGTCGTTCATGAAGCGCGCGCCCATGAACACAGCTTTCACCTGATGCGGATTGTCATGGTTGCGCGTCCAGGACTGCACGACATTCATGTAGTCCAGCGCATGGGTCGGGTGGAGGAACGCGTTCGGATGTTCCAGCACGTCGATCAGGTAGCGCTGGAAGCAGACGATGACGGCGTCGCCCACGTCGAGGATGCCGGCGCCACGCTTAAACAAGCCCATGATCGCGCCGTTGACGTCGTACGGCCCGCCCCAGAGAAGCGCCTCGGTCAGGATGTCGAGCTCGCGCTCGGTGAACGGCTGGTCGGAGCGTTTCGGAATCGAGGCATGCCCCGGAAGCTCCATCCGGCAGATGTTGCTGATTTCGCTCCACAGACCATGCAGGTGAGGCGAGCAGGCCAAGTCCGGCACCACCGTGTAGATCAGCTCGTGGGAATCGTCCCAGCCCAGGTAGTCGGCGATGTCGACGAGCGCCCGCGCCCGCAACGCCTTGTGGCCGATGTTCTGATAGCCGCCACGATTGATGATGGTGTCCTGCAGGTCGATGATGCCGGAAAACAGGATGGCGTCCTTCAGGCGCTGACGATTGCCCGGATCCTTCGCCAGTCCGAGGAACAGCCCATAGGCCTCTGCCTTGTCCCCCTCGGCGATGGCCCAGGTCATCCTGGCGAGGCGGTCCTCCACCGAACCGCCCTCGATCGGATCGTGGTCCTCGAAATAGATCTTTGGCGGATTCCATGCCGGCCCGTCGAAGCGGTCGACATGCTCGTCCGGTCCGGGGAATTTCCGATTGCACTGCTCGCCGTCGCGCGCGTAGTGCCCGGGGAATTCGCAGATCACCTGCTCCCAGACGTTGAGGCCCTGCGGCACGTACCACATCGCCTGGATGTTCGGGAGGATCCCGCGGGAGCCGCCGAGTTCCCCCATCAGCGAGATCGCGCCGCGCCAGCCCAGGATGGTGTGGTCGTAGTTCACCCCGCGCATCTCGCCGGTCGGCAGGTGCATCATGTGCGAGGGGACCTGGACGTAGGGCGCCGCCGCGGCGATTGCCTCCTTGATCATGGCCTTGAGGGGGCGATTCTCCTCGGTCACAAGGCGGCAGAACGTGGTCGTCGCCTCGCGGTAACGCACGCCCTGGATCTCGTCGCGTAGCCGGTCGACCGTCGCGGCCGCTTGCATCAACACCATGCGTATTCCCCCTCCTCAGATCGGCCGAACGGTGCGGCGTCCGATTGGCAGCTTCGCATGATGTTGACGGCCGTCCTTGATCCAGATCAAACCTCAGCCGGCCGGAACAAGCGGGATGGGCTCAGGCTCGCAGGCGGTTCCCGCCCCACCTCACGCATCGACGACCGCCACCGCCTCGATCTCGATCATGAAATCGGGACCGGCGAGGCGGGTGACGCCGACAGTCGTGCTGGTCGGAGTCGCCACGCCGAGATAGCGCATGCGTACATCACCGCACTTCTGGAATTCGTCAAAGTCGGTCACGAACGTGTTGGTCTTGACGACATCGGCCCAGGTCGCGCCGGCGGCTTTCAGGCAGCGGTCGAGGTTCTGGAACGTCTGCTCCATCTGGACGCGCATATCGCCCTTGCCGACGCAATTGCCGTCGATATCGCGGGCAAGCTGGCCGGCGGTGTAGACGAGCTTGCCGGTACCGCTCACCGTCACGACGTGCGAATAGGAAGGCTGTCCGCCGGACATCCTGACGTTCATTCCCTCCGGCTGAAACCGTTCGATCTTGAGGGCCATCAGCATTCTCCTTGTCATGTTCACCTGTTGGCGCGGCGCGTGGCGTTCCCCGCACCAGGGACGCAAGCAAGCTGGCGGCTAACGCAGTCGCGGCCCCGGGTCCATTCCCAGGTACACTCGGCCGCCGATCGGGTACCACTCGGGCGCGACCGTGACCGTCTGTCCCACCACGTGCAGATCGCGCCAGCATTCGGCCAGGCGGCTGTCACGCTTAAACGAGGTGCTGCCACCGTGGCGATAGACCAGGTCCATCGCCTCGCGCGCGCTGTCGGCGGCGTAGGTCGAGGCCAACCGGCAGCGGGCCCGTTGCTCGAGGGTGGTCTCCCTGCCGGCAGCGACCGTGTTCCATAGCTCGGCGATCATCGCGCTGCGATAAATGCGCCCGGCGTTCAGGATCGCATCGGCCCGCCCGACGGCGTCCTGCACCTGGGGGTTCTCGCACAGCAGACCGGTCCGGCCGCGCGGCGTCTTCTCACCGGCCAACCGGATCAGCGCGTCGATGCCGGCGCGCGCGATGCCGGTGATCACCGAGCTGTGGTGCGGTCCTACCCAGGCCACGCTCGGCAAGGCGTAGGTGATCCCCGGCCAGCGTGACCATTGGTTGTCCAGCGGCATGCCGGCGTGAACCATCGTCCGACGTTCCGGCAGGAACGCGTCCTTCACCGTCCAGTCGAAGCTGCCGGTGCCGCGCAGCCCGGTCACGTCCCAGCTTCCCGGCACGATCTCTGCTTCCGCTCGCGGGAACATCGCCCGCCAGTACATGGAGCCGCCGTCCGGCCTGCGGCGCGGTTTGCCATGGTCGAGGATCTGGAAGCTGCCCAGCATCCACGTGGCCTCCTGGCAGCCGGTGCCAAAGCTCCAGCGTCCGCTGATGCGGTAGCCACCCGCCACGCGTACCGCCTCGCCGCCACCCTGCACTGCGGTGCCGGCGATGACGGTTGCGTGCCCGGGCGGATAGATCTCGTGCACGCCCTCGTCCGGCAACCCCAGGGTGACCAGTTGTCCGATGCTGTTGTTGCAAACGTTCCAACCGACCGAGCCGGCGCCCTCGGCCAGAAGTTCCACGACGCGCAGGTAGGTCAGCGGATCGACCTGCAGACCGCCCAGCGAACGCGGGATCACCATTCGATAGCATCCGGCGGCATGCAGTTGCTCCACCAGAGCTGGCGGCAGGCGCTGTTCGCATTCGATTTGCTCATGATAGCGGCGCAACGTCGGCCGCAGGGCGGCCGCGGCCTGCACCAAGGGCTGCGCGTCGATATCGACCGGCAGGTGCGTGTCTTCGGCCAGCGCGTCCATTGGTTCCTCCCGCCACCGTTCCGGTGGCGAAGCCTGGACGCACTCTGTCGCCGTGTCACGTCCCTGCCTTGCGAACGCGATGGATGCCAACTCGACCTCAGGTTGTCGGCAGGAGGACCTTCCGGCCAGATGAAGCGCGCCTGACCGGTGGCGCAGCCTGTTTCGCTGCCACAGCCTGCAGATACGCCTGGCACAACGTCGCCAGTTGGGTGCGCAGCACAAGAAGCATGTGGGGCGTAGCACTGCGTTCGAAAACCGTGCGGACGGTGCCCGCCATCGCGGCCAGCAGGGTGAAGGTGACAGCGGGCAGGTCGTCAAACGTGGCGTCTTCCGCGCTGGCCAGCAACGCGGCTGTGGCGCCGTGGATGCGCTTCGAAATGCTATCCAACAGGTCGGCCGTGTCCAGCTCGGCTGCCACCAGGTAAAGTGCGCGCGACGCATCGGCGCGTGTAGTCTTGGCATCGACATAGGCGGTGACCAGGCCGTCGGCCATCCTGGCGATCGGTTGCCCTTGGCATTTCCGGCAAACTGCCTCGACCGCCTGGACGACCGTTTCCAAGTGCTGCTGGAGCACCGCGTAGAGCAACGCCTGCTTGTGCGGGAAATACTGGTACAGCGTGCCGGCCGACACGCCCGCCCGCTCGGCCACGCGGGTCGTGGTCAGCCGCCGCGCGCCTGCTGTCAGCAAAACCTGAATCGTCGCCTCGAAAATAGCATCGACCGTGGCTTCCGAACGCGCCTGGCGCGGGGTCTTTCGTGGCCTCAGGCCCGCGGGGTGAGCGACTTTCATATGCGAATGCCAAAGCTGAAGGATCATTCATATATAAGCCTACACACGAACCACAAGCTGAGGACATCGCATGCACGCCGCAACCACCCGCATCGCATTGGTCACTGGCGCCAACAAGGGTATTGGCTTCGAAACCGCCCGCCAGCTCGGCAAGGCAGGCATTTGCGTGCTGATGGGCGCGCGGGATACCAGGCTCGGCGAAGCCGCCGCCGCCACGCTCAAGGCCGAGGGCCTTGACGTCCGCTTCATTCACCTCGACCTGAGAAAGCCCGATACGATCCAGGCCGCCGCGGCCACCATCGAGGCCGAGTACGGCCGCCTCGACGTGCTGGTCAACAACGCGGGCATCGTCGACCGTGCCGACGGCCCGCCGAGCAGGACCAGCATCGACGCCGTGCGCCGCACCTTCGATACCAATATGTTTGGTGCGCTCGCCGTCACGCAGGCCATGCTGCCGCTGCTACGCAAGTCGGCCTCGGCGCGGATCGTCAATGTGTCCAGTGGGCTCGGCTCGCTTGCGCACAACAGTGACCCGGGATGGCAATTCTCTCACGTGATGTTCCTGGGCTATAGCGCCTCGAAGGCGGCACTGAACATGCTGACTGTGCAGCTGGCCGCGGAGTTGCGGGATACCGGCATCAAGGTCAACTCCGCCGATCCCGGCTATACCGCCACCGATCTGAACGATCACCGTGGCCACCAGACTGTGTCCCAGGGAGCCGCAGCAGTCATTCGCTTGGCGCTACTGCCGGATGACGGACCCACTGGCGCGTTCTTCAGCGCCAACCAATTGGAGCCGTGGTAGTCTGGTTCTCTCCACCGCGCCGCGAACGCCGTTACACGCCCGCTGGTGCGTCCATCCCGACGACGCGCCTATAGGCCGCCCTGACTTCGTCCGAGACCGCCTGCGTATCCTCCCGCAGATTGCGAGGCGTGATCGCGATGAAGGCGATTTCCCAGTCCTCGGGGATCGGCATCCCCACCTTTGGCAGGAACGCATGCGGCGCGCCCGGCGCATTGTGGAAATGGTCGCCGCCGGTCACCGGAGTCAGCACGGGAAGCCCATCCTCATCGATGGACAACGCATCCGCCTCGCCGGCCACATACATGGGAAATTGGTCGGTTCTGCTCTTTGCGTGCTTATGCAATTCCACGCTTGGCAGGAAGACCGCAGCGACGCCGCGGCCATGGCGATTTTGACCGAGGCGCCAAGGACCGGGTCCCGAAAGGTCGGCCTGGGTTGCGAGCCTGTGCTCGTCCCGGCCGAGGACTTCCCGCAGCGCCTCCTTCGGGCTGAATTCCTGTTCCCGCCCGGAGAACGCGGCACGGATATTGCTGAAGTCCTGGTAGACCGCTTTCATCCACGCCAGTTCATCCTCCGCCAGTTCATGATCCAGCAGTGGGATGCTTGATTCCTCGGACATCGATGTCTCCTTTGCGCTTGATCATGATGCTTTCGCTGCCGGGGACGCCAGACCATCGGGCGGCCAAACCGAAACTCCCTCCGCCAGCGGAATGCGCAGATTGCGAAACAACAGCGAGAACGACATCCAGTTGCCCATGGCAATGATGAATTCCACCTGCTGTCCCGGGTCGGTAACATGCTTCGCCACCTCGGCCCACGCGGCATCCGAAATCGATTTACCGGCGAGACATTCGTCGGTGGCGGCCAGAATCGCCTTGTCCGCCGGCGACAACCGCTCGGAGTTCCGCCAGTCGCGCACTGCCAGGATATCCTCGGGCGGGATGCCCGCCGTGGTCGCCACCCGCCAGTGCTGCGTCCACTCGTAAGCCGAGCCGGTGACCCAGCCGATGCGCATGATCATCAGCTCGCGCAGCCGGGTGTCGAACTTGTTGTTCTCCAAAAGCTGCATCAGTTGGCTGAACGCCACCCTGGCCACGCCAGGGTTGTTGGCCACCACGCGAAACGCCTCGCTTTGCGTGCGCCGTGCGGGCATGCCCATCGCATCGCCCAGTTCGCGAGCGCGCTCCAGCGACACCATTGGCACGCGTGAGGTCATCGCCTTCCTCTCCTCAATCGAACAGCGTGGCCAGGCGCTGCTTGATGCTGTCGGCGACGTAAAGCGCCAACGCCTGGATCGTTCGTGTCGGGTTCACCCCAGCCGAGGTGACGAAGATGCTGCCATCGACGATGAACAGGTTCTTCACGTCATGGCTGCGGCCCCATTCATTCACCACGGATCGGGCCGGGTCGGTGCCCATGCGCGCGGTCCCCATCAGATGCCAGCCGCCATCGGCGATCGGAGTCTCGTGCCAGACGTCGTGGGCCCCAGCGGCACGCAGGATTTCAGTTGCCCGCGCTACCGCGTGATCCAGCATGCGACGGCTGTTCTCGCTCAGTGTGTAGGTGATCTTCGGCGCCGGAACGCCCGAAGAGTCTTTCAGCACCGGATCGAGCGTGACGGTGTTATGCTCCTCCGGCAGGTCCTCGCAGATCGCCACCATGCCGGTGCGGTGGCAGAACAGTTTTCGGTAGGCGCTGTGGTGCTCGGCGCCCCAGGGCAACCGGCCGATCTGCGCGCCATGCACCGCGGCCATCACCTGGTTCTGGCCGCGGGAGAACTCGAACGTGTAGCCGCGGACGAAGCCGCGGGAGCGGTCCGTCTCGTAGAACTCCTGGCTCCAGATACAGTTGCCCGGGCCGCGATTGCCATCCAGCTCCTGATCGAAATAACCGGCAATTCGCGCGTAGGGATGAAACATCAGGTTCTTGCCGACCAGGCCACTGGAATTGGCAAGGCCGTTCGAGTTCAACAGAATGCGCGCCGTGCCAATGGCATTGCAGGCGAGGATGACGACTTCGGCCGGCTGGAACTGCTCGACCCCATCGGCGTCGTAATACACCACGCCGGATGCCATGCCGTGCTCATTGGTGGTGATCTCGCGCACCCGGCAGCGGGTGCGCAGCTCGACGCCGGCGCGGATGGCGGCGGGCCAGTAGGTGATGTCGGTGCTGGCCTTGGCGCCCTGCGCGCACCCCGCGGTGCAGTGCGCGAGATTGATGCACTTCGCGCGGCCTTCGTAATCTACCGAGGCGATGGCACTGTCAGATGGCCACCAGTGCCAGCCGAGCTGGTTAAGCCCGCGCGCCAGCGCTGTGCCGGACTTGCCCAGCGGCAGCGGCGGCATCATGGGTTCATGCGGCGGATAGGCGGGGTCCCCGGCCAGACCGGACACGCCCATCATGCGGTCGTTTTCGGCGTAAAACGGCTCCAGCGTCGCGTAATCGATCGGCCAGTCATCAGCGACGCCGTCCAGCGTGCGCACCCGGAAGTCGGACGGATGGAAGCGCGGGAAGTGACCGGCGTAGAGCACGGTGCCGCCACCAACCCCGTTGAAGTTGGCGACCTTGATCGGCGAGTTGTCCTCGTTGATCGGATAGTCGGTGTCGCGCCCACGTCGGTTCGGGCTGTAATGGAAGTCATTGAGCTGGCGTGCCTCCCAATCGCGGCCGGTGCTGGGATACTCGGATGGCTTCATCCAATCGCCCTGCTCGAGACAAAGGATGTGCATCTTCGTCTCGGCGAGGCTCCAGGCCACCGCCGCGCCGGAGGCGCCGGCACCAATGATCAGGACATCAACCGGTGTCGTCATGTCGGAAGTCCGCATTAGGTTCGCGGCCGTCAGTCGACGGCGGTCCGGGCGGGATTGTCAATGGCACCGACCGACCTGCACCGCATCCCGGCCGCTGCTCTCGATGCTGCCGGGTGCACCGATGACCAAGTCAGGTCTATAACTGGCCGCAAGACGCGATCTGTGGCGGAGGTTCACGCGCGTGCCTATACTACGTGAGGCCGAGAATGCACTGATAATCAATAGCTTGCCGGGTTAGCACAGTGGTAGTGCGGCGGTTTTGTAAGACGCTGCACCTGACGGATTTCAGCCATTTCGTTCAACTTTTTCGACCAGATAAACGGCTTGGTGGCTGCCCGAGTTGAACGCATTGCCTTGCCGAGGAAGCCGCTCGCCATGTCAACGCCCGCCGCGCAATACACACCCGAGCCTTCCACTGCGGGACGGCGAAACGGACGAGGGCATGCGGCTCTAACGGCAACAGCCCCCTACCTGCCCGGACGAGGTTGACCGGCCAGCGTGGTAGCCCAAACTTCGCCAAGTGCAATGGCAGGCGAACCGGTGCGCGTGCCTGAGTGCTCGAGATCAACCTTACGTCAGAGGGTCGAATGGCGCGTGTCTTCATCACCGGCTCCTCGACCGGTCTGGGCTTGATGGCCGCGCAGTTGCTGGTCGAGATGGGCCATCGGGTCGTCGTGCACGGACGCAACCAGGCACGCGCCGAGACAGCGCTTGCGGCGGTTCCTGGGGCTGACGCCGCGGTCGTGGGCGATCTATCGAATATCCGGGAAGTGCGTGCCGTCGCTGAACAGGTCAATGGCATCGGCCGGTGCGATGCCGTGATCCACAATGCCGGTATCGGCTATCGGCAATCACACCGTGCCGACACAGAGGATGGCCTGCCCCAGCTGTTTGCTACCAACACGTTGGCTCCCTACGTCCTGACGGCACTGATCGAGAAGCCGAAGCGGCTTGTATACCTGAGTTCCGGCATGCACCGGAGCGCGACCCTGAATCTCCATGACCTGATATGGGCGAAGCGGGCCTGGCGGGGAGCGGAGGCCTATGCCGAGAGCAAACTGCATGACGTGCTGATCGCCTTCGCCGTGGCTCGTCGTTGGCCGAACGTGCTTTCCAATGCCCTCGAACCAGGATGGGTGGCCACCAGGATGGGCGGCCCTGGCGCTCCGGATGACCTCGATGAGGGGCACAGAACGCAGGTTTGGCTCGCAGTCGGCGAAGATCCGGCCGCGCTCGTCACCGGCCAGTACCTCTACCATAAGCAAACTCGCGCGCCGAACCCGGTGTCCCGGCGCGAAGATGCACAGGATCAGCTTCTCGAGGCTTGCCATCGCCTGTCGGGGATCGCGCTGCCTGTGTGACTGGTGCCGCCGTTGGGTGGCTCAGGCACGACGCGTACAACAGCAAGTTCCCCGCCGAAAACGCTCCGGCCGCCATATAGGTGCGAGCGTGCGCGCTCATCGGCAAATAGCGCCTCGACCGAAGGTCCGGTTGCTCGCTGCTCCAACCGGCGAGCTTGTTCGTCCAGACGCCGGATCGCCGCCAACTCCTCAGAGTGACCGAGCCTCGCTTTCCGCACCGCGGTCTTCATCACCTCGATGGTGCGATCATAGACATTGAGCGGCACCGGAAAGGGATGCCGGTCCTTTCCACCATGAGCGATGGAGAACCGCGCGGGGTCGCTGAAGCGGTAGGGTGCGCCATGCACCACCTCGGCGACCTGGGCCAGGGCGCGCACCGTCCGTGCGCCGACGCCCGGCACCAGCAGAAGCTCGGAGAAATCCCGCGGACCACATTCGGCGGCAGCTGCCAGATTGCCATGTAGACGCCGGGTGACGATATCCTCGGGCCTGACATCGTGATGCTCAGGCATCACGAGGTGCGGCAGCATGGGCGCAGCCTGCCTGTGTGGACTTGCCACACTGGCTTGCTCCAGCCTGGCAAGCCGCCGCGCGATCCCGTCCGGCCCGAGTTCGTCGAGAAGATCAAGTTGCCTCCACCGCGAGGCCTCCGCGCGGTGATCGGTCAGGTTGACAATCACGCCCTGTTCGATCCCATCAATTGCGGCGTGCGGCTCGTCGACGAAGCTCTGCAGACCTTCGGAAAGCCAGTGATAGCGCCGGGCCTGGCGGCGATCGCCGTTCATGCCCTGTTGCACCACGACCCAGCGACCATCATCGGTGACAATGAAGCCGTGGAGATAAAGATCGAAGCCATCCTGGACTGCTGCACTGTCAACCTTGGCGACGAGACGGCTCGCTCTGGCCAGCGCCGCGCCGTCGAGACCGATGCGATCGCCGATCGCGACCAGCTCATGCGGGGTCTGGCGCGAATGATTGCCGCGCCCGCCGCAGACGTGGATGCCGAGCTCTGCAGACAATGGCGTCAGGCCGCGCTTCAGCGCGCCAATGACGCTCGTGGTGATTCCCGAGGAATGCCAGTCCATCCCCATCACCGCGCCAAACGATTGGAACCAGAAGGGATGCGCCAGCCTGCGCAGCAACTCGTCGCGGCCATATTCAAGGATGATCGCCTCGGTGATCACCGCGCCCAGTCGGGTCATGCGATCGCCCAGCCATTTGGGCACGTGTCCACCGTGCAGCGGCAGGTCAGCGCTGCCGGCACGCCGTGCCATCAGCGTTCACCGAACAGCGGGAGATCATCAACGGCACCGGTCGGCAGCTGATCGAACCTGGACACGGTGACGCCGAGCAGCCGGACGCCTCTGTCGGTCGGCAGAAGCGTGCGCACGAGTTCAACGCTTGCCTGTCGCAGGAGGTCATGGCGTGCGATGGCGGTCGAGAAGCTGCGGCTTCTGGTGACCTGCTGGAAATCTGCGAACTTCACCTTCACCGTGACGGTTCGGCCGAAGGCTCGTGTTTTGTCGCACCAGGTCCAGACCTCATCGGCGATGGCCTCGATGCCGGCCTCAATTTCATCCCGCGCCGTCAGGTCGCGCTCAAAGGTAGTTTCGGAGCCCGAAGACTTTCTCTGGCGATCGGCAACGACGGGCCGATCGTCTTCCCCGTGCGCGATGCCGAGATACCAGGCTGCCGATCTGCCGAAATGCTGCTGCAGAAAGGCGAGCGGCTTCGCCCGCAGATCAGCGCCCGTCTCGATCCCGAGCCGCTGCATCTTTGCCGCGGTCACCGGACCGACGCCATGAAACCTGCCGATCGGCAATGCGGCGATGAAGTCCGGCCCCATCTCCGGGGTGATGACGAACTGGCCATTCGGCTTGCGCTGACCGGACGCGATCTTGGCGAGGAACTTGTTGTAGGAGATACCGGCAGACGCCGTGAGGCCAGTCTCCTGGCTAATGCGTGCGCGAATCTCCTTCGCTGTGGCGGCTGCGGTCTGCAGGCCACGCAGATCCTCCGTGACGTCGAGATAGGCCTCATCGAGCGAGAGCGGTTCGACCAGCGCAGTGTAGTCGGCGAAGGCGCGAGATGGCACGATAGAGGTCGAAGCGAGGCGGCACGAATACGAGTTCGGCGCAGCGGCGCATGGCCGTTGTTGACGGCATGGCCGAGCGCACGCCGAATGCCCGGGCCTCGTAGCTTGCCGCGGCCACGACGCCTCGCTTGGCGCCATGACCGACCGCGACCGGCCGCCCCCGAAGTTCCGGGTTGTCGCGCTGTTCAACCGACGCATAGAACGCGTCCATGTCGACGTGGATGATCTTGCGCGGCGGCATGCAGTGAGTATATCAAGCGGTGAACAGAAAGAGAACTCCCGCGGCGCATCTCTCGTGTGGCCTCGGATGACGGAGGACGGGTGCAATCCGAGTTGTTCGAACGGCCCCGTCTTGCGGGTCTGGTGCAGGCCGAAGCCATCATCACGGCCGGTGAAGAACAGGCGCTCATAGCGTCGATCGACGCTGTGGGATTATTGCCGTTCCGCTTCCATGGTTGGCTTGGAAAGCGCCTGACCGCATCGTTTGGCTGGAACTACGATTTCGAGACGGCGCGCATTGCTCCGACCGAACCGATTCCCGCGTGGCTGCTGCCGCTGCGTGCCAAGGCGGCGCTGTTCGCACAACTTGCTCCGGAGGATCTCGCTCAGGCGCTGCTCATCCGCTACGACATCGGTGCCGGGATCGGCTGGCATCGCGATCGCCCGGTGTTCGAGCACCTGGTCGGGATCTCGCTTGGGGCACCCGCGACGATGCGATTCCGCAGACGCAGGGCTGACGGTTTTGACCGTGCGACTGCCGCATTGGCGCCGCGGTCGATTTATCATCTGAGTGGCGAAGCGCGTCACCAGTGGGAGCACAGCATAGCTGAGATTGAGTTGACGCGCTGGTCGATTACCTTCCGTAGTCTGGCTCAGAACGTCCGTAGATAATCGCACCCGATACCTGCAAAATCACAGCGCGTTCTTTGCAGATCGGCTGCCCGACATGATTGCGGGAAATCGGCGGCGGCAAGATTACCGTCGGTGCGCCGAGGCGGCCCCAGGTACCGCATCGGTCACAATATGCCGAACCTGTGGGGTGTCGTTGCTGCCGGCACGCTGCGCATGCACGACGAAGGAGTGTTCGCCCATTTCAGTTCGGAACACGCCTGCGTGAATCGAGTTCACGCGAATTCGATAGCCTTTGCGTGCAAATTCCAGGGCTGCCGACTTGGTGAACAGCGTTACAGCGCCTTCGTCATCGAAGAGAACGGATCATGCTGCAAGCCTACTATGCCGGCGATCGAGGCCAGGCTGACGATAGCGCTGCCGTGTTCACTGGCCTTCGCCGCTTCGCGCCGTGCTTGCGCCGCGGCCAAGTGGGCAGGTCATGGCCGTAAAAATGACGCCATCAGCCGGAGCTCGCGCATTTTCGATCACTGACGGGCAACGCGGTGTTCGCAGGAGGGCGGCAACGTCGTCGGTTCCGATCAGTACGCTGCCGGCTTCCTCGACCGGCCATGTCAAATACTTGATCCGAAGGATGCGTTCGAGCGTCGGCCTCTGTTCGCGGAATTTGGCCACGCGACCTGCCCGATCGCGGCCGTCCGCGCCGAAGTGATCCTCGAGCGCCTCGCGGGAGATGGCACAGCGTATCGTCTCGACCCCCGCTTTGCCGAAGCAGAACGCAACATCGCGCGCACCGTCATAGCCGACGGCCGGGGCATCGAACTGTAGGTCGAACCCCGGGATCACTGCACGAGAGGCCCCGACGACCTTCAGAGCCCGATCGCGAATGCCGGGTGAGACGAGACCGACCCCCTCGCCAAGAAGGCGGCGCCAAACGGTGCCGCGGGCATTTACTTCCAGCCATGCTTCCCGAATCTCGTGCGGCCGCTTGCGAACCAGCACATCAAGCAATGAGGCCGCCTGTCGGATGTCCTTCTCCGACTTTAGCTTCCCCGATGGACCGGCGACGAGCGAGGATCAGCTTGTGCAACGTGTACCGCTGCGGCGCCGGCACCAGGACGTGCACGCCGGCGCCGTGCAGCAATACCGCATGCTCCGGATCGCGGATCAGAAAGTCGAGAAAGCGCAGCGGCTGGGCATCGACGCCGAACGCGGGCAGACGGCGCGGCCGATCTGAATCGGGGCCACGGTTGGGTGTCAGGAATTCCACGCGCTGGGCGCGGCCGGACGTGAATGCGGTGACGTATTGCGGGCCGGCCACGTGCGGCATTGGCCGGAGAGACCGATCAAGCTGCGCCAGCACGTGGGCAATCGGCGGCGTTGCGTCCTCGACTGCTATCGACACATCGGCAAATTGCGCAATGTCCACATTCTGGGTCTGCAACAGGGCCGCAGGAAGTCGCTCGCCCAGCTTAGCGGGGTAGGCCTGGTAGGCGACGGTACCAACCAGTACTCCACGGAGGCGAAACACGCCCGCGTCCGCCAACGCCGCCGCCACATCGCCGATGGGCGGCGATGGTCGCGGCAACCGGGCTGACCGTACCAGTGTCGACACCGGCGCGCGACGTTCGTCTCGGTTTCCCTTTACCACCTTGTGTCGCGCGATCTGTTCCAACAGTTCTGGTGTCTCTGGCCCCACATAACGCCGCCTCCGGCCCTGCTCTGCCGGGTGCTGGAAATGCCAATAGCGCCGCCCGCGGACGGTCTTGGCGACGAACGTTCCATGGGAGGGAAAGACGTCGCGGAATTCCGCCGCCACGACGCGGTCCAGCAGTTCCGCATAGACGGTCTGCAGCGCCAGAGGGAGTTCGGACGGCACGACGCACTCCGCACTCTGCGTATAATGCCACGCGGGGTACCAGGGCGAGCTGCGTTATACGCATTCCGCAGACTGCGTATAACGGCATGGACGGCTACGGCCACGCCGTCGCGAACGACTCCGGCCCGGCGTCCTTGATCACCAGCGACTTGCCCGGCGTCAGCTTGCGGCCGTTCCAGCGGAACACGTTGATCTCGCGGTCCGCCATGCTCTGTACCAGAATCGTGCGGCCGTCGCGCGAGAACGCGATCGCCTCGTTCCACGGCCCGATCGGCGCCTGGTCCAGCTTGCGCAGCGTCGTGCCCTCCACCGCGAACATCGTCAGCAGGCCCTTGTCGTGATGAAACGGATGGCTCGGCGGCTTGGTCGTGCCATTCTCCGCACCGACCGCCAGGAACTTCCCGTCCGGCGACAGTTTCAGCGGCTCCGGACTGCTCGGCACGCCAACGGTCTCCACCACGCGGAACGGGGTCGAGGTCAGGTCGATCAGGCTCACCGAATCCCGGTCGCCATCGCCGCGGCCCATGTTGGACACCACGGCCAGCGTACCGGCGGCGTTGATATCCATCGTATAAGGCGCCATGCCGGTGGTGAGCGGCCGCGGATCGACGGTGACGTTGCTGCCGTCGATGTTCAGCACGCTCACCATGTTGTCGCCGCCGCGCGTCAGCAGCGCGTGCTTGCCGTCATGGGTGAAGACGATGCCGCTCGGCAGCGAGCCCTTGTTGCTGAGATCGACCTTGCCGACCGCGGTGAGCTGCTTGTTGGCGACGGTGAACACCGAGACAGTACCTTCGGTGCGGTTGGCAATCAGCGCCAGCTTGCCGTCAGGCGAGACCCGAACCGTGGTCGCGCCAAGCCCAGAGGTCAGGTTCTGGTTGAACTTCGGCGGCTTGGTGGTGAGGTCGATCACGCTCACCCGGTCGTCTGGCGCAATGCCGTCCTTGGCCTGCAGGTCCGACTTGGTTGCGGAGGTAACGATCGCCCAGCTTTCGTCCTTGGCGACCCACGCCGCGGTGGGCGGGCCAACCACGCTGCCCGGCACCTCGACCGTGGCGGTGATGGTCGGCGGATAGTGCGACACGTCGATGATGCTGATCGTGTCGGGATGCACCTCCTTGGGCGCCACCAGGCGCTTCTGGTCGTCCTGCACCGTGTGGCCGTCATTCGACGACAGCACGATGTCGGCATGTGCGGCGACGGGCAGCGCCATCAGCATGGTGGCTGCGAGCAGACTGTGAAGTTGCCGTTGCATGGTTTCCTCCTTGGGAGCGTACACCCTGTCATTGCGAGGAGCGCAGCGACGAAGCAATCTCGACCGAGATTGCTTCGTCGCTGCGCTCCTCGCAATGATAGGGTAACTCAGTCCGTCGTAGGCACCCTTCCGCCATCACGTGTGCACCGACTTCTGGAAGTCGCGCAGGACCTTGTTGCCGCGCTCCACCGCGCTGTCGAGCGCCTGCTGCGCGCCCTGCTGGCCGGCGAGCGCCTGCTCGCACTCCTCCTCGATGATGGTGCGGATCTCCGGCATCCGGCCAAGATGAAAGCCACGCGAATTTTCGGTGACCTGGCCGCGGGTGAGCTGGCGGATCGGCAGGTCAGTGCCGGGATTCTGCTCGAAGAAGCCCTGCTGTTTCGCTAGGTCGTAGCCGGCGTGGGTGATCGGCACATAGCCGGTGACGCGGCTCCACTCGAAGTCCTGCGCGGGCTCGGCGAGGAAGCGCAGGAACTGCGCCACTGCGCGATATTCCGCGGGACTGCGCTGAGGAGCGGTGAGCACCCAGAAGCTTGCGCCGCCGATCGCCGAGTTGATCGGCTGGCGGATCACCGCAGGATCGTACGGCAGGAAGGCAGGCGCCCAGCGGAATTTCGCGCTTCGCACCAGATCGCCGCGCAGGGCGGACGAGCTGAACGTCATGCCCGACTGGCCGCTGAGGAAGGCACCGTCGCCGCTGCCGTCACGGCCCGTGTAATGGAATGTGCCTTCCTTCGACATGTCCAGCAGCCGCTGCAGGTTCGCCACGTGCGCGGGACTGTTGATCTGCAACACCGCGTCGAGGCCTCTGAAGCCGTTCGCCTCGGTGGCGTAGGGGATATTGTGGATCGCGCTGAACTGCTCGAAATGCGCCCACACGACGGAGGCGGTGATCGCCGGGTACTGCGTGGCCCCCTTGTCGCGCAGCGTGCGCGCGAGCAACACGACCTCGGGCCAGGTGGCGGGGAATGTTTCCGGATCGAGGCCGGCCTTCTCGAACGCGTCCTTGCTGTACCAGACAATGCAGGTGGACGAATTGAACGGCATCGACATCAGCGCGCTGTCGGTCCGGCTGTAGTAGCCGCGTACCGCCGGGATGTAGGCATTCGGGTCGAGCGTCACGCCGGTTTCCTGGGCGAGCTGCCAGATCGGGTTGATGACCGGGCCGGAGCTGAGCATGGTCTGGGTGCCGACCTCGAACACCTGCGCGATGTGCGGCGCCTGGCCGGCGCGCCACGCGGCGGCGACCGAGGTCATCAGGTCCTTGTAGACGCCCTTGAACAGGCCGGTGACCTCGACCTGCTCCTGGCTGGCGTTGTACGCCGCGATCAGCTTTGCGATCTCTTCTCCCGGCGTGGCGCCCATTGCGTGCCACAGCGTGATGCGGGTCTTGTCGGCGGCGCGTGCCGACGCGGTGGCGGCGAGCGCGCCGGCGGCCGTCAGTAGCGTGCGTCGGGCGATGGTCATGGTGTGCCTCATACGGGAAAGATGCGGCGGAACACGGCGGGCGAGCCCTCGTCCAACCTTACGTGTGGCCGCATGCGGGCATTCCAGGGATTGCCGTTGCGGGCGCGCGCCCATTCTTGCGTATCGGGCACGCCGGCGTGCTCGAACTCGTAGACCGTCAAGTACTTTGGCTGGCCTTCGACAGCGAGATAGCGGCGCGCGCGGATGCAGCCGGGGACGGTGAGATAGCCTGGGATGTAGGCGGTGTTGTACCAGTCGTTGAACTCCTCCTCCATCGAGGCAGCGATGTCGATGCGACCCATCTGCAGGAATGGCGCCGGCCCCATCGTGTTCTGGATCGGGCTGGTGCGCGCTGGGAAAATCTGCCGGTAGCCGTTCAGCAGATAATTGCGTCCGACAGAGCCGCCGGAGAAGCGGGCGCGCTCCGGCGAGGGCTGGTAGCGCACCGTGTCGAGGAAGGCGGCGCTGCGCAGCACGTTGTGGTCCTCGAGCTCGTACACCGCGAGGTACTTCGGGGCACCGCGCAGCGCGACATATCGCGCGGCGGCGAGGAAGCCCGGGATCGCCAGCAGTCGGCCGAGGTGTTCCTCGTTGTACCAGCGATTGAATTCGTCCTCGTAGGCGGGATCGATATCCATCCAGGCCATCAGCAGGCCCGTACCGCGGGTCTTGGGCATGCGCGTTTCCCCCTGTTGGTTCGGCCGGATGCTACCGGAAAGGCGCATGTCTCCAAAGCCGCTTGTGCATCGGGCGCCGGTGATCGCTGGCAGTGTGCGCTCCGCGGGCCGGCTCGCGCGCGAATCCCGGCAGGAACGTTCCGCGGACGGCTTAGACCGACGTTGCATCATAAATTGCCGGACAATATGATGGCCTGACTCGCATGATGTGTTAGCCGGGGGAGCGCGCCATGAACGTCAACCGCACCTGGGTCGAGCGAAATCTCGGTTTCGACCCGATCACGGAACCTCCGCCGCTCACGACGTTTGCTTTTCCACGGGCGGCGAAGGCCGCGAGTTCGGAAGATTTGCAGCGCGAAATCATTGAGTTCGATTCCGAATCGCCTGCCGGCCTGCAGTTCCTGGCCTTCACCACGGCGACGGGGCTGTCGCGGTACACCGACGTGCCATGGCCGAGGGGACTGGCGCCGAAGACGGGACCCAAACCCAGCGGCGGCACCGACAGCCCCCTACCCAAGGCGGACGTGCTCGTGGTCACCTGGACCGTGGATGAGGGGCACGCCCTGAGCCGCGTGCTCACGCCCGGCAAGGATTCCCATAATGACTACATGTCCTACACCCATAACTTCGCGGCGATCTCCAGCAGGATGCGCCCGGGTTGTCCGGCACTCGAATTGAAGCGTCTCGGCGCGTACTGGACGACGACGATCGGCAAGAAATCGGTCGTGATCTTCAAGTCGGACTCGCACATGTCGCAGGACGGTCCGCAACTGCCCAACGCCGATGTGTGGCGTCAGATCATTCAGGAAGTGAGTCCCACACTGGTGATCACGACCGGGACGGCCGGCGGGATCGGGACGCAGTTCGAGGTCGGCGACGTGGTCGTGAGTCCCGTTGTCCGCTTCGACTGCACCGCGAAATTCAAGAAGGAACCGTTCGCCCAGGCGCACTACGCCAGTGTGGCCGCAAAGGCGACGCACTTCGCAACGGCACAGTCGCTGTTCAAGGTGAACGCCGCGCAACTTCCGAAGGATAACAAGCGCCTGCCCAGGATCGTCCGTGTGACACCCAGGTCGTTGAGCTCAAGTGTCGTCACGACCGACTTTTTCGGCTTCGACACATCCGACAATCACTACAAGCTGCAAGGGCTGGGCGACGTTTCCGAGATGGGCGACGCGGTGCTGGGAATGGTTGCTTCGGAGATGGGCGAGAGCGCGCCGCGCTGGCTGGCGATCCGCAACGTCTCGGACCCGCAGATCGACGCCGATGGTCTGACCCTCAAGCAGCAGGCGGCGCTGGCAGCACAAATCTACAAAGGCTTCGGCCGTTGGAGCTCGGTGTGCAGTGCGATCACCTGCTGGGCCAGCATTGCGGCGGAGTAGGCGGGCGGCGCCAGATCAGGCGCGCAATTGGCCCATCAGCTTCGCCCAGCGGTCCAGTATCGGCAAGATCTGGTCCGCGCCCTCCGCCGGCAGGGTCACGTTCACCCGAGCAACGCCAAGGTCGCGGAAGCGTTGCAACTGAGCAAGGTCTTCGGGGGCGCCGCCGAGTGTCACCGGCAACGACTGCGGGTCGCGCCCGACCTCGGTTGCCATCTGCCGGAAGCGGGGCAGATATTCCTCGGGATTGCCGCTGCTCGCGTTCGGGTACCAGCCGTCGCCATAGCGGACCGCGCGCCGCGCCGCCCACGGAAAGGCGCCGCCAAGCAGGATCGGCGGATACGGCTTCTGGGTCGGCTTGGGCCAGGTCTGCATCGACGGGACCTTGACGATCTGGCCGTTGTACTCCGCGGTCGATTTGGTCCAGATCTCCTTCATCGCCTCGATCTGCTCGCGCATCTTCTGCATCCGGGTCGCGAACACTGTGCCGTGGGCCTCGATCTCCTCGGCATTCCAGCCGCCACCGATGCCGAACAGAAACCGCCCGCCGGTCACCTGATCGATCGAGGCGACCAGCTTTGCCGTCTGGATCGTATCGCGCTGGATCACCAGACAGATGCCGGTGGCAACCTTGAGCTTCTTGGTCGCGGCCGCGGCGGCGGTCAGGGTGACGAACGGGTCCATCACGTCATAGTACCGCTTCGCCAGTTCGCCGCCGCCGGGCGGCGGCGTGCGGCGCGGCACCGGGATGTGCGAATGCTCCGCCGCCCACAGCGAGTCGAAGCCGCGCTCCTCGAGTGCGACGCCGAGTTCGGCTGGGGAGATCGAGTAGTCGGTGAAGAAGATCGAAGCACCGAATTCCATGGTGGCGTGCCTTCACTGCTGATGGGGCCAGGGTGTAGCATGCCGCAGCCGCTGCGCACATCCGCCGCGGTGCCGTCAGAAGGAACGCGTCATGGCCCGACTTGTCGCCGCCTTCGGTTCGTCGCACAGCCCGATGCTCGCCTCGCGGATCGAGGACTGGCAGACCGGCTTCCTCGCCCGCGACCAGGCGCGGCAGTTCGTCGATTTCGACGGCAACGCGTGCGACTACGACACACTGCTGGCACGCGCGCCGGCAGACGCGCTGGAGCGGATCGCGCCCAGCCGACTGGCGCGGCGGCATGGCGAGGCCATGGCTGCAATGGCGCGGCTGCGCGACGATGTGGCGGCGGCGCGGCTGGACGCACTGATCGTGGTGGGCGACGACCAGGAGGAGCTGTTCCAGCACGACAACATGCCCGCGATCGGCATCTATTACGGGGAAACGATCCGCGGGCGGCTGCCGTATCAGCAGGCGATCGTCGAGTCCGATTACCCATGCGATGCGGCGCTGGCACGGCATTTGATCGCCGCATTGCAGCAGGATGGGTTCGATCTGTCGGTGATGCGCTCGCTGCGCGAGGAGAAGCGCGAGGGGCATGCATTTTCGTTCATTCACCGGTTCTATCTGCCGGACGGTGTGCCGATCGTGCCGGTGTTCCTCAATGCGTACTACCCGCCGAACCAGCCTTTGCCGGCACGCTGCGTGGCGTTGGGCGAGGCGCTGCGACATGCGGTCGAGGCGTTTCCGGGTGATGCGCGGGTCGGCGTGCTGGCGTCGGGCGGGCTGAGCCACTTCATCGTGGATGAGGTGTTCGATCATGCGGTGATCGATGCGCTGCGTCGGAAGGACGCGGCGTTCTTCCGCAACGCGCCGTTGACCAAGCTGATGTCGGGAAGTTCGGAGATACGTAACTGGCTCTGTTTGGCAGGGACGCTCGGGTCGATGGAACTCGACTGGGTCAGCTATGTGCCGGGGTACCGCACGCCGGCGCTCAGCGGCACCGGGCTGTGTTTCGCCTCGTTCCGATGAGGCGCTAAATTCCGTCGAGCTTCACCTCGCCGTCCAACACCACCAGCCGGTGTTTGAACAGCCACTGGCCATCGACCTTCGCCAAACGGCAGTCATAACGTCCGGGCGGCAGCAGTTCAGTCCTGCCGTTGCGCGTCATCACGTTCAGCAGATAGCAGGTCGCAGCGCCGCATCCCCTTCCACCTGCACCGCCAGGTTTGAAATGAAGTGCCGCAACTGCGATCCGCGCTCACGGAACCGCGCGAAGCGTTCGGCGAATTCGCAGATCCCCTGCCGCCCGGTGTAGACACCGACCGTTGGGCTTTCGAGCGTGCCATCCTCGGTAAAGCAGCCGACGATCGTCTCGACATCGCCGGCGTCGAGCGCCGTCGTGCAGCGCACGAACAGATCGTTGATCATCTGCCGGTCGTCCATGCCGCGACGTACCGCGCCTCGCTTGCCGAGTCCAGGCAGCGGGCACTAACGTCGGCGCATCCATCGACAGGGGAGGCGACCGATGATCATCGAAATGCGCACCTACACGCTGAAACCAGGCAACATCCCAACCTTCGAGGAGCGCTTCGGCGGCGCGCTCGCGATCCGGGAAAAATTCTCCAAGCTCGCCGCATTCTGGCACACCGAGGTGGGGCCACTGAACCAGGTGATCCATGTCTGGCCGTATGACAGCCTGGACCAACGCGCCAAGGTGCGCGCCGAAGCGTCGAAGGCGGAAGGCTGGCCGCCGGCCACCCGCGAACTCACGCTCGAGCAGCGGAGCGAGATCTTCCTGCCGGCGCCGTTCTCGCCGCCGCTCGAGCCGCGCCAGCTCGGCGGCATCTACGAAATCCGCATGTACACCTACGCACCCGGCACGCTGCCGGCGGTGATGGAGCGCTGGGCCGAGAAGGTGCCCGGGCGCATCGCGCTGTCGCCGCTGGTCGGCGCCTGGTACTCGGAGCTGGGCGGGCTGAACAAGTGGTGCCACATCTGGGCCTACAAGGACGCCGGCGAACGGAGCCGCATCCGCGCCGAGGCGGTGGCCAAGGGCGTCTGGCCGCCGGGCGGCCCACCCGGCGCACTGCTGAAGCAGGAGAACATGCTGGTGGTGCCGGCCGCGTTCTCGCCGCTGAAGTAGCGTCTGGCACGCTTCATGCACCACCTCCCGCGACCCCAGTCACGGGAGGCACTTCATGTTCCCGATCGCCATCATTGCCGGCGTCATCGGTGCCGTGGTTTCCGGCGTCCAGGGTGCGTCCTGGGTGTCGGACCACCTTGATTCGTCGAAGGCCGCCGCCTCGGCGGGCGGCAAAGCCGAGGCGAAGCCGCAGGCCGACGCCAAGGCGCCGTCCTTCGATGCGGCGCTCGCGGCACAAGTTACCGGGCAGAGCGTGCCGGCCAGCACACCCGTCACATCGACGCAGAGCAGCGTGCCCGTGTCCCAGCTCGGCACCGACTACGACACACTGGCGCGCACCAAGGCGGGCATCCTGGCCTACAGCCACGTCGGCGAGCATCGCAACAGCCAAGCCAAGCAGTCGACCGGCACCTCCGACGACAGCCCGGTGACCCGGTCGTAGCCGGTCAGGCCCGCTGCGGTGCGCGCAGGCGGAACAGAGGCAGGATCAGGCCAACCCCGATGCCCCACACCGCGTGGATCGCCAGCACCACCAGCATGCTCCGCGGCACCCAGCCGAAGGCGATCGGCCGCCCCTTGATCGGTGCCACGACGAACCACAGCACCAGAGTGGCGATCACGCCGAGGATCAGGCCGGAGAGCCAGCCCGGCATCTCCAGTTTCGGCAGCACCAAGCCATAGACGGCGCCGTAAAGCCCGCCCCAGAAGCAGAAGTCGATGGTCTGCGGCACCCCCCAGGGCGGTACCGGCCCCATTGGGAAGGGTGGCGGCATCAGGCCGGCGAGATGGAACAGCGCCCACGCGCCCTGATGGAACACCAGGACGGCGATCACGGCGGCGACAAATCCGAGAACGGCACGCAGCGGCGGGTCCATCGAGCGCATGGGCCTCTCCCTCGGTCGCGTTCGTATAGGAAGCGTGCGGGGCAACCGCGAGTCGTGTCAACGCTGGGCGGACGCGAGCCGGAGTGACCCGAGACGCCAAGCGATGAGGCACGCGAGTCCCGCCACCGGAAGCGCGGACGCGAACACCCAGACGCCGGCGAGGCGCGCCGCCGGTACCGAGAATCCGCTGGCGAATCCTGCGAGGTTGGCAACCGCTGCGGCCATCGCGGACCCGGCTGCGGCGCCCGTCAGTCGCACCGTCGCGATGCCCGCGCCGCCGATCACCCTTTCGTCGCCGTCCAGGTCACCCAGGATGCGTTGGCTGATAAAGGCCCAGGAGAGGCCGAACCCAGTTCCGATCAATCCCGCCGCGAACACGACCCAGGCCAGGTGGCTGTCGTCGAACACCAACGCGCAGAGTACCAGCCCGGCAAGGATCGCGGCAGTGCCCAGTCGAATCAGCCGGCCCGGCCAGGGCCCGGTGAGCCCCGCCACCGGCAGCGATGCGGCGGTCCAGAACAGAGCTTCGGCTCCCACCACGTAGCCGGCGACCAGCGCCGACAAGCCCCGCAGCGTCTGCAGGACAGCCGGACCATAGACGGGCAGGCCCATAGTTGCGGCGTTGAGCAGGAACATGGTGGCATATCCGGCGCCATGAGCGGTCCGCAGATCGCCCGATCCGCGCGGCAGCAACCGCACCTCGCTCCGCCCGTCCAGCCGCAACGCGACCAGGAATGCGGCGATGCCAAGGCCGGTCAGCGCGGCGGTGCGGGCGAAGTCACTCGCCAGATCAGCCAAGCCGATCAGCGTCACACCGACCGCGACCAGGCCAAGCTGTCGCCATGCGACCGCGTGGCTGGCCCCCTTCGCCTCGGACGCGGGCAGCATCGTGCCGGCGGCCACGGCCACCGCCACGCCCTGGGCGGCGAACAACCAGAACACGGCGCGCCATGAACCGGCATCGGCGAACACACCACCCAGCATCGGACCCACCAGGACCGCAATGCCCCATACCGAGCTGATCGCGCTGTAGACCCGCGGCAACAGGTGGTTGGCGAACAACATGCCGATGGCGACTGAGCACAGGCCCACGACCCAGCCGCCGCCGATTCCTTGCAGGATGCGTCCACCCAGGAAGGTGAATATCCCGGGCGCCACGGCGCTGAGCGCGCAGCCGGCCGCATAGAGCATGGCCGCCGCGGCGGTGGCCGACCGCAGGCCGAACCGCAGGGCGAGCACGCCGGAACTCGCTCCAGCCAGCACCGAGCCCAGTAGGTAGCCCGCGGTGGCCCAGCCGAAATAGGGATAGCCGCCAAGCGAACGACCGATACTCGGCATAATGGTAGCGGTGATCAGGCTGTCGGCGGCGTTCAGCCAGACGCCCAAGCAGATCAAGGCGAAGCGCGGCAGGCGGCCGTCGGCGAGCACGTCTGCCCAGCTTCCGCTCGCCGGCGCTGCCGTGCTCATTTGACAACCCTTAGGTTTGCAAAAACAAGTGCTGGGGTAGACGCGCCGACCGATTTTTGCAATACTTTTCTTGTCAAACCGGAGAGACGGTGCAGTCCACTGCGGACCAGATCCTGTTCGAGCTGAAGACCCGTGGGCCGGCGAAGACCCGCGAACTGGCCCTGCGCATCGGCATCACCCGGCAGGCGATCCGGGACCATCTCAAGAAGCTGGCGGCTGAGCGCCTGGTGGAGCACGCGACGGCACCCGACGGTGTCGGTCGGCCCCGGCAGACCTGGTCGCTGACGGCGAAAGGCCATGGCCGTTTCCCCGACACCCATGCGCAGATGACGGTCGAGCTGATCGAAGCGATACGCAGCGAGTTCGGTGAAGCGGGCCTCGACCGCCTGGTCGGCCGCCGGGAACAGGCGATGGCAGGGCAGTATGGACAGGCACTGCGCGGCGCCGGCACGCTCGAAGAGCGCGTGGTGCGGCTTGCGCGGCTTCGTTCGGCGGAGGGCTACATGGCGGACGTATCCCGCCGTGAGGACGGAAGCTACATCCTGGGTGAAAACCATTGCCCGATCTGCGCCGCGGCCGCCGCCTGCCAGGGCTTCTGTCGCTCGGAACTGGCGCTGTTCGCGCGGTTGCTGGCACCGGCGCGGGTGGAACGTGCCGAGCACGTGCTGGCCGGTTCCCGCCGTTGCAGCTATCTGGTTGTGCCAGTCGATCACTGATGGGGGATGCCGCCGATGGACGATGTTGCGCAATCCGTGGACCAGCGCTTCTGGCAGCGCGCCCGGCGCCACATGCTGGGCTATGGCGGCGACTTCGTCCCGTTCGTGCCCGCGCGCGCCGAGGGGGCTTTCCTGTATGACGCATCGGGCCGGCGGGTGCTGGATTTCACTTCCGGGCAGATGAGCGCGATCCTCGGCCACTCGCATCCCGAGATCGTCGCCACCGTGCGCGAGGCGGTGGGGACGCTGGACCACCTGTTCTCCTCGATGCTGTGCGAGCCGGTGGTGGCGCTGGCCGAGGCGCTGGCCGGACTGGTGCCGGACCTGCCGCGGGCGATGCTGCTCTCCACCGGCGGCGAGGCGAACGAGGCGGCGATCCGGCTGGCCAAGCTGGTCACCGGCAAGTGGGAGGTTGTGGGCTTCGCGCAGTCCTGGCACGGCATGACCGGCGTGGCGGCGGCGGCGACCTACAAGGCGGGGCGGCGCGGGATCGGGCCGCTGATGCCGGGCAACTTCGCGATCCCGGCGCCGAATGCGTATCGGCCTCGGTTCGCCGGCGTGGGCTGGCGCGAAGAGCTGGACGATGCGTTCGAGTGGCTGGACCGGCAGTGCACCGGCAACCTCGCGGCGTTCATCGCCGAGCCGGTGCTGAGCAGCGGCGGCGTGATCGACCTGCCGGTCGGCTATCTGAACGTGCTGGCGGCGCATTGCCGGGCGCGCGGGATGATGCTGATCCTGGACGAGGCGCAGACCGGGGTGGGGCGCACCGGGCTGATGTTCGCGTTCGAGCGCGACGGCGTGGTGCCGGACATCCTGACGCTGTCCAAGACGCTGGGGGCGGGGCTGCCGCTGTCGGCGGTGCTGACGAGCGACGCGGTGGCGGCTGAGGCGGAAGCTCGGGAATTCCTGTTCTACACCACGCACGTGAACGACCCGCTGCCGGCCGCAGTGGGACTGAAGGTGCTGGAGATCGTGCAGCGCGATGGCTTGGCGGCGCGGGCAAAGCTGATGGGCGCCCGGCTGGCGGCGGGGCTGCGGGGATTGCAGCAGCGGTTCGAGTGCATCGGCGATGTGCGCGGACGCGGACTGCTGCTGGGGCTGGAGTTCCGCGGGGCCGGCGGCCGGGATGCCGCGACGATCTCGGACGCGGTGACCGACGTGGCGCTGGACTTGGGCCTGTCAGCGAACATCGTGCGGGCGGGGGCGTCGCAGGGGGTGATGCGGATCGCGCCGCCGCTGACGGTGAGCGAGGCGGAGGTCGATCTGGGCGTGGAGTTGCTGGGGGAGGCGGTGGGGAGGGTGATGAGTACCGCTTGACTCTGCGTCAGGCCTCCAATTCAGTCTCGAAGGAGTCTCACGTTCTCGTTATTCGGGATTCGGCGCTGCTGAAGAGACGAATGTCACTCCGCGGCAACGGCAGCGGGGGGTTGATCGAGCGCGCGAAGGATCGGGCTGGTGCCGTTGACCAGGTCATGGACGATGTCCGGTTCAGGCGGGCCGAAATCGAGGCGCGCCGGCAGGCCGCCCTGTGCGCGGATGAGACGGGCGCGGGCGGGGTGCAGCAGCGCATACTGCTCGGCCGCGGTGAGCGTGGCGAAATCGTATGCGGGCTGGCGGGCGTCGGCCGGCGCGGCGGGCTCGGGCGTCTCCGCCGGCGCGGGAGACGGTGCGGGCGCGGGCACCGAGGCCTCGCGGAACCACCAACCGGCGCGCTCCATCGCCGCGGGATGCATCGCGGCCAGGGCCTTGTCGCGCTCCGCCTGCCGACACTCGTAGTCGCGCAGCAGGCCGCGCATCTGCCGCAGCATGGCAATGGCCCGGGCCCGGCAGCGGTCGGTGGCGGCGAGATCGTTGCGGCACGCGCCGGCGAGGCGGAGGGAATCGGCGTAGTAGGCCTCGGCCAGGACGATGTCGGCGGCGAGCTTGGCCTCCAAGGCGTCGGTGGGATGCAGTGCGGCGACCGCGGCCATGGCGACTTCGTCGCGGGCGGCGCGGGCTTCGGGGGTATCGGTGAGGGGCGGCGGGAGCGAGGCACAGAGGGTGGCGAAGACCTCGCGGGTGATGGAGGCGGGGAACTCGGGGGTGGTTTGCATGGCAGGTCGCGCCCTTTCTGCGGCGAAAGGGATGGATGTGGGTGTTAGTATCGCTATTATCAAGAGGGAGTATAGCTTTCTGGCGGCGACCTTTCCCCGGTTGGACACCCTGTGGGTAGCGACTGATCCGAGGCCTTCGCGGTTCGGGACTATTTAAGCATTCAACACGGAGAAGGCCGAGGGCCACGGAGCGCCGCGGAGTCGTGTTGTGCTGCCCGGCGAGTAATACCATCCGCCCAAACCGATGACCGCGTTCCACCCTTCCCTGCCGTTCACGCTGCTCCGGCGAACGGCGTGGATCGACCCAATTCGGTTGTAGAGTGGCGCATCACGCGATCCCGGGAAGCGGACATTCAACACCGGCGCGGACCATACGCCCCTGACCCTCCTCTGTTGCTCGACTGATCCGTAGCGGAGACGCACCATGCCAGACGGCAAGTGTCGTGCTCACCCGTGAAACGGGCGGTATGCACGAAAGCGAGCTGGGGCATTGCTTGACTCCATGGACGAAATGGCATTTGATCACATGGGAAAATATTTTCGGCTGATTATCGCGATGCATCGACTGGTCGCTGCGGCCCTGTTCTTCGGTGCTCTCCTAGTTGGGCTGCCACACGCGTGGTGCCAGCCAGTCAAAATCGGACTCCTGACTGACAAGACGGGACCGTTCGCCTCGGCCGGCGAACAGATTAGTCGCGGGGCGCATGCGGCCGTGGCTGACATCCCGTCCTCGGGCCCCGCCGCAATCGATCTGGTCGAGTGGGATTCGCAGTCTCAAGGCTCCGCAGCAGGCTCCGCAGCAGGCCGCGCGGCCGAAAAGTTGATTCAGCTAGATGGTGTCCGGGCCGTCATTGTCGGACCGGAGAGTGGTACTATTCTGGCAGTAGATGGCATGACTGCGCGTTTGAAGATCCCGATGCTCAGTATTGGCTTGCTGTCGCGACCGCTCACCAACCCGTTCGCCGTCAACCTCGGCGATACTCTTGGCCACATGATGGCCTATGCAATCGCTTACGCGAGAAATACCAACCCAGCTCAGATGCCGCGCATTGACTTGATGAATGAGGGGATCTTTGGTGAGACGCTCCGCAAGGTAGCTGCGGACACTCAGACGGCGATGATGTCTCCATTCCATCTGTCGGCCCCGTCGATCATCTTCTCGTTCGACAAATCGGGGCAGGCTATCGCCGATCAGATCCAGATCCCGCCGAGCAGTGTGGTGATCGGGGGCCCGATTCTGCGTGGTACGGCTGATGGGCTGATCCCGAAGCTGCCGAATAATGTCAAACTCGTCGCCTTCGATTTGCGTGATCCGGTGCTCGAAGGCATCGCGAATCTCCCGACATCCTTGACCGCTGGACAGGATGCCCACCGCCCCTTTGCGTATTATGGCTATGCTGCGGTTCAGATTTTCCGAGCGGCACTTGCTAAACCCGGGGGTGTCGCGAGCGTACTGCGAAGCGATTCGTATCAAACGGCGGTTGGGGCGGTACGCTTCCTGCAGTCGGACGGCGAGAGGTTTCAGCCGGGCCTCGCTGTCTATGTGCTGAGCCCCGGCGGAATTTTGTCGTTCTGCCCGTCGTGCAGCACCTTAACCGACAACTGCCAGACGGGATGCAAATGCCAAGACGGCTCATGTTCACAGGATTGTTGTACCGGGCACTAACACCGCGAACGCCCACCAGAGAGGTGGGGGCGGATACAAAGAAGTCCTCGTCTCTGCCGAGGCTTGCTGTCCTGCTTGTCCCGATCATGGCCGGCTGCACCGCGTCCTGCACCCATCTGAATCAGCAGTGCTCGACGGGCGTCTGTCTGTGCAGCGGCGGCGAATGTTCTGCTGACTGCTGTCCGGTGCACCCAGGTTCGTCGCCGTGATCCCGGACGATCCTCAGAAGGCCCTGCGGTTCGTCGCCGCGTTTCTCCCGGGATTCGTAGGGATCGGACTGGCGAGCTATTTGGTCGACCTGCGATTCGGTGAATTTTGGTATGCGTTTATCTCGATTGCACTTAGCGCGGCGTCTTTCAAGCTGGTCTCCCTCGCGTTTTATTTGGCACGCCAACAACCTCAAGGGCCGTCGAGCGATGATTACAAGCTTCCGCAGACCCTGATGACCTACGCGGTCGCGCTTGTCCTCGGATGCTTCATCGCAATAGCCTATGATCGGGATTGGGCCTACGACTTCGTCAATTATTTGCCGTTCGGCCACGTCTCGAAAACCAGTGAGCAGCGTCCTCTTCTGTATGTCATCAGCCACACACAGACATGCGCCAGTTCGCGCCTTCTGGATGGTCGCGAGGATCTGACCCAGGTGCTTATCCAGACCTTGGTGCGCGCGACGATCAAGGACTATGGCGTCGTCGAGGGCCTCGTCCGGGTTCGCCCGACGGATCTAGACCCAGATCAGGTGTTTCTGTCACCCGCCTGCAAAATCCAAGGCGACACCGCCACCGCCATTCCGGGTCCGGGAGTACTCATTCGTAGTGACAATGTAGCCGCCTGGGAACTCGTGGATGCGACCTCGAGCATGTGCTGGAAAGTTCACTACGGCAAGACACTGCCGTGCGTCTGCCCATCCGGCGATCACGCGGAAAAGTACCTCGCGCGAATCAATAAAGATCGCCCTACGGAAGAGGGAAAGCGCTACGAAATGTGCAAGGGAGGACGCTAGGTAAACGCTCAATCCTTTGTCGAGGTACCTGTGCGGAGTTTCATGTCAACACAGCATCAGCGATAGCAGTCGTACTCGCCATATCTTGAACGGTGCGGCGCGGCGTATCTGCAAGTTCGCTTCGCGTCGATTGCTGTCGGCAACCCGACTACGAGTAATGGCAGCTTACGCCACTTTGCCGCCAGGGAGCAGACCGTCTTCTTCCGACCAGACCCGGCCAGACCGGCAGAAAGCCACCCGAAGCGGTCACTGGATCGGGCCATTGGTATAACTGTCTGAACGCGTGATCGGGTTGGCGATCGCGGCGCATTGCGAGATCGGTCCGGGATTGCTGGAATCCCTCTACGAGCGGTGCCTCTGCCATGAGCTTGGAAATGCTGGCATTGGCTGCCAACGCCAGGCGGCCGTTTCCGTCTTCTATAAGGGCGGGCGCCTGGATGAGGGCTTCCGCGCTAACATCATCGTGGAGAATGCCATCATGTTGGAGATCAAAGCCGCCTCAGCGATCCTGCCGGCACACGAGGCGCAAGCTACAGACCTATCTCCGCATGAGTCGGATCCGAATTGGCCTGATTATGAATTTGGCTGCGCTTCGCCTGAAAGATAGCCTACGTCGCTTTGTCGTGTAGCCATCCTCACTTGCTCCGTGGCGCTCCGTGGTCCCTCGGGTCAAGTGCCCGAGGGCAAGCCTCGGCCTTCTCCGTGTTAAGAATCGAATGCCGGGACGGCAGAGGCGGGCGCGACGGAGCGCCGGGCTCCGTAGCGACATCACTTCGCGGTGCGGCGCGCGATCGACACACCATAGGCCTTGCCGCGCGCAGGCAGCAGCGGGTCGTCGGAGACTTCGATCCCGCCCGGCAGATTGTTTGGATCGAAGAACAGGCGCCGCTCCGCTCCCTGGTCGGCAGCCACACCGGTAACCTCGATCGTGCCGAGGGTGACCCGCTCCCGATCGGCGGGCCAGAGCACCGTCACATCGTTCGTCGGGTCGCCGGGCACGGCCATCTGCGCGATCAGCGTAAAGCGCACGGGTCCCTTGCGTAGTCGCTCCGCGAGATCGTCGAACAGGAACTGCGGCGGACGGGCCCGCGCCTCCTCCGGCGTCAGCGTCGCGACCCCAGCCTCCGGCTCGATCACATAGCGGAAGGCGCGCCTGCCGCCGTTCGCCGCGACCAGCACCAACGCGTTGTTGCCGAAATAGCGCGTGGTGGCGAAGCTTTGCGCCGTCGGATGCGGCCGCGCCAGGAAACGCTGCGTTTCCGGATGCGCCGCAACGAAACGTTCGAGCGGCGTCGGCGAGGCAACCCCAGGCCCGCTCGCGGCGATCGCGCGCAGAAACACCACGAAGTCTTCGCCATTGCGCACGGGGAAGCCCTCGTCGGCGTTGGCGACGATGTCATTCGGACGGCCGTCCGGTGTCACGAAGCGAACCGCGAGGCCGGCCGGCGCGGCGTTGGGATCGCCGTCTGGTATGTCCGGCAGGCCGGTACTGTCGGAGAAGCGAATGATCAGCGGTGTTGGGGCGGCGAACTGCGGGGCACGTGACAGCCCGGCGGACGCTGCGGTGGGCGTGAAACGCCCGTCGTAAAGCCGCCCCTTCGCATGCACGCGGCGCATTCCCGGATGAGCCCCGAACAGTGCCTCCAGTGCATCGACCAGTTGGGTGCCGATGTCGTCCTCGGCCCGCGCCGCGGACGCGAGGGTGAGCAGCGGAACGGCCAGCAGCCAGCGACGAGCAATCATGGGCGGGTACCTTTCGGACGAAACAATGCAAGCGCGCACTGTCGAAATCAATCGCCGCAAGGCCAAGAGATTGGACACGCCGCGTCGCCCGTGCTATCAAAATCGATAGCGGCATGGGCTGGCGGCGATGGCGCAGGTTCTCGTCAGGAATCTCGACGAACAAGTGGTGACGGCCCTGCGCCGCAAGGCCGAGCTGCACGGCCACTCGCTGGAACAGGAGCTGCGTTTGGCCCTGACCGCGGCGGCTCGGCTCACCCCCGAAGAGCGTCTTGCGCTGGCCCGGCGGGTTCGCAGCCTGACGCCCGCGAACGTGAAGCAAACCGACAGCGCCGAACTGATACGGCAGGATCGCGATAGTCGGTGACCCTTGTCGTTGATGCGAGCGTCGCCTGCAAGTGGTTCATCGCGGAGTCCGACAGCGACGCGGCTGAGGCATTGCTCACCGGCGGTCAGATGCTGCTGGCACCGGACTTGATTGTCCCGGAAGTCTGCAACGTCGCCTGGTTGAAGCTGCGCCGCGGCGAGATTGTTGCCGAGCAGGCGACCGAGATGGTGCGGGGGCTGCCAGATCTGCTCGATGAACTGGTTCCATCGCTGCAACTGGCGCGCCGTGCATTGGAGATTGTTAGCTCCCTGGCGCACCCCGCCTACGACTGCTTCTATCTCGCGCTGGCGGAGCAACGTGGCACACGCGTGGTGACTGACGATCGGCGGCTGCTGGCCCGCCTTGCGGCGACACCTTGGAATCGGCTGGTTGTTCGGCTTGCGGAAGCCGCGGCGCAAGGCTGAGCAGTCCCGGTCGACGCTCCCAAACAACTGGCCAGCCCCCTCACGCCGGCGCGGCTTCCGCCACACCGCCCGCATCCGCCGAACGAGGCCGCGTCTCCGGCATGGCGAACCCCACCAGCATCACTGCACACATCCCAGCAAGCGCCAGGGCAATGAACGCGGTCTTTGTACCCAGGTCGGTGGCGATCGCTCCCGCCGCTATGTTGCTCACTGTCGCTGCTCCCCCGATCGCCAGGCCCAGGATTCCCATCCGCAGGCTGAATCTGCCGCCGCGCCCCGAAATATCGGCAGCCACCAGCGGCGTGATCACGCCGAAGGCCGCGCCGCTGAGCCCGTCCAGCGCCTGCACAGGAATGATCCACAGCGGATTCGTTACCATCGCCAGCAACACCGCGCGCAGCGGCAACGCGCAGAACCCCACCAGCAGCACACCACGCCGGCCCCACCTCTGCGCCGACCGCCCCGCCAGTGGCGAAACCAGCGCCACGATCAACTGTGGCACCAGGATGCATCCGGCGATGATCAGACTGGCCTCGGCGTCGGCTCTTTTGGTAATTTCGACCCCGGCCAGCGGCAGCATCGCCGCATTGGCCAGGTGGAACAGCACCGTGCACCCGAGATAGCTGAGCAGCCGCCGCTCCAGCAGCACATCGCGCAACGCCTCGCGCACCACCATCGGCCCGGCATCCTTCATCGCCGCCGGCATGGCAATCCGGTTGGTCAGCGAGAACAGGGCGATCAGCGCCGGCACGCACATTGTCGCCGCCAGCCAAAACACTGCCCGCTTCGAGACCCAGGTTCCCAATACGCCCATCAGCGCCGCACCCACCGCGGTGCCGATGGCCGCGAACCGCGCGTTGCGCCCAAGTCGCTCCGCCAGCTCTGCCCGACTGACCAAGGTCAGCGTCAGCGCCGCGAGCGCGGGTGTCAGCATGCAACTGGTAAACCCGTGCAGCGACTGGGCCAGCAGAATCGACCAGAACGCCGGCGACCACGCCATTAACGCGGCACTGGCGCCGATCCCAACCAGCGCGATCGCGGACGCAGCGGCCTTGCTTCGCAGCGCATCCACCAGCGCTCCTGCCGGCACTTGCGCCAGCATCGCCGACGCCGACCCGACACCCAGCGCGATCCCGAGCTCGGACTGCGTCCAGCTATGGGCGGTCAGATAAACCGCGATGAACGGGCCGAACCCCGTCTGCAGATCGGCGACGAAGAAGAACAGCCAGTCCAGTCCACGCAACGCGCGCTGCGATGCCATGCCGGAGTCTATTCGGCGGCGTCGGGCGCACCCAATATCGCGACCGGGCGGCCGGCGATGTAGTCGGCCCAGCTCTTGATCCGGTCGGGTGGGATCACGATCGACACGACCGGTCCCTTCTCCCCCGGGGCGAACCGAAGCGCAGACCAGGCCACCGCCACCTTGCGATTGCCCACGCCCATGAAACCGCCGACATCCAACACCACTGCACGCATCTGTCCCTGCCCGTCCGCCAGCAGATCGACGATGCGCCCCAGCTCGGTTCCGCCGGCGCCGACCACGGCGTGACCCATCAATCCCGTCAGCTCCATCGGCGCCACCTGCTCAGCCCGAACAACCGGCGTCGCGACCGGCGTCGCGGCCGGCGGTGGGCCAGGCTGCATGACCGGGGGAGGAGACGTTTGTTGTGCCGTAACCGCCGTCGTCAGCCCCACGCTGGCCAGCAACACAATGCAGGATAGCGCCCGGATCTGCGGCACGGTTGCGTACTCCATACGACGCCCGCAGGCTTACGCGCTTCGCCTACCGGCGGCCAGTACGGTCCGCGGATTTCGGCACCACAAACGGCGCAAACAACTGGCATCCGCCGCCCGGCCTGTGACACTAATCCCAGCGTGGGACTGGTTCCGTCACCAACGGTGCTGAGCGTCGACGAAATGGGCCGCATCGCGCCGCCCATCTTCTCCTCGGTCGGCCGTAGCGGCACCAATGCGCCCGGCGACGTGTTCGTCATCCAGTCGCTGCTGAACGACCGGCTGCCCAAGCCGCACGCGCCGATCCCGGTCAACGGCGTGGCCGATGTCGGCACCACGTTGGCGATCGAGACCTACCAGGCCGTGTTCCTGCAGATGCTGCCGCCCTCCGGGCGCGTCGATCCCGGCAGCCCCACCTACTACGCGCTCGCCGCCAGGCCGCTGGTCGAGAACGCCCCGCCCCCCTCGGTCGGCCATTACGGCGAGGTTTCGCCCGAGGTGGCCGACGCCGCCGTCGCCTCGCGCAAGAAGTGGACGGTGCCCGCCTCGGTCACCGTCGCGCAGTGGGCGGTGGAGAGTGCCTGGGGTGCCGCCATGCCGCCCGGCAGCAACAACCCGTTCGGCATCAAGGCGGTCGGCGACCAGCCGGCGGTGGAAAGCCCGACCCGCGAGGTGATCAACGGCGAGAACGTCACCGTCACCGCGCGCTTTCGCGCGTTCGATTCTCTGACGCAGGCATTCGACGAACACGGCCGCCTGCTGGCGACCGCGCCGGTCTACAAGGACGCCATGAAGGAGGCGGACAACCCCGACGCATTCGCCGATGCGCTGACCGGAGTGTATGCAACCGACCCGAACTACGGCTTCACGTTGAAATGGGTTATGCAGAACTACGGCTTGAGCCAGTACGACCGCTAGCGGCACACCCGAGCCCGCCGAGGAAGGGCCAGTGAGCGACAACCCATTCGCCGAACCGGCAGACAACGATCGGACGGTGATCCGCCCGATCCCTGGTCGGCGCCGAGCGGGCCCGCCGGGACCGTCTGCCCCGTCGGCCGTACCGGCCGCGGAACCGGCGCCGCTGCCCGCGGCCGATCCGTCCGCGCCGCCGGCAATCAGCGTCTCGCCCCTGACGGCCGCCGCCTCGCCGCTGCTGCAACTGCTCAACCGCCTGCGCGCGCTGCGCCGACCGCCGGACGTCCAGGCGCTGCGCGATCGCACCCTACAAGATCTGCGCACTTTCGAGCGCCAGGGCCGTGACGCCGGCATCGCGATGGAGCTGCTTCGGCCCGCCCACTACGCGCTGTGTGCCAGCATCGACGACGTGGTGCTGAACACGCCCTGGGGCGCCGCCAGCGGCTGGGCGAAGCAGACCTTGGTAGCAACCCTGCATCCTGGCGCGCGCGGTACCGATCAGTTCTTCGATCAGCTCAGGCAGATGCAACGGGCACCCGACAAGTTTCTGCCCGTGATCGAGCTGATGGTCCTCTGCCTGTCGCTTGGCTTCATGGGCCGCTATCGGCAGGCGCTCGGTGAGGGCGAGCTCGATCGGATTCTCGCCGAGGCGCACGCCGCGATCACGACCCAGCGCCAGGCGCCCGATCCGGAGCTGTCGCGGCGCTGGCGAGGGATAACGGCGCCTTACCGACCGGGACGGCGCGGCCTGCCGGTCTGGGTCGCTCTGGCCGGAGCGGTGGCGGTGTGTGGCGGTCTGCTGTTCTGGGCCTCCACCAGCCTGAACGCGGCGTCCGACGGACTGCTGGCCAAGGTGCTCGCCACGCCACCCACCGGAATGCCGCAGGTAACACGGACGGCCATCTTGCAGCCGCTGCCGCCGCCACCCGCTGCGCTCGAACCGACCGTGCTCGATCGGCTGGGCGCCACCCTGCGGCCGGACATCGACAGCGGCGCGGTCAGCCTGCTGGGCACGCCGGCGACGCCGATCATCCGCATAACCGACCGCGCGGTGTTCGCCTCAGGCAGCGCAGTCGTGCAGGCTGCGTCGCTGCCGCTGCTGGAGCGGATCGCCGCGGCGCTGCGTGCCGAGAGCGGATCGCTGCGGGTGATCGACTACACCGACAACCAGCCGATCCGCACCGTGCAGTTCCCGTCGAACTTCCAGCTCTCCGCCGCGCGCGCCAACGCAGTGCGCGCCATCGTCGCACGCGACGTCGGCGATGCCGCGCGGGTCACCGCGGAAGGGCGCGCCGACGCCGACCCGATCGCACCCAACACCACTGCCGAAGGCCGGGAACAGAATCGGCGGATCGAGATCGTGCTGCGCCGTGACGCAGGATGATCGCTTGAACCGCGCAAGGTCAGGGCTTTGCCCTGAAACCTGCCAGGGGGCTCCGCCCCGTGGACCCCCAGCAAAGGCGGAGCCTTTGCAATCCATCTGTTTGGCTGGGGTGGGGCCCCACGGTGGTGCCTACAGGGTCCGGGTAGGCCCCTACCCCTGCCCCAGCCAAGTGGCGGGTTCCAAGGGCTGCGCCCTTGGCGGGAGTCCAGAGGGCAGAGCCCTCTGGTGGGGTCCGGGGCGAAGCCCCGGCCTTACCGGTTTCAACAGATGATCTCGCGCTGGGGCATCAGCCTCGTCGGCACCGCCTTACTTGCTGGCCTGGTATGGTTCTTCGCGCCGCTGCTCCCTGCGTTTGTGGACTGGCTGCCGCGGCTGGCGCTTATCGTTGCGCTCCTGCTGGTCTGGGGCGTTAGCAACGCGCTGCTCGATATTCGCCGCGGTCGCCGCGACGCCGCGCTGGCACGCGGTATCGCGGCAAGTGCGGAGCAGACCGAGGAGGCGCAGGCGCTGCGGTCGCGGCTGAGCACCGCGCTGGTCCTGCTGAAGCAGTCGCTGCGCAGCCGCGGCTATCTGTATGAACAGCCCTGGTACGCCATCATCGGTCCGCCTGGCGCCGGCAAGACCACGGCGCTCCTGAACGCCGGCCTGCGCTTTCCGCTGGCGGAGCAGATGGGCCAGGGCGCTGTGGCCGGCGTGGGCGGCACCCGGCTGTGCGACTGGTGGTTCACCGAGGACGCCGTGCTGATCGACACGGCCGGGCGCTACACCACCCAGGACTCCAACGCCGCGGTCGATCGCGCCGGCTGGGACGCGTTCCTCGACCTGCTGAAGGAGACCAGACCGAAGCAGCCGCTGAACGGCCTGCTGGTGGCGTTCCCGCTCAGCGATATTGCACAGGCGCCGGCGGCCGAACGCGCGGCCCATGCGGCGGCGATCCGCGGCCGGATCAAGGAGCTGCAGACACGGTTCGGCGTACGGATGCCGGTCTACATGCTGTTCACCAAGGCGGACCTGACCGCCGGCTTCACCGAGTTCTTCGACGATCTCGACCGCGAGCGGCGCGCGCAGGTGTGGGGGACAACATTCGACTTGGCGCGGCATGACGATGATCCTGTCGCCGCCTTCGCCGGTGAACTGCGTACTCTGGTTGAGCGGCTGAACGCGCGGCTGTTCAACCGCCTGCAGGCGGAACGCAACCCGGACCGATGGGCGCGGATCGCGATCTTCCCCGGCCAGGTTGCGAGCCTCGAACCGGTGCTGATGGAGTTTCTGCAGGCGGCGTTCGGCGGCACGCGCGACGATCCGGCGCCGCTGCTGCGTGGTGTTTATTTCACTTCGGGCACGCAGGAGGGCACGCCGATCGACCGGCTCACCGGCACCATGGCGCGCGCGCTGGGCGTGGATCAGACCCGGACGCAGACCCTGCAACCGGTGCAGGGACGCAGCTATTTCCTCGAACGCCTGCTGAAGGAGGTGGTGTTCGGCGAGGCGTTGCTGGTCGCACGCAGCCCGGCCGCCGTGCGGCGCCAGCTGGTGCTGCGGATCGCCGGATACGGCGTGGCGATCCTGCTGGTGGTGGCGACAGCGGCGGTGTTGTGGCAGGTGCACAACGCCGGCCAGCGTGAGATCGATGCGGTGGCGGCGGCACTCGCCGGCTACGAACGGACCGCGCGCAGCCTGCCGCTGGACCCGGTCGCCGACGATGACCTGGCGCGGCTGGCGCCGCTGCTGGATCAGGCCCGCGCCCTGCCGCACGGCGGAGACGAACCGGCGTGGCTGCCGGCCCTGCTGTCGCAGCACGAGAAGCTCAATGCGTCTGCGCGCGCCATGTACCGCCACGCGCTGGACTGGGCACTGCTGCCGAGGCTGATGTGGCGCCTGGAGACCCAGTTGCGCGGCAACCTCAACAACCGCGACTTCCTCTATGAGGCGACGCGCGTCTATCTGATGCTCGGCAATGCCGGCCCGCTCGACGCCTCGCTGGTGCGGGAATGGATGAAGCTCGACTGGCAGACGGCGTATCCCGGTCTCGGCTTCGTCCCGCTGCGCGAGGCATTGCTGCGGCACCTCGACGCGCTGCTGGCTGAGCCGCTGCCGCAGGTGCAGCTCGATGGCGAGCTGGTGACCGCGGCGCGCCTGCGGATCGCCACGGTGCCGTTGGCGCAGCGGGTGTATTCGCGCATCCGCCCGTCCGCCGCGGCGCAGCGTCTGCCGGAGTGGCGGCCGAGCGATGCGCTGGGTGCGGCGGGCGTGCCGCTGTTCGTGCGGGCGTCGGGCAAGCCGCTGACGGATGGCATCCCGGGCTTCTTCACCGTCGATGGCTTCCACAAGGTCCTGTTGCCGTCGTTGGCTAGCGCCACGAGGAGCGTGGTGTCGGAGAGCTGGGTGCTGGGCAATCGCGTGGCGTTCGATCCGAACGGGCCGCAGATGCCGGCGCTGGAGCGCGACGTGATCACGCTCTACGAGGCGGACTACGCGCCGACCTGGGACCTGATGCTGGCGGACCTGAACGTGGTGCAGCTTCGCAGCCTGTCGCAGGCGGCGCAGGACCTCTACATCCTGGCTTCGCCCGAGTCGCCGATGCGCAATCTGCTGGCGTCGATCAGCCGGCAATTGACCTTGTCGGTGCCGCCCGGTGGAGTGCCCAAGGCCCCCGAGCCGGAACCTTCGGCGAGCAACACACAGCTTCGCCTACAGGCTGTGCTCGGCGCATCGCAGCCCGCAACTCAGGCGGCTCCGCTGCTGCCGGGCCATGAGATCGACGAGCGCTATCAGGCGCTGCGCGACCTGATCGGCCACGGGCCGAACGCGCCGATCGATCTGCTGCTGCGCGAGGTCGGCGACGCGCAGCAGCAGATCGCCAAGCTGGCGGCCACTCTGGTGAGCACCGGCGCGGCGACATCGTCGCCCGGCGGCATCGACCCGCTGCTCACGCTGAAGACGGACGCCGCGCGTCAGCCGCAGCCGCTCGGTCGCTGGCTCACCGAGATCGCGACCGGCGCCATCGCGTTGCGCAGCGGCGACCCGCGGCTGCAGTTGGCGACGATCTTCAACGCTCCCGGCGGCCCGAACGAGCTGTGTCCGGCGGTGGTGAACGGGCACTACCCATTCGTGCCGAACGCGACCGATGATGCGCCGATCGCCGACTTCGCTCGGCTGTTCGCACCGGGCGGCGCGTTCGATGGCTTCGTGAACACGCTGCTGCGACGCTATGTCGATACCTCGGGCAAACCGTGGCGATTGATCTCCGCGGATGCCGCTTCGGCGCCGGTGTCGGCCGCGGATCTTGCCCAGTTCCAACGCGCCGCCGCCATCCGCGATGCTTTCTTTGCCGATGGCGGGACCCGGCCGCACTTCCGGCTGGACGTCACCCCGGTCAGCGCGGATGCGGCGACGAAGCAGGTTACGCTCGATCTTGACGGCACGACGATTGTATATACGCGCGAGGCGCCGCGATCGACCCAGGTGACGTGGCCGAGTTTTTCGCTACAACCAACGATGCGGCTGGTGTTCGATCCGCCGCCCGCGGGACGCTCCGGCGTGGTGCAGGAGAGTGGGCCGTGGGCGCTGTTCCGGCTGCTTGGCCATGGTCGGATGCAGGCGCAGGCGGGCGCGGCGGATCGCTATGCGCTGACGCTCCAGCTTGGCGAACGGCAGGCAGTGTTCGATGTGCGGGTGCAGGCATCGGCCAATCCGTTGGCGCCGGGGTTGCTGCAGGACTTTCACTGTCCGAGTGTGCGGGCGAATTGAGCGCGGGCGGCGCATGAGCCGTGCGATCGAGCCAAGCGCCTGACCGCGCCGCACCGGCGTGGGCTGATGGGAATGGACAGGTGTGCGCACCGATGCTACCGCACTCAGTGTCGGACCAGCGAGGCAATGCAAATGGACACTGTCCACAATGTTGATGCAGACGGGCAAGTCTTTCAAGATCAAGCCCGAAGGGCCGCTAGCCACTGTAGCAGCGTGGATCGCCTCTGTTTATTTGATTTGTGCACTTGGATTCCTTCTCTGGTTGCTCTTTGATACGTGGACGGGTCGAAACCTTCTGCTCAACTATTGGGGCTATGATAAAGCAATACTTGCGTCCAGCTCGTTCCGGCTAATGGCGTATGTTGCTATCGGGGGCGCGCTGGGTGGAGCGGTCGACGGAATTCGCTCGATCATTTCATGGCACGCGGAACGTGGAGTGTACGGTTCCCGCTTCGTGTGGAAGGATTTCTCCCTGCCTCTGATTGGCGCGGCGGTGGGTCTGATCGTGTACGCCACGGTGAGGAGCGGTGCCGGTATATTTAGTGGCGACTTCTCGCTCGACCACGCGGGGAGCACTCCGGCGCTCTCCGCATTCGCGGTCGCCTCGCTGTCGGGGTTCAGTTGTCTGCAGGTGTTCCGGTGGCTCGACGGACAAGCAAACAAGCTCTTCCGTGTAACAAGAACCGGTGACACGATTGCGCCGAACCTGCTGGGCAAGACCCTCGATGACGCCAAGGAGGAGCTCGAGGCCCCGAATCTAATTGTAGGTGCTATAGACCACGAGGCGAACGATGCGAACATCGACAAGGTCTTCAAGCAATCACCGGCTTCCGGCTCAGTGATGAGGGGGGGCGAAGCGGTGAACGTCACCGTCGGTTCAAGACCGTCGGTGCAAGAGCGACTTCACTGGCCGCGACCTGAGCCGCAAGTTCCGTCCGCTCAAAAGTAGAGTCCTGGGGTGCCGCCACGCCCAACGCGGCGGTGTTTCTCGGTTCGGTCGAGCTGCGTTTCTCCGTCCCGGATAGCTTCGTCACCGTCGTCGTGCGCAGCCTGGGTCGAGACTGGCGGCTGTCTCGATCGTCGCAACGGCGAGTGAGGCCGAGCGACCTCCTATTGACACCGCCTGCACACCCCGCATGAGCTGTCGGCTGACGCGCCCCGCGGCGCCTCGGAGGAATCACATGGACCGCGACCTCGACGCCCTGCTCGGCTTCGCGCCGGATTACGACGTGCCGATCCCCTACATGCAGCGGACGCGCGACTACTACGCAGCGATCGGCTACACCACGCCCTATCGCTGGGCGCATCACATCGAGGCGCCGTTCACGCCGCTGCGCAAGCCGCTCGCGCAGTCGCGCGTGACCATCGTCACCACCGCCGCACCGTACCGGCCGGACAAGGGCGACCAGGGACCCGGCGCGCCGTATAACGGAGGGGCGAAGTTCTACCAGGTCTACTGCGGCGACACCTCGCGGCAGCACGATCTGCGGATCTCGCACATCGGTTACGATCGCACCCATACCTCGGCCGAGGACAGCGGCACCTGGTTCCCGCTGCCGGCGCTGCTGCGCGCGGTGGCGGCGGGCCGCGTCGGCGCGGTTACGCCGCGGTTCCACGGCGCGCCCACCAACCGCAGCCACCGCGTCACGGTGGAGACCGACGCGCCGGAAATCCTGCGCCGCTGCCGCGAGGATGGGACGGACGCCGCCATCGTGGTGCCGAACTGCCCCGTGTGCCACCAGACCTGCAGCCTGGTCGCGCGCCACCTGGAGGCGAACGGCATCCCCACCGTGGTGATGGGCGCCGCCAAGGACATCGTCGAGCACGCCGCCGTGCCGCGCTTCCTGTTCAGCGACTTCCCACTCGGCAACAGCGCCGGCAAGCCGCATGACGTGGCGTCGCAGGACCGCACGCTGGAGCTGGCGCTGCGCGTGCTGGAAGCCGCCCCCGGCCCGCGCACCACGATGCAATCGCCGCTGCGCTGGAGCGACGATGCGTCGTGGAAGCTGGACTACCTGAATCTGGACCGCATGCCGGCCGAGGAACTGGCGCGGCGGCGGCGCGAGTTCGACGAGCAGAAGGCGATTGCGCGGGAACTTCGTGTGGAGAAGGCTGCGTGACACTTTGAAGCTGGCCGTCGCCTCGCTGATCCGCAACGAGATCGACATCGTCGGCGCATACCTGCAGCACCTCGACGCGCTGTTCGACTATGCGGTGTTGATGGACCACCACTCGATAGACGGCACCGACCGGGTGGTGGCACAGGCCTGCGCACGGCGGCCTGGTTGGGCGCTATGGCACGTCGAGCCGGTGGGCTTTCACCAGTTCGCATTCAGCGAATTCGCCATGCACCATCTGTTCCGGCACACGGATACCGACATCGTCGTGTTCCTGGACGCCGATGAGTTCCTCGCCGTGCCGGACCGCGCGGCACTGGAGGCAAACCTTGCCCGACTCACCGACCCGGACCGCATCGGCAGACTGCGCTGGCGCCATCTCGTACCGGAGCGGCTCGACACACGGGCAATCACGCCGAGTGAAACGTTCTGGCGAGCGCCCAATCTGGCGGCCGTGGATAAAATGGTGATCCCCCGGATATTTCATCTGCGCCACGGCCACGAGCTGCATGTCGCGCCAGGCAACCACTACCTCACCTATGATCCACAGACCCGCGTACCAAGCGATCCTATCGGCGAGATATTGCACCTGCCCATTCGGTCGCATGAACAGCTCAAGGGCAAGGTGCTGGCGGCCGTGTTCGCGGTCTTGCAGCTGGCGACCCGCGCGCCAAGACAGTCCTGGCACCGCTTCGACATACTGTGGCGCATCGCCGACGGTGCGCTGCGCGATGAAGACCTTATCGGCATCGCCGCGCACTACAGCGAGGCCGGCGTCCAGGGCACGAAACGGATGTCGCATTCGGAACTGGCGGCCGGCGGCTACACCCGCACGACCCTGGATGTGGCGTTCGGCCGCCCGCTGCCACCCGTCACCGAACCGCTGTCGATCGACCCGGTGCGGTTGGTGGCGAACATACTGCGGCAATTCCAGCTCGAGGACACGCGAACCAACACACTGCTGCTGGACGGCGATCGACTTCGCTTCGCATCACAGGTGAGCCAACCATGACCCGCCCTTTCGCCAACCTCCGCGTGCTCGACTTCACCCAGGTGCTGGCCGGTCCCTACGGCAGCTACCAGCTCGCCCTGCTCGGCGCCGATGTGGTCAAGGTGGAACGCCGCGAGGGCGAGGATATGCGCCGCACGCCGCTGTCGCGCGAATGGGCCGAGCGCGGCATGGCGCCGGCGTGGCTGGCGATCAACGGCAACAAGCGCAGCCTGACGCTCGACCTCCAGCAGCCAGCAGCGATCGATATCGTGAACCGCCTCGCTGCCAAGGCCGACGTGGTGATGGAGAACTTCCGCCCCGGCGTGATGGACCGTCTCGGCATCGGCTACGACGCGTTGCGCGCGATCAATCCGAAGCTGATCTACTGCACGATCTCCGGCTTCGGTGCCACCGGTCCATATCGCAACGAGGCCGGCTACGACGGCAAGATCCAGGCGCTGTCCGGCATCATGTCGTTGACCGGCCACAAGGAGATGGGTCCTACCCGCGCCGGCTTCGCGGTGTGCGACGTGCTGTCCGGCATGACCGCCGCGTTCGCCGTGTCGTCCGCGCTGTATCAGCGCACCCATACCGGCCAGGGCCAGTTCATCGACGTGTCGATGCTGGAGGCGAGCCTCGCGTTCCTCTCCACCCAGGTCGCCGACTTCACCGTCGCCGGCCATCGGCAGGAGCAGTTCGGCAACCAGGCGATCAGCCGCAAGGTTACCGCCAACCTGTTCCGCGCCAAGGACAGCTTCTTGTTACTTGCGGTTAACAACGACCGCCAGTACGCGGCGCTGATGACGGCGCTTGGCCGCGCCGACGTGCTGGACGATCCTCGCTTCGCCGACTGGTTCGCGCGCACCGAGAACGAGGGGGCGTTGCGCGCCATCATCGCGGACGCGCTGGCCAGCGCCGATGCCAAGATTTGGGAGAAACGCCTCAATGACGCCGGCGCGCCGTGCGCCAGCATCTGGCGCATCGAGGAAGTGATCGACCATCCGCAGATCGCTGCGCGCGGTGCGATGCAGACTGTGGATACGGAATACGGTCCGCTGCGGCTGATGGGTTCCGGCTTCCAGATGGCGCATGGCGGCGGCAGGCTCGACCACGCGCCGCCACCGCTTGGCGCGCACACCGACGAGGTGCTGCGCGAGGCCGGTTACTCCCAGGACGAGATAGCCGTGCTGCGACGCGACGCGGTGATCTAGAGCATTTTCAGCTTGACTGGAAATAGTCTGCGTGCCGCAGGTAGTTGGCACACTCGGCCGGTGTGAAGCAGCCGACAATGCCGCCGAGCGCGTTCCATAGCGCGTCGATGGTTCGCAGTGCCCTGG
>Ga0209040_10000077_pt1 | contig 58020 bp, 47 predicted proteins | sample BogFormECP12_OM3_FD_188240 | JGI IMG/M metagenome (GOLD analysis project Ga0209040, IMG submission 188240) | Bog forest soil microbial communities from Calvert Island, British Columbia, Canada - ECP12_OM3 (SPAdes) (version 2) | ecosystem: Environmental > Aquatic > Freshwater > Wetlands > Bog ... | reverse complement strand
GCCCGTCACTTTTTCCCCGCCGTGCGACACCGTCACGACCACTTCCGTCCCGACTTCGCTGCCTTTCCCGGAGAACGTCGGCGTCCGGTCGTTCGACCGTTCGGCCGGCTTGTCGAGGCTCACGACCGGAGCCTTCGTGAAGACTTCGATCGGCCACGCGGTGCTGTGGCCTTCGGGATTGCCCAAGGCGCTTTCCTCCGTAGCTTCGACGGTGTAGTTGCCTTCTGGCAGCGCGCCTTCGAGTTCTGCCGACCAAGCCCCGCCCTTCGCCACGGTCGCGTGACCGTGGTCGACTTCTTCGTCGCTGCCGTTGCGCACGCGGACGACGACCTTCGTGCCCACTTCGCTCCCGGTGCCCGTGAACGCCGGAATCGTCTTGCCGAGCCTGTGCGCGGGTTCGACCAGCGTGACTTCCGGTTCCGCCGTGCTGACTTCGAACAGGAACGGCGGACTGACGGTTGCGCCTGCTTCCTGTTCCGCCACGGCGGTGTACGTCATCCCGTTCTTCAGCGGTTTGCCGGTCGGCACAGAGACGCTCCACGCTCCTCCTTCGCCCGGCGTCGCTTCGAGGTCGGGGAAGACGACCGTTTCGCCTTCGAGGATCTTGACGTGGACCGTCTGCCCGGCTTCTGTCGTGGTGCCGACGATCGTTGGCCGCGGGCCGGTCAGCGGCGGGCTGCCGGTTGCTCCGCCCGTCGGCGGTTCGACTGCCGTAATGGTGAGCATGCCCGCGGCTCGGGCCGGCGACGCGAAGACGACGAGGACGGCGCCCACGAGGGCCACCAGCAACACGGCCTTCCCTGACCCGATACCGACTCGATGTCCCGCCGCCAGAGTCATGTCCATCCCGTCGCGATCTCCGCGATAACCCCCCACCGATCGCCGACGCAACGCCGGCCATCCGTGACCAAAACCTGCCGGCACTCCGAGACCCATCGAGGCCAGGGTTCGCCTGAGGAGCGGAATCATAGACACGAGAGCGCAGATTGCAAGCCGCGACCGGCAGCCTGGGCGCGCGCCTGCAACCGGCTCGACTACGCGGACCGTCTGTGATACTGCCCGGACCGCAAAGCGACACGGGGATGGAATCCATGCTGAGGAAGACGATTGGGGCGCTGGCCGTGGGGGTTGGGCTGGCGGTCATAGGTACCGGATCCGCACTCGCCGGTCCGGTCAAGGGGTCGACCTATGTAGGCAGCCTGCCGGCGTATGGGACGGCCAACTACCACCACCTGAAGATGAGGCTGCACGCGCACGGCGCAGCGATCGTGCTCACGGTCGCGCGCAACGGCCGCACGGTGTCGGTGCGCTTCAGCACGTCCTATCCCGTCATGTACTGCGTCAACAACGAATTCCTCAAGGTGCAGTCGACGAAGCCGGCGACGATCTCGAGCTCGGGAAGCTTCACCGCAGTCATCAACGACAAGTTCATCGCCCAGACCGGCCCGCCGGCCATCACGCAAACGATCACCGGCCACTTCTCGGGGAAGCACGTCAGCGGGACGATCTACACGAGCGCCGGCGGCTGCGGCGGCGCCGCGCACTACACGGCAAGCGCGTAGGCGGGCGGAGCGCCCGGTCTCGCCCCGCGGCATGTGCCACGGGGCGAGCTGCGGGCGCTGGGCCACTGCGAGGGGGGTCGGGCGGTCGCGTTTACGTTGGGTTTACCCCCGGCCGGCACAATCCCGCGAACGGCCGGCCGCTGCGCGGTCCCCCAAATGGAATCGTGCGACGGAGGATGTGATGGAGGAAAACGGACAGCAAGGAAGCCAATGCATCTAGCTCGCATCACTCCACGCACGGCGACCGTCGTGCTCGCCTGCGCTCTGGCCAGTGCGGCGCTCTCGGCCTGCGGCGGCTCCTCTGCTTCCACCACCACCGTGTCTGGTGACGCGGCCGCGAGCGCGCCGTCCGCGACCACGCCACAGACTGCAACCACCGCGCCGAAGGCGGCCACTTCGACGACCTCCAAGACCACGACCGCGACGACGACGAGCGCCCAGGCTGCGAAGACGACGACCTCCACAGCTGCGAAGACGACGACCTCCCCGGCCGCGAAGACGAGCGCCACCCCCGCGCCGAAGGCACCCGTGAGCCCGACGGCTGCGGCCAGTGAACCGGGCGGCGTCACGAGCAAGCAGGCGCCTCAGGGTGGACGCCCTAGCCCCACCCTCGTCAAGCAGGTCCGCGCGGCGCTGCAGCGTTACGCGGCCTGCATGCGCGCGCACGGGGTTCCGCTCTCCTACCGCACGACCTCGTCCGGCGTGCTGTTCCCCAGCAACAAGTCTGTCAACGGCAGCAGCCCCCGCTACATCGCCGCGTTCCGCGCGTGCGCCCCGCTGCTGCACGCGGCGTTCTCCCACCCTGGCGCCACGCCGGGCTTGTAGCGCTCCCTCGGCGGGCGCCTACGCCCCTAAAGCTGCCTCAGTTCTCGCAGCCGAGGCGGTCCCACATATACAGCTGCACGCACTCCCGCGCGAGCTCCGCAGCCCGCTCCTTCGACAGCCGCGGCAGCACCGTGTCGAGCGCCTGCTCCTCGGCCACCCCGGCCTGGAAGGCCTCCTCGCCGCGGAAGCCCGCCGCGATCTTCAACGCCTCGCGCCGGTTCTCGCCGAGGCTGGCGAACACCCCCACGAGGAAGTCCGTGTTCGGGATCGGCTGACCGACCTCCAGCGAGGCGTGCCACGCGGCGAGCAGATGCAGGTCGTCCTCGTCGAGGTCTGCGATCGCCTTGGCGTAGTGCAGCGACAGTTCCTGGTCGGGGATGTCGTCGACCCAAGCTCGCACGACCTCACCCACGAGCTGGCGCCGCGCCTCGCGGCCAACGGACTCGGCGATGACGCGGATCGTATCCTGAGGCTCGATGAAGCAGAGTGGCATCGCGACTCCCGTTGGGCTGGGGGAACAGCTGACAGCACGGACTGTAGGCGCCCCGGTGGACGGCAAATCGCGCCCCACCGCCGTCTCCGCTCAGGCGCCGAGCGCGACGAGCGCGCGCTCCGCGGCGGCGTCGTCCGCCGCCTCCGGCGGGAAGCCGAGCGTCACCCGCTCCTGCGTGCTCCAGTTCGCAAGCGCGAGGTCGAGCACCTCGAGCGGGACGCCGGCGGCCTCGGCGAGCACAGCGGCGCGGCGCTCGAGCAGCAGCGGGTCGGCGATGCCGAACGCACGCTTGGCTCCCCGCGTCGTGAGGTCCTCCTCGGCCCCTCCCCGGCCAATGGCGAGATGGAGCGCGTCCGGGCGCAGGTCATACAGGCCGAGCCGGCCGAGCAGCACGAGCAGCTCGTAGCGACCGGCGCGGCTGAGCCCCGGCAGGGCGAGCCGCTCGAACAGGCGCTCGAACCGCCGCTCCGGGGTCCAGCCCCCGTCGCCGCGAAAGGCGACGGCCTGCGAGGCGGGGATCACGGCGTCCCCCTCCGCCAGCGTCGCGGAGCCACCGCGCGCCACCCACTGCAGATACGCGCGCAGAGTCTCGGATCCGCGGGCGGGGTCGTGCGAGCTGCGCGGCCCGAGCGGGATCCCCGCGAGGTCGGGGACGGCGTCGGCCGCGGGCGCGCCATGGGCTGGCCCACGAGCGAGCGCCGCCGCAATGCCGGCAAACGGCTCCTCGCCCTCGAGCGGCGACAGGTAGGCGATCAGCAGCGCGAGCCAGGTCGCACGCTCGAGGTCGCTCGCCGCCAGCGCCTGCGCCTCACCGTAGACGCCGTGCGGCTCGGTGGCGAGCGCGCCGAGGCGGCCAGCCGCGAAGCCGATCTCCTCGGCGAGGCGCAGCGCATCGGCGGAGGACCGCAGGCCTGGCGCGACCGAGGCCCGGTAGCCGTCGTCGGCGCTCCGCTCCTCGCGGCGCACCCGCACGGCCTGGCCTGCCCGCACACCCTCGGCGCGTGGCCGGGGCCTGGTGGCGGAGACGGTCGCCGACCCGCGCGCCGGCCTCCGCGGGGTCCCTGGGCGAGCACCCTCGGCGCCGGGCAGCGTCTTGCTGCAGATCGGGCAGCGCTCTATGAAGCGGTTGTGGCGGCAGAAGGTCGGCATGGCGGCGGGGTCCGGTGGCCGTTGGCACCATTCTCCCTGGCGGCGTACAGCTCCAGCCAAGCCTAGAAGACCCGCTGGACCGGCGCGGCGCTGTCTGCGCAGCATCGCCGCATCCGCTCACAGCCGAGGCGGCGGCGCGAGCCGGCGCCCTACATCGGCCCGTAGGTCAGCACGCCGGTGAGCATCGACGGGCTGCACCAGAACACGGACCCGGCCACGACGACCCTGCGAGCGACGCCGACCGGCCGCATGCGCATTTCCGGTATGACCCCGGCAGGAAGCACGACGCGGGCGAGCGTCGCACCCGCCCGCAGCGCGGCTTCGACAGTGATCCGCTGCCTCGCCGAGAACCGGCGGGCGAGCGTGAGCCGGCATGTGAACAGGCGGCCCGCCGGTGTCTGCGCCGAGCACCGTCCGATCGTATGGCCGCCCGTGTAGGCCGCGAGGCTGAGGTGGCCGCCTAGGTTCGGCGTCGCCTCGAGCACGAGCACCCGCCCCACGAACATCGCGCGGGGACGCGAGATCGCGGCCGTCGTGCGGTGGGCCTTCACCCTCACGGCGCCCGTCGGGGTCGAGGTCACCGGCGCGGCGCCTGTGCCCGCGCTCCCCTGCCCCGGCGGGTCGGCGCTCGGCGAGCCGCTGGCGCCGCCGCCCGCCGCGGATTCGCCGCCCGGCACTTGCGGAACCGGTTCCACCGGCGGCACCGGCTCGATCGCGATCGTCTCCTGCGCGCTAACCGTGGGGTCGTCCTGCAGGCGCGCCGTGATCGTCACCGTGCCGCCGGGCGGCGGCGCCGCGGGTGCCCGGTAGAGGCCCTCGCCGTCGGGCTCGCCTTCGGAGGAGATCGTCCCGGCCGAGGCTTCCCATTCGACGTTGCCCGTGTCGCCGACGACGTGGGCGGTGAGTGGCACGCTCGTTCCCGCCACCATCGCCGCCTGGCCACCGCTCAGGGATATGGCGGGCGGCGGCGGCGCGGATCCGACCGTGACCGAGACGGTCGCCAGCGCGGGGTCTTCGGGGAACGGGCTGTTGGGGTCGCGCGCCGCGAAGCTGAACGAGTCCGCTCCAGCGTATCCGGGGTCGGGCGTGTACGTGACTTGATCGCCTTCGAGCTGGCCGAGGCTGCCGTGCTGCGGAGGGGAGGCGATCGAGTACGAGGGCGTGGCGGTGTCTTCGTAGGCGCGCGCATGCAGATGGACGGTCAGTGACTGCGGCGCGGTCACGCTCACCGTCTCGGATTCGGCGTCGAAGCCCGGGATCACCGTCGGCGCGGCCGCGTAGGAGCTCTTGCTGCCTGCGCCGGTCTGCTTGACCAGCCCTTCGGGGTCGACGTCCTCGCGCAGCCAGTACTCGCCCGGCGCGAGGTCTGAGACGTCCACCCACTGGAAGGCGATTTCGCGCGAGTACATGTCCTCCCAGCCGGGGGAGATCCCCTCGAACACTTCCGTCGCGTCTGGTTCGAAGCGCCGGCAGAGGCGGCCGTACGGAGGCTCGAACGGCGCGTAGACCGGGTTGGCCGGCCCCGTCGGTTCGACGTGGAGGCTGTCCTCCAGGCAGAAGCCGACCTTCTGCGAGGGCGCCACTTCGGCGGTCTTGTCGCCGTTCCACAGCGAGTACTTGGCGATGCTCTTCAGGTGCCAGTGGTGATGCCCGTCGGCGTTGCTGTAGGCCATCGACGCGCGCATGGCTTCTTCGACGTGCGCCCGTTCGAGGTAGCCCTTCTCCGCTTCGCCTTCGTTGGAGTAGTACATGCGCTGCGACACGTGCATCGCTGGCAACGCCAGTTCTTCTTCGAGCGCCTGCGGGAGGACTTCTTCGCGGTCCTTGTGCTCATAGACCGTTTCGACCAGTCGCGCTTCGGTCAACCCGGCGGCTGTGGGCATCGCGCGCGAGCCGCGGATATCCAGCGCGCCCGGTCCGAGGTTGTGGATGTAGCCGTTGAAGCGCAGCAGCAGCCGCGCCCTGCCTTCCAGGGAGCTCGTCACGAGCACCGCACCGTCGGGCGGCGCGGCGACGAGGTCGGGCAGCAGCGGCGCGCGTTCGGAGGCGCGCGCCTGCAGCATGTGCCCCATCGCGGCCATTCCGATCGCGAGCACGGGGGCGAGGATCGCCGCTACGAGAGCCCCCCTGCCCGCACGCCCGATCATCGACCGAGCCTACTACAGGCCAAATGGTTCCCATGCGCCGTTTGTGCGGACGTTCCGTGAACCTCACGAGCGCCGACTTCGCGGGCGATCACGCCGGTTTCCCGGGGTTCCCCGGCGCCGGGTTTGGAGCGCAGTCCGGGGCGCGGCCCAGCTGTGCGAGGAGCCCGGCGGGATGCTCGCCCGGACGGCGCCGGCTCAGGCCTCCTCGTGCCCGGCGGGGACCGCCGGATGGACGTGCTGCGGCGGGCCCTCGGGCCCGCTGTCGGCGTCGGCGTGGCCGGCTATACCCTCGTCCCGGTCGAGCTCGAGCGCTCCGTCGCCGAGGCGCTGAATGCGCAGGTAGCGGTCGACCATGCGCGCGCACTGGCGGCCCTCGTTGATCGCCCACACGATCAGCGACTGGCCGCGGCGGGCATCGCCCGCGGCGAAGATCCCCCCGACCGATGTCGTGTAGGGGCGCACGGACTCGATGTTGCGGCGAGCGTCGCGCTGCACCCCGAGCGCCTCGAGCAGGCCCTGCTCGGGGTGCAGGAAGCCCATCGCCAGCAGCACGAGCTGGGCCGGCAGCTCGTGCTCGGTGTCCGGCACCGGCGCGAACGGCGGCGCGGATTCGGCCCGCGCGACCTGCAGTGCGGCCACCTCGCCGGCGCCGTTGTCGCTGAAGCGGGTTGTGGTGATCGAGTAGTCCTGCTCGCCCACGCCGAGGTTCGCGGCCTCCTCCATCGCATAGCTGAGGCGGTACTTCAGCGGCCATAGCGGCCACGGCGTGAGCTCGTCGGGTCGATGCTCGGGCGGCTCGGACAGGAGCTCGAGCTGGGTGATCGAGCGCGCGCCCTCGCGCACGGCGTTGCCGACGCAGTCGGCGCCGGTGTCGCCGCCGCCGATCACGACGACGTCCTTGCCGCGGGCGCTGATCTCATTGCCGATCGCGGGCTGGGGGGTCGTCGGCTCGGGTCCGAACTCGCGCGCGACCCAGCGGTTGCGCTGATAGAGGTAGTCCATCGCGAAGTGCACGCCGTCGAGCTCGCGGCCCGCCACCGGCAGGTCGCGCGGCACGCGCGAGCCGGTCGCCAGCACGATCGCGTCATAGCTCTGGCGCAGCTCGTCGACCTGTACGTCGGTGCCCACGTCGACGCCGCAGCGGAGCTCGACGCCCTCGGCTGCGAGCTGCTCGACGCGGCGCTCAACGACGCGCTTCTCGATCTTGAAGTCCGGCACGCCGAAGCGCACGAGCCCGCCGATCGCCTCGTCGCGCTCGAACAGCGTCACACGGTGGCCCGCTCGGCGCAGCTGCTGCGCCGCCGCCATGCCCGCGGGACCCGAACCGACGACCGCGACCGCCTGGCCGGTCTCGCGCCGGGGAGGCTGCGGCGTCACCCAGCCTTCGTCCCAGGCGCGGTTGATGATCGCGTTCTCGACCTGTTTGATCGTGACCGCTTCGCCCTCCCGGATCTCGAGCACGCACGCCGCCTCGCATGGTGCCGGGCACAGGCGACCGGTGAACTCGGGGAAGTTGTTCGTCGCGTGCAGCTGGACGATCGCGTCGCGAAAGCGGTCGCGATAGACGAGGTCGTTCCAGTCGGGGATGAGGTTGCCCAGCGGACAGCCGTTGTGACAGAACGGCACGCCGCAGTCCATACAGCGGGCGCCCTGCTCGCGCAGCTCCGCCACCGACCGCTGGAGCAGGAACTCGCGATAGTCGCCGGCGCGCTCGCGCGGCTTCCGATAGGGGATGCCGTGGCGCTCGATCTGAAGGAACCCGCCGAGCTTGCCCATCAGGCGCCCGTCCCGCCGACCGCGTCCAGCGGCCGGGACGCCGCCATGCCCCCGTTTTCTGCGGCCTTCGCCGCGAGGGCCTCTTCCTCGGCCCGCTGTTTGAGCACACGCTTGTAGTCATGGGGCATCACCTTCACGAACGCGCCTGCGCCGATCAGCTGCTCCCACTCATCCAGCACGCGCGCAGCAACCGGCGAGTCGGTGCGCCGCACGTGCTCTTCGATCATCGCGCGGAGCTCGATCGCGTCGGCCTCCGATGGCTCTTCGAAGCCGACCATGCCCATGTTGCAGCGCTCCGCGAACGTGCCGTCCTCGTCGAGCACGTAGGCGATGCCCCCGCTCATGCCGGCCGCGAAGTTGCGGCCCGTCGGCCCGAGCACGACGACCCTGCCGCCGGTCATGTACTCGCAGCCGTGGTCGCCGACGCCCTCGACGACGGCCCAGGCGCCGGAGTTGCGCACCGCGAAGCGCTCGCCCGCCAGGCCGCGGAAGAACGCCCGCCCGCCGGTCGCGCCGTAGAGCACGGTGTTGCCGACGATCACGTTCTGCTCAGCCTTGAAGTGCTCGCCCATCCCCTCGCGGGGGGCGATCGCGAACACTCCTCCGGAGAGGCCCTTGCCGGCATAGTCGTTTGCGTCGCCGCGAAGCGTGAACGTGATTCCCGGCGCGAGCCAGCCGGCGAAGCTCTGGCCCGCGGAGCCCTCGAAGTCGACCGTGATCGAGTCTTCCTCGAGCCCCTCCGCGCCGTGGCGGGCGGCGACGTGGCTCGAGAGGATGCCGCCGACGCAACGGTTGCGGTTGCGGATCGGCAGCGACAGCGCAACCGGGCGGCGGAGCTCGATCGCGTCCTGCGAGGCCTCGAGCAGACTCCAGTCGAGCGCGTCCGCGAGCACCGCGGGCGGCGGTTCGACGCGGTGGCGCGGACCTCCGTCGGGGAGATCGATGTGCGTGAGGATGTGGGTCAGGTCCACGCCCCGCGCCTTCCAGCTGTCGATCGCCGCATTCACGCCGAGCAGATCCACGCGGCCGATCGCCTCGGCGAGGCTGCGCAGGCCGAGCGAGGCGAGGATCTCGCGCACTTCCTCCGCCACGAAGAAGAAGAAGTTCACGACGTGCTCGGGCGTGCCCTTGAAGCGCTTGCGCAGCTCGGGGTCCTGCGTGGCGATCCCGACCGGACAGGTGTTCAGGTGGCAGGCCCGCATCATGATGCAGCCCGTCGCGATCAGGGGCGCGGTCGAGAAGCCCATCTCGTCGGCGCCGAGCATCGCCGCCACGACGACGTCGCGGCCGGTCTTCAGCTGGCCGTCGGTCTGGACCTTGATGCGCGAGCGGAGGTCGTTGAGCAGCAGCGTCTGCTGGGTCTCGGCGAGCCCGATCTCCCACGGCACGCCGGCCGCCTGGATCGAGGACAGCGGCGAGGCGCCGGTGCCGCCGTCGTGGCCGGCGATCAGCACGCGGTCGGCGTTGGCCTTGGAGACGCCCGCGGCGACCGTTCCCACCCCAACCTCGGATACGAGCTTGACGGACACCTCTGCGCCCGGGTTCGAGCAGCGCAGGTCATAGATCAGCTGCTTGAGGTCCTCGATCGAGTAGATGTCGTGGTGGGGCGGCGGGGAGATGAGCCCCACGCCCGGGGTCGTGTGGCGGATCGAGCCGATGTAGTCGTCGACCTTGTCGCCCGGCAGCTGGCCGCCCTCGCCGGGCTTGGCGCCCTGCGCCATCTTGATCTGCAGCTCGTCGGCGTTGACGAGGTAGTGGATCGTCACGCCGAAGCGCCCCGAGGCGACCTGCTTGATCGCCGAGCGGCGCCTGTCGCCGTTCGCGTCGGGGGTGAAGCGCGAGGGGTCCTCGCCTCCCTCGCCCGTGTTCGAGCGCCCACCGAGGCGGTTCATCGCGATCGCGAGCGTCTCGTGCGCCTCGCGCGAGATCGATCCGAGGCTCATCGCCCCGGTGCAGAAGCGCCTGACGATCGCAGACGCCGGCTCCACCGCCTCCAGCGGTATCGGCTCCGCGGCGGCCGCGGGTGGGCGGGCACCGGATCCCCCGCCGATCTCCAGCAGGCCGCGCAGCGTCGCCCGTCGCGCAGCGTCCTCGTTGACCATGCGCGCGTATTCGCGGTACTTCTCGAACGCGGGGCTCTCACGCACGACGACGTGGGCCTCGGCGTCGCCGCCGATCGCGGCCGCGACGTCGCCGTTGGCCGCTCGCACCGCGTGCTGGACGAGCGCGATCGTCTCCGGGTTCCACATGTGGTGCTCGCCGTCGCGCCGCCACGCGTAGATCCCGCCGACCGGCAGCAGCGTGTCGTGCGGCGCGGGATAGGCGCGCGCGTGGCGCTCGAGCGCCTCGGTCGCAAGGCCCCCGAGGCCGACGCCGCCGATGCGCGATGCGGTGCCAGTGAAGTGCCTGTCGATCAGCTCCCTCTCGAGGCCGACGGCCTCGAAGATCTGCGCTCCGCGGTAGGACTGGACCGTCGAGATGCCCATCTTCGAGATCGTCTTGAGCAGGCCTTTGCCGACCGCCTTGATGAAGTTCTGTGCCGCCTTCTCGAGCTGGTCGCCCAGCTCCTCCGCGGGCGGCGGGGACTGCGCGCCGTCGGGGCTGCGGGCGATGCGACCTTCGATCACGAGCTCGTCGAGCGTCTCGAGCACGACGTAGGGGTTGATCGCGCTCGCGCCGTAGCCGATCAGCGTCGCGAAGTGGTGGACCTCGCGCGGCTCGCCCGACTCGAGGATGATCCCGGCGCGCAGCCGCGTGCCCTCCCTGACGAGGTGGTGGTGGACCGCCGCAACGGCGAGCAGAGACGGGATCGGCGCGCGCGTAGGCCCGAGGTCGCGGTCGGAGAGCACGATGATGTTCACGCCCCGCGCGATCGCGTCGTGGGCCCGCTGGCAGATGCGCTGCAGCGCATCTGCCATCCCCGCCGGTCCCTCGGCGATCGGCCAGCAGATGTGGATCGTCTCCGCCGCGTAGACCTCGTGGTTGACGTTGCGCAGCGTCTCGAGGTCGCGGTTGAGCAGAATCGGCTGGTCGAGCAGCAGCTTGTGGGCGTGCTCGGGGGTCTCGTCGAAGAGGTTCTGCTCGATCCCGAGGCTCGTCGCGAGGCTCATCACGATCTCCTCGCGAATCGGGTCGATCGGCGGGTTGGTGACCTGCGCGAACAGCTGCTTGAAGTAGGAGAACAGCGGCGGCGCCTGGTCGGAGAGCACCGCCAATGCGAGGTCGTTGCCCATCGAGCCGACGGGCTCGGCGGCCTCGATCGCCATCGGCGTGAGCAGCACCCGCAGGTCCTCCTGCGAGTAGCCGAACGCGCGCTGGCGCAGCCGCAGGGGCTGGTTGGAGAGCGTGACCTGTTCGGAGGGGGGCAGCTGCGAGATGTGAACGGCGTTGCGCGCGTACCACTCGCCATAGGGCTGGCGCGTGGAGACCTCGCGCTTGACCTCCTCGTCCTCGACGATGCGGCCTCGCTCGAGGTCGACGAGGAACAGCTTGCCGGGCTGCAGGCGCCCGAGCCGGCGCACCTCGGCGGCTGGGATGTCGAGCAGGCCCGACTCCGAGCCGAGCACCACGTGGCCGTCGGTCGTCTCGACCCAGCGCCCCGGACGCAGGCCGTTGCGATCGAGCGTGGCGCCAACGACGCGACCGTCGGTGAACGCCACCGACGCCGGTCCGTCCCAGGGCTCCATCAGGCACGAGTGGAAGGCGTAGAAGCCCTTCAGGTGGTCGGGCAGGTCCAGGCGATCGCGGTAGGCCTCGGGGATCATCATCATCGCCGCGTGCGGCAGCGAGCGCCCGGCGAGCGTCAGCAGCTCGAGCACGTTGTCGAACGTCGCCGAGTCGGAGTTGCCCACGCTCACGACCGGGAGGATCTTCTCGAGGTCCTCTCCGAAGAGCTCGCTGCGCAGCTGGCTCTCGCGGGCGCGCATCCAGTTCACGTTGCCCATCACGGTGTTGATCTCGCCGTTGTGGCAGATCACGCGGTAGGGGTGGGCGAGCTCCCAGCTCGGGAAGGTGTTGGTCGAGAAGCGCGAGTGCACGAGCGCCAGCGCCGTCTTCGTGCGCTCGTCGCGCAGGTCCAGGTAGAAGGCGGCCAGCTGGTAACTGATCAGCATGCCCTTGTAGTTGAGCGTCCGCGACGAGCTCGAGGCCACGTACAGGCCGGGCTCGCCGGCGGTCAGCTCGCACACGCGCCTGATCACGTAGAGCTTGCGCTCGAAGGCGTCCCGGTCGCCCGCCTGCGCCGGTCCCGCGCCAACGAACAGCTGGCGGATCACCGGCCTGCAGGCGCCGGCCACCGTTCCCGTGTGCTCGGGGTCGACCGGCACCTCGCGCCAGCCGAGAAGCTGCTGCCCCTCTGCGAGCACGGTGCGCTCCAGCAGGGCCTGCAGGCGCCCGCGCGCGGCCTCGTCGGTCGGCAGGAAGCACATCAGCACGCCGTACCGGCCGAGCGGCGGCAGCTCGAACTCAACCGTCGCCCGCAGCAGCTCGTCGGGCATCTGCATGAGGATCCCGGCGCCATCGCCCGTGCACGGGTCGGCACCGGAGGCTCCGCGGTGCTCGAGGTTCTCGAGCGCCGTGATCGCCCTCGTGATCACCTCGTGCGTGGGCTGGTTGTCGAGTCGCGCGACCATCCCCACGCCGCACGCGTCGTGCTCGAAGCGAGGGTCGTAAAGGCCTACGGCCTTGGGCGGCTGCGGGGTGTGCGAAGTCATGGAAAGTGCGGTGTGGGGGCGGCGCGTTTGTGCTTCGATCGCTCACGCCGGACGTGGCATCGCGGTCGAGGGCACGGCTGCGCGGGCACCTGAGGCGGAGCCCGAAAGCGTAGCAGCGCAAAGGCGAGGTAAAGCATCGCGCCGGCACTGATATGCAACGCTGAAAAGGGCCGTGCAACGCCCATGCCGATGTCGGCCGCGCCGTTCCAAGAGCCGCCGGGAAGCGCTTCTCGCCTCACGCAGGCGGCGGGCGGGGCGCGGGTGCGCTCTGCACGCGCTCGGGCTGCTCGCGCAGCGTGTGTTCCTCGTCCCACGAGCACAGGCTTGCGCGGCCCGGGCAGCCGCTGCAAAGGCGGCGGTGAGGGAGCGGGCTGACGCTGAAGCCGCGCCGCTCAGCGTCTCTCAGCCGCGCCGCCAAGCGCTCCTCGAGGGCCGCCCGATCGCCCTCGCCGAAGCGCGCATGGATCGGCTGCTGGGGACGTTCGAGGAACCAGTGCACCACCTCCACGCTGCTCGCTCCGTCGCGGAGCACCGCCAACGCGTAGATCGCGCGCTGCAGCGCGTACTCCTGCTCCACGACATCCTCAAGCACGGCGTCCGTGCGAACGCGATCGCTCTTGTAGTCGACCACCAGCAGCCCGCCCGAGCCCTCGCGCGCGAGCACGTCGAGGACCCCGGTGATCAGCGGGCCGCCGGACGCGAGCACGAACGCGAACGGATGCTCTCGCAGCACCTGCTCGGCCGCGGCGATGCGCACGGCCAGGCCCGCACCGCGGGCGCGGGCGATCAGCTCCGCGAGCTCGACCAGCTCCTGGCCGCCCGCGCGCAGGCCGAGCCCGCGGGCGCAGGCGGCGACCTCCTCCGGCGAAGGCGACGTCCCGCCTCCGAAGTCCAGGGTCTCGAGCAGCCTGTGCACGAGCACCCCACGCGCGCGGGGCGCGAGGCGCTCAGTCCGATCCCCGGCGACCGCGGCCGGATCCTCGGGAAGGCCGAGCACCCGTTCGAGGTAGTAGCGATAGCCGCAGCGCTCGAGCTCGCTCAGCGACGTGTAGCTGATGCTCTCGCCGGCGAGCGCCCGCTCTGAGAGCGGCTGCGGTCGGCGAGAGCCCGACGCGGACCGACCCGGGTCCGCCGCGGGGGGCTCGACAGGGCCCCCGGTGCCGCCCGAAGCGGAGGAGCCTGTGCCCGCCGCGGGGGGTTCGACAGGGACCCCGCCTGGGAGCGACGCGGACTCGGCGCCGCCGTCGCGAACGGGGGTGGGAGCGTTGAGGTGGCAGCGCACGCGCGCAGGCTGCTCGCCCTCGATCACGATGTCGCACACCGCTGGCGCCTGCGCGAGGGGAGCGGATAGCGCCCCGGCCAGCAGTGGCGCGAGCCAGTCCATCATCGTCGTCGCGGGCGGGCTCGGCCAGCGCTCGAAGTCGAGCGCGCCGCTCAGCAGAAGCCTCTCGCGGGCGCGCGTCATGGCCACGTACAGCACGCGGTCCTCCTCCTCGGCCTGGGCCTGCAGCCGCTCGCCGGCGAGCTCGTCGTAGTCCAGGCACGGCAGCGCCTTGGCGCCGTCGAGGCGCACCAGCGAGAGTCCGATCCGCGGAGGGTCGACGAGCAAGCGCGACTGGCGCTTGTTGGGGGCGCGGCCGAGGTCGGCCACGCACACGACATCGAACTCCAGCCCCTTGGCGGCGTGAATCGTCATCAGCCGCACAGCGTCGGGCTCCACCCCCTCCACGGGGGCGTCGCGCTCGGGTAGGCCCAGCGCGTCGAGCGTCTGCACGTGGTCGATGAAGCCGCGCAGGTCGCGCCCCTGGCCTGCCTCGTAGAGGCGCGCGAGCCGCAGCAGCTTGTTCACGTTCGCGAGGCGTCGCTCGCCCCAACCCAGCGCGAGCACGCTCTCGCGGTATCCGAAGGCGAGCATCGCGCGCACGAGCAGCTGCGAGATCGAGTGCAGCGCAACCGCGCGGTGCTCGCGCTCGAGCCACGCGCAGAAGCGCAGCAGCGCCGCGCGATCGCCCCGCGCGAGGCGCTCGAGCGGCAGGTGCCCTGGTTCGTCGCCCTCCGGTGCCGGCGAGGGGCCGCACGCGAACCTGTGCGCCGCCTCCCACGCCGCGCCGCCCTCCAGGCGCGCGGCCTCGGCCACGAGGCCGAGAGCGTCGTTGGAGACAGCGAACATCGGCGTGGCGAGGGTCTCATAGAGCGCACTGTCGTCGAGCGGGTTCGCGAGGACGCGCAGGTAGGCCAGCAGGTCGCGAATCTGCAGCCGATCCCAGAACGCCCCCACGACGGCCAGCGTTCGCAGCCCCTCGAGCTGGAGCGCGCGCTCGTAGACCTCGATGTCGCCGAGCGCGCGCAGCAGCACGACGATCTCGCCCGCACGGGCGGCTCCCTCGCGCACGAGCTCGGCCACGCGCGCGGCCAGCAGCCGGGCCTCCGCGTGGCGCCAGGCGGTGGCGGGCCCAAGCGCCCCGGCGTGCCCATCGGCCGCGTGCCCCTCCCAGCCCGCGCGCGAGGTCAGGAGCAGCTCCACGAGCGGCTCCGGGCCGCCTGCGCAACGCTGCTCGCGGCGCGCGCGCAGCGGCGTGTGGCGCTCACCCATGCGCTCCGCGAAGGCTCCGTTGATCACGGCCAGGAGCTCGGCGCGGCTGCGAAAGTTGCCCGTCAGCTGGAGGCTCGCGCCGCGGCGCGCGAGCTCGTCGCGGCGGGAGCGGAAGAGCGCTACGTCGGCATGGCGAAAGCCGTAGATCGCCTGCAGCTCGTCCCCGACCGTGAACAGGTTCCCGCGCTCGAGCGCGCGCAGGATCGCCAGCTGGCGAGGGTTCGTGTCCTGGAACTCGTCCACCATCACGAGCTCGAAGCGCTGCGCGAAAGCGGCCCGCACCCGCTCCTGTGCGCAGAGCAGGGCGCCCGCCTCGAGCTCGAGATCATCGAAGTCGAGCGCCGCGCGCGCGTGCTTGAGCTGCTCGTATCGCCGTCCGAACGCGGCGAGCAGCTCGTCGAGCAGCGTGCAGGCGGCCGCCGCGTCGCGTTCGTCGCGATCCTCCGCGCGATCCTCGCGCAGCCGCACAGGCGGCAGGCGCGGAGCCCGTTCGCCGCGGCTGCGCAGCTCGGCGTGGACGCCGAGGATCATCGCGCTCAGCTGATCGCTGCCATAGGCCGCGACGAGGTCGACCGCGGCGTCGCCTCCGCCCGATTGGAAGTCCGCCAGCGCCATCCTGAACGCGCGCTCGCGCAGCCTTGCCGCGAGGCCCTCGTCGAGGATCTTGAAGTCGGGGTCGAGGCCGGCGAGCAGAGCGTGCTCTCGGAGCACCCGCGTGCAGAAGCCGTGGAACGTGCTCACAAACGCCATCTCGGTGTCGCGCGCCAGCTCGCGCCGCCCGAGCGCGAGGAAGCGCGCCCTCACGCGATCGCGGAGCTCGCCGGCGGCCCGGTCGGTGAACGTGATCGCGAGGATCCGCCCCGGCGAGACGCCATCCTCCACGACGGCGGCGACGAAACGCTCGACGAGCACCGAGGTCTTGCCACTGCCTGCGCCGGCCGAGACGATCAGCGGCTCATCCCGCCTTGCCACGACGAGCAGCTGCTCGTCGGTGAGGCTCACGTCGGCGCTGGAGCCGCCCACTGGGTCCTCGCCGACAGCGTCCTCACCCGCGGCGCTCTCCCCCACCGCGTGCGCGGCGGGCGCGCCCTCGACGGGCGGCTCGGAGGAGGTCCGCGGCGCGCTCACCGCTCGCACCGGCAGATCGTCGGGTACTGGCAGCCCGAACCGCCGAAGCCACACGTCTGCGGGCGCGGCTCGAGCTGGCCGGCGCGTGCCTCGCCCGCGGCGGCGAGCGCCAGAGCGATGACTTCCTCCAACAGCGCGCGCATCTCCTCGGGCGTGCGCTCGTCGCCGCGCGTGCACTCGATCTCCAGGCCGCTCTCCTCGTCGAGCATGCCGCGCGCCCTCAGGCTCTCCCCCGAGAGCGGCTGGTAGAAGCCCCCCACGACATCCACGCCGAGCAGCTGCTCGGCGGCGCGCATGTAGAGGGCGACCTGGAAGCTGCCGTCGAGGAGCCAGCGGCCGGGTGGGGAGACGCGGCGATTCTTGTAGTCGTAGACGACCGCCTTGCCGTCCTCGGCCACGTCTATGCGGTCGATCCGCCCACGAAGCCTGACGCCGTCGGCGAGCTCGAACGCGGGCAGCGCCGGGGCGCCGCCGTCAGGGTCGCCCTCGCCGTCGCCGCCAGCTTCGAAGCCGAAGCCGAGCTCGAGGTACGCGGGCTCGAGCGCGCCGGAGTTCGATGCCGAGAACTCGAGGAAGCGGTCGAGGTCGGCGTGCAGGCGCCGCCGAGCGGCCGCCGCGCGCTCGGGCGCAACCGTCAGCGTGCGCGCAGCCTCGCCCTCGGCGAGCGCGCGGCCGAGCAGCTCCCGAGCCAGCGCGAGACGATCCGCTGTCAGCCGTGCCGAGCCGGTGCGCCGGCGAAGCGCTTCGAGGGTGTCCGCGAGCGCCTGGTGGGCGACCGCGCCGCGGACGAGCGGCTCGGCCTCCGGGTCGATCGCGGCCGGAGCGAGCACGCGCTCGATGAACCAGCGCATCGGACAGCTGTGCCAGGTTTCGAGCGAGGAGGCCGACCAGGCGCGCTCGCGCAGCGCGCCGAGCAGCCCCTCGTCGCTCAGCCGGATCGCTCGCCCGGCGAGCGCAGACGGCGCGCCCGTGCCGTTCGTCTCGCGCACACGAAGCTCGGCCGGCGCGCCAGTCGCGCGCGTCTGCAGCGGCGGCGCCCCAAGCGCGCGCCGGGTGCGCTCCTCGCTCAAGCGCTCGGTGAAGAGATCGCAGACGTCGTCGACGAACAGCGATCGCGCACGCGGCTCGCCTTCGTCGTCGGCGACGTGCCAGCTCAGATACAGGCGTTCCTCGGGCCGCGAGACCGCGGCATAGAACAGGTAGCGCTCGGACGCGAGCGCCTCGCGCGGCTCGTCGATGCGCAGGCCGGTGACCGTTGCCAGCCGTGCTCGCTCCTCGGCGCTCAGGAACGGCTGCGCGCGCGCAGCAGCCGGGAACTCGCCCTCCTGCAGCGAGCAAAGGAACAGCACTCGCACGCGACGAGCGCGCAGAGCCAGCGGGTCGAGCACCGAGATGCTCCCCGCGCCGGGGCGCTCGCCGGCCTCGAAGGTGACGGTTTCCAACGCCTGCGCGAGCGCCTGCGGCGTCTGTGGCGCGAGCTCAGGCGCGATTCGCGCCAGCTCGCGCAGCTCGCCGAGCGCTCCGCGCGCGGCCAGGTAGGCGCCGGCCTCGTCAGCCTCGTTGGAGTCCAGCACGCGCGCGCCGCGGCTGCGCGGCGCCACGAACAGGCGGCGCAGCTCGCGCTCGGCGTGCCCGAGGAGCGCCGTCGGGCGTGAGCGCGGCGGCAGCTCAGCGGTCTCGAGCATCCACTCGATCGCGTTCGGCGGCCAGTGGCGGCTCTGCCAGCGCAGCCTCGCCTCCTCGGCGCCCTCGATGCCGGCGCGGCGCAACTCGATCTCGAAGCGATCGGCCAGCTCAGGGCGCTCGAGCACGCCCGGCGCGCGAAGCCATGCGAGCAGGTCGCTCGCGTGGCCGGCGTCGTCATCGTCGGGACCGTCGCCGGCCGCGGGCACTGATCGAAGCAGGCCGAGCAGACCCCGCCCGATCGCCGAGTCGCCGATCTGCCTGCGGCCGCGCAGGGCGAACGGGATCGCCGCGTCGGCGAAGACCTCGCGGAGCATCTCCATCCGCGCAGGGGCCGGCCGGATGACGACGGCGATCTCATCAGCGGCAAGGCCGCGGGCGAGCAGCTCGCGTATCTCCTCGGCCACGAGCTCGAGCTCCGCGCGCTCGCCGCCCCCCTCGAGCAAGCGCACCGCGCCGTCCGGAGCCAGCCGGTCGGCGCTGGGCTCGAACAGCGAGCGCTCGAGATGCGACAGCGCGGGGCGCGAGTCGGCGGCGTAGTAGTCGGCCCTCGCCGGCAGCGCGCGATGCCCGGCGGCAATCGGCGCGAGCGCGTGGAAGCTCGCGGCACGGCCCGAGAAGGCCGTGCGCCCGGGCTCGTAGGCCAGCGCGACCATGACCTCGGCGCCGGCGAGCGCTCCGAGCGTCTCGATCGCGTCGATCTGAAGGCGGGTGAGGTCGTCGAAGCCGTAGAACAGCACGGGGCGTTCGCGCCACAGCGCCGGACGCCGGCGCACCGCATCGAACGCGCGCATCGCTCGTTGCTCGGCATCGAGGCAGCCGCTGCTCTCGAGCGCGCGCAGGTAGGCCCCGTAGAGGCTTCCGAGCTCCGCGGCCGAAGCGTGCGCGCCGTCGGCGGCCTCCCAGCTCGCGAGCGCCTGATGCAGCCGCCCCGGCGAGACACGCCGGAGCTGCAGTTCGGCGATCAGCACGCCGAGGGCGCGCACGAACCCCGCGCCCGCCCGTGCACCGACCTCCTCGCTTGCGAGCGCGGCCAGCAGTCGCGATCGCGCCAGCTCTCCCAGCACCGGCTGACGGATGCCCGCGACCGCGACCGTCTCGGCGATCAGGCCTCCGAAGCGCTCCACGCGCACGCCCATCGCGACGCCCTCGCCGGCGAGCTCGCGCAGGTAGTGCTCGGCGTCGGTGCGCGTCGGCAGCACGAGCATCGGCTCGCGCCCGCGCGCGAGGTGCCCGCGGACGGCATCGAGGACGACCTGGGCCTTGCCCGCGTTGGCTGGTCCCGTGATCAGCGTGATCGGCACAGCGCCCAATCCTGGCGCACGCCGCCGACGCGCCGCTCGGCGAGCCTGAGGAGCGCCCTCAGGCCGGGCGCGGCCGGCGGGACGCCAGCCGCCCTCGGCGCGCGCTAGGCAACGCTGCGCTCGCTCACGCGCTGCTCAGGGACGCCCCCGGCGACCGCCTCGGCCTCGCTCTCCGCGTCGGGCGGCTTGGCGCCCTCCCGCGCCCAGGGCTCGTCGAACTCGACGCGCCATTTGCCCTCGTCCGTCTGGCTGAGAGCGAGGTGCGCACGGAAGCTCCTGCCGCTGCGGCCGCGAAAGCCGGTTACGGCACGCTCGGTGAAGCCGGAGCGGATCAGCTCGCGCGCGAGCGCAAGCGGCAGCGTCTTGCCCGCTTTGGCCTTCCAGATCACGAACCCGCATCCGGGATCCTCGCGCGCCCAGCACGAGTAGCCCTTGCGGTTCTCCACGATCTCGTGCCCGCAGACCGGGCACGGGCCGAGCCGTGCGCGGGGTATGCGGACGTCCTTCAGCGACGTATCGAGCTCCTTGACCGTCTCCTGCGCGAACCCGGCGATGTCGCTCATGAAGTCCTCGCGCGAGTCCTCGCCGCGCTCGATCTTGCCCAGCCGTCGCTCCCAGCTGCCCGTCAGGCCGGGCGAGGTCAGCGGGTGCTCGCCGAGCAGCCTGATCACGTTGAGACCCTTCTCTGTGGCCACGAGCGCGCGCCCATCGCGCTCGATGTAGCCCACCGTGATGAGCCGCTCGATGATCGCGGCGCGCGTCGCCGGAGTGCCGATGCCCGAGTCCTTCATCGCCTCGCGCAACTCGTCGTCGTCGACGAGCTTGCCGGCCGTCTCCATCGCGCCCAGCAGCGAGGCGTCGCTGTAGCGGCGCGGCGGTTTCGTTTCCTTGCGCGAGCTCCCGATCTTGGTCGTCTGCACCAGCTCGCCCTCGAGCAGCCGCGGCAACTGCTGCTCCGCGACCTCGTCCTCCTCGCTGCGGGCCTCGCCATCGAGGCGCTCCTCGGCGGCAACCTCGTCGTAGACGCCGCGCCATCCCGCCACCAGCAGCAGCTTGCCGCGCGTGCGGAACGTGCACTCCTCGCCCGCCGCGCTCGCCACGGTCGTCTCGACCCTCGTGTTCTCGAACACCGCCTCCGGATGGAAGACCGCCAGGAAGCGCCGCACCGCCATGTCGTAGATGCGCCTGTCGTCGGAGCCCATCTTCTCGACAGGGTGCTCGGAGCGGGTCGGAATGATCGCGTGGTGATCGGTCACCTTCTCGTCGTTCACGACCCGCGCGAGCGGCAGCACGTCGAGGCCGAGGACGTACTCGGCACCCTTGCGGTAGTCGCTCTGGGCGCCGAGAAGCTCGGCGATCGGCTTGATCTCGTCGATCATGTCCGTGGGCAGGTAGCGCGAGTTCGTGCGCGGATAGGTGAGCGCCTTGTGCTCCTCGTACAGGCGCTGCGCGGCGGCCAGCGTCCGTTTGGCCGAGAAGCCGTAGCGGTTGTTGGCCTCGCGTTGAAGCGTCGTGAGGTCATAGAGCATCGGCGCCTTCTCGCGCTGCTCTTTCTTCTCGAGCTTCGTGATCGTGCCCAGGCGGCCGCTGCACGCCTCCACGACCGCGACCGCCTCCTCCTCGCTGGCCAACCGGCTGCCGCGGGTGCCTGCGCCGGCACCGGTGCCGTGGTAGCGGCCCTCGTATGACCGCGCCCCCGCCCCCGTCTCGCCGGCGAGGGGCTCGGCCTCGAAGCTCGCGTCCACGAGCCAGTAGGGCTCGGGCGTGAACGCTTTGATCTCCTCCTCGCGGCGCGCCACGATCGCCAGCGTGGGCGTCTGCACGCGCCCCAGAGACACCGCGCCGTCGAAGGAGCTCCGCAGCCGGATCGTCGCGGCGCGGGTCGCGTTCATGCCGACGATCCAGTCAGCCTCCGAGCGCGAGCGCGCTGCCTGCTCGAGGCTCTCGAACTCCTCGGCCGGACGTAGCGCCTGCAGGGCACCGCGCATGGCGGAGCTCGTCATCGAGTTCAGCCACAGCCGTTTTACCGGCTTCTTCGCTTTCGCCTTCTCGTAGAGATAGGCAAAGATCAGCTCACCCTCGCGACCGGCGTCACAGGCGTTGACGACAGCCTCGACGTCGTCCCGGCCAAGCTGCCTGGAGACGACGGACATCTGCTTGCGCGAGCGCTCGTCGCGCACGACGAGCTTGAAGTGCGACGGCACGATCGGCAGGTCGGGCATCCGCCAGCTCTTGTACTTCGGGTCATAGGCCTCCGGCTCGGCGAGCTGCACGAGGTGCCCGACGGCCCAGGTGATCGCGTGCTCGGGACCCTCGAGATAACCCTCGTTCTTCTGAAAGGGCCCGGGCAGCACGCGCGCGAGGTCCTGACCCACTGAGGGCTTCTCGGCGACGAGCAGCGTCTTGGACATGGCGGTCAGCGTAGCTCCTCACCCGGGAGCGCAGGCACCGGTCGATGCGGCCTGGCCCGTGTCCGCCCGCGCCGTCGCTTCGCGCAACTCCCCCGCGACCGTCTGGTCGGCGACCCCGTAGCCGCCGCGCGGGGTCGTGTCGACGGTGCCCGCGAACACCGTCGTGAGCACCTGGCCGCCCGCGCTCACGAGCGGTCCGCCAGAGTTGCCCGGACGCACCACGCCGCGCAGGGGCGTGAGCAGCCGCTGCACCGGGCCGCGCCCGTAGGCATCGTCGGTGAGCACCGTCTGGGTGCGCCCGATGCGCCCGGCCTGGACGTTGAAGGGACCGTTCTCGGGGTAGCCGAGGATCGCTCCGGGGATCCCCGAGGCGGGTTCTTCGGCCAGCCGCAGCACCGGCAGCCCGAGCCGCGAGACCTCGAGCACGGCGATGTCGTTGGTGGGGTCGTAGACCACCGCCTGAGCGGGCAGACCGGGCGATTCGCCCCCCACCTCGACCGTCGTGTCCTGCTCGCCCGCGACCACGTGGGCGTTGGTCACGATCAGATCCGGCGCCGCCACCCACCCGGACCCCTCGATCGCGAGCCCGCACGCGGTGCCTATGACGCGCACCACGCTCCTCGAGGCGCCACGTACGCCGGGGGCCCGCGCGAGCGCCGGCTCCGGCGCGGCCACGTCGGGCGTGGGACCGGTGATCGACGGCAGCGGATCCAGCCGCGCGAGCGCGTTGAGGATCGCGCCGGAGGGCGGCAGGACCTCGTTGAGTTTGCGCAGGATCGCCGATTCCTGGATGTCGGCCCGCAGGCGGCCCTCGCCGGGCGCCTGCGCCGCCACCGCGGCGATGATCCACACGATGCCGAGCCCGAGGGCTGCGCCGAACAGCGCGCCGAGGGCGCCGTCGAGCATGCCGAGCCCGGGCAGCATCAGCGTGCGACGGATCCTCAGCCCGAGGCCCTCGAAGCCGCTCGCGAGGATCCCGCCCGCGATCAGCGCGCCGAACAGCCCGAACGCGGGCGCGTACGGCGAGGAGGAGCCGCGCGGCAGCAATAGAGGACCGAGGCGGGTCCCGATGAATGCTCCGATAGCGAAGCCGCCGAAGGACAGCACGCCGATGATCAGACCCTGCCTGAAGCCGAGGATCGCGAGCACCACGGCAAACGCGACAATTAGCCAGTCCAGCTGGGTCACCCATCATGTTGTACAAGCTCAGTGACTGACAATCGCCAGCGTCTGCGCCGGGCAAGGCCGGTGCTCGCGCTGGCCGCGGTTGCGTTCGCGGTCGGCGCGATCGTCGGAGCCCACGCAGGCGGCTCGCCCGGTGACGCGCTCGCGGCGCGGTTCGTGAGCGCCTGGACGCACGGCGAATACGCGGCGATGTACGCTGACGTCGACGCGGGCACGCAGAGCTCGATGTCCGCCGCACAGTTCGCCAGCGCCTACGAGGAAGCTGCGCGGACGGCAACGACGAGGAGCGCCCGTGTCACCGGCCACGCCCGCGGGGAATCGGGGGGCAGGGTGTCCGTGCCCGTGCGCGTCTCCACGACGCTGTTCGGCGGGCTGAGCCGCGACTACACGGTGCCGATCGTCGAATCCTCCGGAGGGACGCGCGTGCGCTGGTCGCGCTCGCTCGTCTTCCCCGGCCTGCAGCCGGGCGAGCTGCTGTCGCGTCGCACGACGCTGCCCCAGCGCGCGACGGTGCTCGCGCGGGACGGCAGCGTGCTGGCCGAAGGCCCGCCCGGAAGCGCCGTCGCGAGCGGTGCCGGCGAAACGACGCGCTCCTCCCCGCTCGGCGAAGCGGCGAACGCGGTGCTCGGCACGATCGGCCCGATTCCCTCCTCGCGCAGGCCGCAGCTAGAAGCCGAAGGAGTGCCCCGCGATGCGCTCGTCGGGCTCAGCGGCCTCGAGCGCGCGCTCGACGACCGTCTGCGCGGAACGCCGGGAGGCGTGCTGCTCGGCGGCAGGCGCGTGCTCGCCGTGGCCTCGGCACACGCCGCGCCCACGGTTCGCAGCAGCGTCTCGCCGGCGCTCCAGAGCGCCGCCGTGGCAGCGCTGGGTGGGCAGCTCGGAGGAATCGTGGTGCTGCAGCCGACGACCGGACAGGTGCTTGCGGTGGCCGGCCTGGGCCTGGACGGCCTTCAGCCGCCCGGCTCGACGTTCAAGATGATCACGCTCACCGGCGTGCTGGCGGCGGGCGTGGCCAATCCGCAGACAGTGTTCCCCTACGCTACCTACGCGACGCTCGACGGGGTGGAGCTGCACAACGCCAACGGCGAGGAATGCGGCGGCTCGCTCGAACTGGCCTTCGCCGTCTCCTGCAACTCCGTGTTTACTCCCCTCGGCGTCAAGCTGGGCTCCGCGCGGCTGGTGCAGACGGCCGAACGCTATGGGTTCAACCACGAAACCGGCATCGCGGGCGCGCCCCGGAGCACGATCCCGCCGGCCAGCCAGATCCAGGGGGAACTCGACGTCGGCTCGACCGCCATCGGGCAGGGCCAGGTGCTGGCCACGCCGTTGGGGATGGCGACCGTGGCGAGCACGATCGCCGACGGTGGCAGGCGCCCGCGCCTGACGTTCACGACAGAAACCGCGCCGGGATTCGTCGAACGAGCAAGCAGCGGCTCGGTCGCGCACACCGTAAGGCGGCTGATGATCGGCGTCGTGCGCTCCGGCACTGGTACGGCGGCTGACATCCCGGGCGTGACGGTAGCCGGCAAGACCGGCACGGCGGAACTGAAGACCCCGTGCTCGGCCTCGGCGTCGGCCTCCGAAGCGGGCCACACGGAATCCGGACAGGAAGGGTGCCAGGAAAGCGAAGCCAGCAACACCGACGCCTGGTTCGCCGCCTTCGCGCCCGCTCTGCATCCGCGTATCGCGGTGTGCGTGATGCTCGTCAAAGACGGGGCCGGCGGCGCCACCGCGGCGCCCCTCGCGCGCGAGGTCCTCGAAGCTGGGCTGCGCGCGGGGCTCTAGACGTCGAGCTCGGCCGACGCCGATTCGGCGACGTCCACCGGATTGACGATCTTCAGCTCCAGCGGGCGATTGTCGAGCGAGACGATCTGGATCTTGTAGAGCAGCAGAGCGCCCTGCGAGGGACCCAGCGCGGCGGTCGTGCCCGCCTCCGGCAGCTGCCCGCCGGCGGGCACTTCCCCGCCGCGGTAGGCGTACGGGTTGGTGGAGTCGGGGATCAGCGGCGAGTAGGTGTTGCCCTGCGTGTCGCTGATCGTGATGTTCGTGGAGGCCTGCGCGGGCTGCGACCCGGTGTTGTAGACCTGGATGAAGACCCCAAACCACTCCTGGCCCGGTTCCAGCTTGCGCTCGGCCGGCGTGAGGCCCTGCAGGTAGGCGCCATCCTCGCTGCTGGCCGGGTTCAGCTCGCGCGAGGTCTGCACCTGGTACTTCAGCGGCCCGACGTCGAGGTACGGAGCTGCTGCGCCCGACTCGCCGGCGTAGGTGCCCGTGGTCACCTTCGTATGCGAGTCCCCACACGCCCCCAGCGCGACCATGGCGAGCAGGGCAAGCGACACCGTGAAGAGCTTGCGCAGGCGGCTGGGCATGGGAGGCGGCAGTCTATCCGCCGGCGACGGTCACGCGCGGCGCCCGGGCCTCCTCGCCCTCGAGAATCCCGCGCAGACGGTGCATCGCTCGCGTGATCTTGCGCCGAAACCAGGAGCGCGCGCCGAGCCCCTCGAGCAGGCGGTCGGCGAACGTCGCGGGGATCGTCTCGAGCGTGAAGCTCACGCGCGTCGAGCCGTACGCCGCGGGATGCAGATCGTAGGCGGCAAGCGTGCGCACCCGGTTGTACTTGCCCGTGCGGCCGAGCTCGACGATCCGATGCGGCCGCTCGACCTCGGCAAGGAACACGTCGGACCAGCTGAAGCGGTTCAGCGGCATCTTCACGCGAAACCGAGCACCGGCCCCCTGGCCCACCGAATCGATCCTCGTGAGGTTCCAGTCGACGAGGAAGTGGTCCGTGAACTGCGGATGGTTGGCGATGTCCTGCAGGTAGTCGAAGACCTCCTCCGGGAAGGCGGAGACGACGATCGACACGGTCACCGGACGCACCGCGCGAAGTCTATTGTCCGCCCGCTCGCGCGGGCGCACAGGCGCGCAGTCCGACCCCGTGGCCCCAACGGTCCGTCAAGCCGCGCGGCGCCGAGGGGTGCCCGCGGCTAGGCCGCGCGGGCGGTCAGGCGCACGGTCTGGCCGTGCTCGGCGTGGCGGACGATCTCGCTCGCTAGCGGCGCCTCGCGGCGACCCTGACGGCACAGCGCGCAGACGATGCGCCTGCGGCGTCCGCCGAAGAGGTGCACCTCCTCGCCGGTGAGCGGGGTGCGCCCGCAATCGGCGCAGCGGCTGCGATCGGCCTCCAGCGCGCCCACGCCGCGGCGCAGCAGGAGCAACTCGAGCTTTTCGGTGACGGTGATGCCATGTTCCATGGGCCACCGTTTCGCTGCCCGCAAGCGCGCTCCTTCCCGCGCACGGCCGCTTGCGCGGTCCACTACGAGCCGCGGGCGCGTATCCGTGCAACCCACGGGTGCGGCCTCCCCGCCGGTCTGCTAGATGTGGGTATCCAGAACTTCAAACGCGTGCGTTGACACGCTTGTTATGATCGCCACGAGTTGCCGGGCGCGCTGCCTTCCGGCAGTTGCGAGATGGAGGGAGGAGAACATATGGAGTCACTCACCTCTGGCACGTTCGTCGGCTCAGGGTCGTTTCGCTGCACGAACTGCGACTACACGCTGACGCTCTCGGGCACCGACACGCTCACGGACTGCCCCAGCTGCGGCGGCAAGGAGTTCGTGCGCGCCTCCCTGTTCAGCAACACCGAGCGCATGCAGCACCACACCGAGCAGCGAGACGAGGTCCTCTTCAAGCCTCCCGCCCCGGGGCGCGAGGAGCGCCTGGCAGGCGCGCGCGAGCGGCTCGAAGAGCCGGGCGAGTACCTCTGCTACGAGGAGGGCGGCGAACTGCGAACGATCGCGCTTACGCGGGAGTGGACGCGCGTCGGGCGCAGCCTCGCGGCCGACGTGCGCTTCGACGACCCGACCGTATCGCGCCGTCATGCGCTGATCGTGCGCCAGGCCGACGGCGTTCGCCTGCTCGACGACCGCAGCCTCAACGGCGTGTTCGTCAACGGCGCCCGCGTCGACGGACAGGCGCTCCAGGACGGCGACGAGATCATCGTCGGCCGCTACCGGCTGCTGTTCGTGAGCATCCCCGGCGCCGACCCGCCGAGCCTCGGGCAGGGTCCGGCTTCGATTCAAAGTCTCGGCTGAGGACCGCCGCCGCTCCGCGATCGCCCCTCGGGCGATCGATGCGTAGTATCGCGTCGATGGCGAACACGATCGCGGTGCTCTCGCAGAAGGGCGGGACGGGAAAGACGACGGCCGTGCGAACGCTCGCCGACGTGCTCCGGCGCAGCGGCGTGAGAACGCTCGCGATCGACCTCGACCCGCAGGGCAACCTGTCGGACTACTTCGACCTTCCGCCCGACGTGGAGCCCACGATCGCGGACGTTCTCGCGGGCCGGGCCCGCGCCGGGGAGGCGATCCACGCCGACATCATCCCGGCCAACCTGTCGCTCGCCGAGGCCGAGCTCATGCTCGGCGGCAAGATGGGGCGCGAGCTGACGCTGAGGCGCGCCCTGGCGGGCCTGGCGGACGAGTTCGACGTGATCCTGATCGACTGCCCGCCGTCGCTGGGACTGCTCACGGTCAACGCGCTCGTCGCGGCCGACCGCGCCCTGATCACGGCGGAGGCGCAGTACTTCGCCCTGCAGGGGGTCGAGCAGGCGATGGAGGTCCTCGAGCTGGCGCGCGAGGACCTCAACCCCGAGCTGGAGCTGCTCGGCGTGCTCCTGAACCTCGCCGACATGCGCACGGTGCACTCGCGCGAGGCGCTGGTCTCGCTGAAGGAGCGCTTCGGAGATGAGGTCTTCGAGACGGTCATCCGCGCCTCCATCGCCTACGCCGAGTCGGCCGAGCGCGCCACGTCGATCCTCGACCACCGCCCCGACCTCGGCGCCGACTACGTCGCGCTGGCCGGGGAGGTACTCGAGCGGATGCCCGACTCGGCCGAGGCGGCTCGCCGCGTGGCCGAGCTCGCTCACAGCTCCTCGACGTAGGCGCCCTGCGGCTCGAACGGAGCCCGCAGCAACTTCGCCCAGCCCTCGATCTCGCTCGCGAGCGCGTCGGCGACCGCGCCCGTCTGCTCGTAGAAGCACCACACGAGCACGGTCGGGCCCGCGCCTGAGATCGTCGCGCCGAGCGCGCCGAGCTCGCGGGCGTGGCGCACGAGCTCCATCGAGCGCGGGTAGAGCGAGGCGCGCCGATCCTGGTGGAGGCGATCCTGCAGGCCGCGCGCCAGCAGGTCCCAGTCCCCCCGCGCGAGCCCGATCGTCAGCATCGCCGCGTGCGCGACGTTGAACACGGCCTCCTCGATCGGCACGCTCTCGGGTAGCGCCGCACGCGCCGCGCGCGTGCGCACAGCCTCGTGGGGCACGACGGCGAGCGCCTCGAGCCCCGTGGGCGGCTCAAAGCGCGCTGCGGTGCCGTCGGCGCACACCACGAAGCCCCCCAGCAGGGCGGCGGCGACGTTGTCGGGGTGGCCCTCGATCTCACTCGCCAGCGCGAGCAGGTCGGCGTCCAGCTCGAACAGGTGGTCGGCCGCGGTCAACCCCGCGACGATCGCCGCAGCGCTCGAGCCGAGGCCGCCCGCGAGGGGGATCTCGGAGCGGATCCGGAACGTAAAGGCGGAAGCGGGATGGAGCCGCTCGAACGCACGCACGCAGAGGTTCTCGGGGCCCCTGGCGATCGGCAGGTCGGTCTCCACCGCGAAACGCCCCGTCTCCTCGACCTCCAGCTCGAGGTGCATCGTCACGGCTGCGGCCATGCAGTCGAAGCCGGGCCCCAGGTTCGCGGAGGACGCCGGCACGCGCACCAGGCGCCTGCGCGTCACCCGTCAGCCCTGCGGATCACCCAGCACCGCTTCCTCGAGCGGCGCGCGCTCGGCCGCGCAGTTGATGATCATCCCATCGTTGTTTGCGATCGCGGTCTCGGGATCCTTCAGCCCGCGTCCGGTGAGCACGCACACGACCTCTTGGGCCCCTTCGGACCCGTACTTCAGCAGGCCTGCCACCGACGCAGCCGAGGCCGGCTCGCAGAACATGCCTTCGCGCGAGGCCAGCAGGCGGAAGGCCGCGAGGATCTCCGCGTCGCTGACGGCGCGGATCGCCCCGCGCGAGGCCGTCGCGGCCGCCATCGCGTCCTCCCAGCGCACCGGGTTGCCGATGCGGATCGCGCTGGCGACGGTTTCCGGATGCTCCACGGGCCGGCCGAGCACGAGCGGCGCGGCGCCCTCGGCCTGGAATCCGAACAGGCGCGGAGCTGCGCCCAACTCTTGAAAGCCCCGCCAGTAGGAGGTGATGTTGCCCGCGTTGCCGACGGGGATGAACAGCGCTTCCAAGGCGCCTTCCAAGCCCTCGTGGATCTCGAAGGCGGCCGTCTTCTGACCTTCGATGCGGTACTCGTTGACCGAGTTCACGAGCACGATCGGATGGCTGTCGGTGAGCTCGCGCACGAGCACGAGCGCCTGGTCGAAGTTGCCTTTGAGCGCGATCACGCGCGCGCCGTGGACGAGCGTCTGGGCGAGCTTGCCCTGGGCGATCTTCCCCTCCGGCACGATCACGGCACAGGTGATGCCGGCGCGCGCGGCGTAGGCGGCCGCGCTCGCCGCGGTGTTGCCCGTCGAGGCGCAGATCACCGCCTTTGCGCCTTCGCGCACTGCGGCTGAGACCGCGCATGTCATGCCGCGGTCCTTGAACGAGCCGGTCGGGTTGGCGCCCTCGAGCTTCAGGCGCACCGTGGCGCCCACCATCTCGGACAGCACCGGCGCGCGCAGCAGCGGCGTCGAGCCCTCCTGCAGGCTGACGAGCGGATCGCCCGGAGCGAACGGCAGCCGCTCCCAGTAGCGCTCGATCAGCGGCACGTGCGTGCCCGAGAAGGCGGCGCCCTCTACGGTCGGAAGCTGGCGTGTGATGTTGCTCATACGAACTCCTCTTCGATCACCCTGATCGTACGCGGAGCGCCGCGCACGAACTCGAACTCGGACAGGCGCGCCACCGCGGCGCGCAGGCTCGATTCGAGCACGGGATGGGTCACCATCACCAGGCGCGCGCCCTCGCCGAGGCCGCGCTGGACGACGGAGCGGATCGACACGTCGTGCTCGCCGAGCACCTGTGTCACGGAGGCCAGCACGCCGGGACGGTCGGCGACGTCGAGGTGCAGGTAGAAGGCGTTCTCGATGTCGTGGACGAGCGGCAGCGGCAGCGGCGGCGCCGGCGGCCGGGCGCCGCCCGTCATCACGCTGACGACGTCGCCGAGGACCGCGCTCGCCGTCTGCGGGCCCCCCGCCCCCGGCCCGGACATCGTTATCTCGGTGATCGTGCCCGACTCGACGGTGACGGCGTTGAAGGGGCCGGCGACCGACGCGAGCGGGTGCCCCGAGTAGAGGAAGGCGGGGTGCACTCGTACCGAGAGCCCGCCGCGGCGACGCTCGGCCGTGCCGATCAGCTTGAGCCCCAGCCCGAGCTCGCGCGCGTACTCGAGGTCGTCCCCGTGCAGGTGCTCGATGCCCTCGTAGGGCACGTCCTGCAGATGCACCGGCGTTCCGAACGCTAGGCGCGCGAGGATCGCCATCTTCGCGGCCGCGTCGCGGCCGCTGACGTCGTCGCTCGGGTCGGCCTCGGCGAAGCCGCGGCGCTGCGCCTCGGCGAGCGCCTGCGCGTAGGAACTGCCGTTCGTCATCTCGCTGAGGATGAAGTTGGTCGTGCCGTTGACGATCCCGTGGATGCGATCGATCGGGGTCGCCGAGAGCGACTCCTCGAGCACGCGAACGACCGGCACCGCTCCGGCGACGGCGGCCTCGAAACGCAGGCGCACCCCGCGCTCGCGGGCCGTCCCGAACAGCTCCTCGCCGTACTGGGACAGCAGCTGCTTGTTCGCGCTCACCACGTCCTTGCCGGCGCGCATCGCCGACAGCAGATGGCTGCGCGCGGGCTCGATGCCGCCCATCAGCTCCACGATCACGTCGGCCTCGGCGAGGATCTCCTCGAAGTCGCCGCGCGTGCGGGTGAGCACGCCGCTGATCACCGGCCGCCGCCCGTTGAAGCGCTCGATCTCGTCGGCCCTCTCGGCCAGCAGCTCCGCGAAGGCGCCGCCGACCGTGCCGGACCCGAGCAGGCCCACCCGATACGGCGCCGGTGCAGCTGCGTCGTCTCCGCCGCGCGCGCTAGTCGACATCGCGCGCGGTCAGGTCCTCGAGGCGCTCGCGCCGTACGACGACGCGTGCGTCGCCGTCGCGGCAGAAGATCACCGGCGGGCGGGGGATGCCGTTGTAGTTGTTCGCCATCGCATAGCCGTAGGCGCCGGTCGCGGGCGTGACGATCACGTCGCCCGCGCGCGGGTCCTCCAGGAACGCATGGTGCGTGATCACGTCGCCCGACTCGCAGTGCTTGCCGGCGAGCACGTACTCGCTGCCGGCGCCGAGGCGGTCGGCGACATAGGCCTCATACGGCGCCGCGTAGAGCATCGGTCGCAGGTTGTCGGACATGCCGCCGTCGACCGCCACCCAGCGCGTGAGGCCGGGCTTTACCGCCTCGACCGTGTAGAGCGTCACGCACGCGTTCGCGCACAGCGAGCGTCCGGGCTCGATCAGCAGCCGCGCCCCGTGCCCGATGCCGTTCTCCTGCGCGGCGCCCACGATCGCCGCGACCCACTCGTCGATCGCCGGCGGCTCGGGCTGGAAATCGGTGTAGCGCACGCCGAGCCCGCCCCCGAAGTCCCACATCGGGAAGGAGCCCAGCCGTGCGAGCTGCGCGATCTCCCGCCGGAAGGGCTCGAGCTCGAGCAGCTGCGAGCCGATGTGGGCGTGGACGCCGAGCAGCTGCAGGTCCTCGACCTGCCGGATGCGCTCGATCGCCGCGGGGGCCTGCTCGAACGCGAAGCCGAACTTCGAGTCGGCGTGGCCGGTCGAGATCTTCTCGTGCGTGTCGCCGCGCACGTCCGGGTTGACGCGGACGAGCACAGCCTGAGCTCCCGTGCCGGCGGTGCCCTCGCCGCCCTCGGCGCGGGCTTCGCTGCGCCGCTCGTCCAGGAGCCCAGCGAGACGCTCGATCTCGTCGAAGTTGTCGATCACGATCGCGCCGAGGCGACAGGAGAGCGCCGCCCTGAGCTCCTGCAGCGACTTCGCGTTGCCGTGCATCACGATCCGCTCCGGCGCGAAGCGGGCGGCGAGGGCGAGATGGAGCTCGCCGGCGGAGGCCACGTCGCACCACAGCCCCTCTCCCGCGAACACGGCCAGCACGGCTGTGCAGGGAAACGCCTTCGAGGCGAACACGATTTGTAGGTCGGGGTGCCCCGATTGCAGCGCCGCATCGCGAAACGCGCGGGCGCGCGTGCGCAGATCGTCCTCCGCGACGACGTAGGCCGGGGTGCCGAACTCGCGCGCCAGCTCGATCGTGTCGCAGCCGCCGACCTCCAGGCGGCCGCGCTCGTTGATGCGGCTGCCGAGGGGGAAGGCGCGCGGGAGAACGGTGCCTGTGGCCATCTGCGCTGATTATCGCCTGCGCGTGCGCTGCTGCGGCGGCCGACTCCTCAGGCGGGCGCCGCGCGCAGCGCAGCCGTGCCGCCCCGCCGTGCGAGCAGCCCGAGCCAGACGAGCCCCACGATCATCGCGCCGATGCTCTCGAGCTGGGGCGCCGTGAGCCCGGCGAAGACCTCCGCGTTGCGGCGGATGAACTCCACGAGCAGCCGCTCGAGGCCGCTGAAGACGAGATACAGGGCGAAGATCACCCCCGGGCGCACGCGATCGCGCAGGTGCCACAGGACGAGCGCCAGCAGGCCCATCGCGACGGTCTCATAGATCGGCGTCGGCTGCACGCGCACGCCGGGCGGCGTCGGCACCGTGCCGTGCGGATAGCCCATCGCCCAGGGCAGGCTCGAGCGGATGCCGTAGTCCCCGTCGCCCGAGACCTGGCAGCCGATGCGCCCGATCGCATAGCCGAGCGCGAGCGCGGTCGCGCAGGCGTCGAGCATCCGCAGTTCGAGCACGCCGCGCCAGCGCATCCAGCCGATCACCGCGATCGCACCGCCGATCGCACCGCCGTACCAGACCAGCCCCGAGCCGGAGAAGACACTGCCCAGGAGGTCGTGGCGCGTCGTTTCGAAGTGTTCGATCACGAAGTACGCGCGCGATCCGACGAGGCCGCCGATCAGCGCGGCGAACACGATCTCATAGGCCCACTCGGTCGGTCGGCCGAGCTCTCGCAGGCGGCGCATCATGACCGCCCCGCAGGCCAGGAAGCCGAGCGCGAAGCACACGCCGAACGTCTTGATCGAGATCCCCAGGACGTGGATTTCGGGCTTCATCTGGAGGTCACGGCCTGCATCTTCCTGGCGATTCACTTTATGGCACCCGTATCTCCGTCTGCGACAATCAACGCATGGCTGCCAAGCGCTCAAGCTTCGGCAAGGACAACGGGCTTCAGGCCCGCATGCTGCTGACGATCTTCCTGCTCGGGCTCGTCTACGTCGCATTCATCGGGGTCCTGTTCGCGGTCGGCGCCGCCGCCGGACTGATCGTGGTCGTCGCGGTCGTGTTGCTGCTCGTGCAGCTGTTCGCGTCGGACAAGATCGCGCTGGCCACGCTGGGGGTCAAAGAGGTCACCCCCGCGCAGGAGCCGGAGCTGCACACGATCGTCGAACGGCTCTGCGTGCAGGCCGACCTGCCGAAGCCGCGCGTGTGCGTGATGGAGACCTCGATGCCAAACGCCTTCGCGATGGGCCGCTCGAAGAAGTCGACGACGGTCTGCGCCACGCGCGGGATCCTCGAACTGCTCGAACCGGCCGAGCTCGAAGGCGTGATGGCGCACGAGCTCACGCACGTGATCAACCGCGACGTGATGGTGATGACGCTGGCGAGCTTCTTCGCGACGCTGGCGTCGCTGATCCTGCAGTTCGCGTTCTTCTTCGGCGGCGGCTACGGCAATCGCGAAGAGGAGGAGGACATCTTCCTGATCGTGATCGCCTCGCTGGCCGTCTATGCACTCTCGTTCCTGCTCCTGCGCGCGCTCTCGCGCTACCGCGAGTTCGCCGCCGACCGCGGCGGCGCGGTGCTCACCGGGCGCCCGAGCGCGCTCGCCTCGGCGCTGCTGAAGATCAGCGGCACGATGGAGCGCGTGCCCAGCCAGGACCTGCGCGCCGCGGAAGGCATGAGCGCGTTCTTCATCATCCCCGCGCGCACGAAGAAGTCGCTGCTGAACCTGTTCTCGGACCACCCGCCGCTCGAGCAGCGCCTCGCAGCCTTGCAGCGGCTCGAGGCCCAGCTGCAGGGCGCCGCCTGACGTGGGGCTGCGGGACGTCCTCACCGGCCGCCACGCGGTCAAGGGGCCGGCACCAGATCGACTGTTTGCGATCTCGACCGCCTACATCACGCTCCAGGCCGAACATCAGATCGACCCGGCCGGCAGCGCCGCCGTCGTCTTCCAGGCGCTCGCCACGAGCGACTTCGAAGCCACGCTGCGGGACATGGAAGAGGTCGTCCGCGCCACGGGCGGCGACAGCGGCACGACCGTCGCAACCGAGGACGACAGCTACGGCTACCGCTGGATGGTGCTGCGCAACCCCGAGGGCGCCCCCAGCGTCGAAGACCTCGCGGTCGGCATCAACGCGGTCTCCAGCTCGATCGAGACGGCTGGCCACGGCGAGCGGTTGTTGTGCGCTGTGTTCGCGTTCGTCGACGCCAACGGCCACCGGGTGTACTTCATCTACAACTACAAGCGCGGCTACTGGTATCCGTTCGTGCCCGACCCGGACCCGGCCCACCCGCAGCAGCGCATGACTGAGCGCGAGCTGCAGCTCAAGGCCCAGATGTCCTCCGAGATGCCGATCGAGCCCGAGCTCGAGCGCTGGTTCCCGCTCTGGGGCATCCCGATCTGAGCCGGCGGCCCTAGTCCGGGATCAGCCCCTCGCCGGTGAACTCCATGCCAGCCTCCGCGAACGTCAGATCGTCGGGCGGCAGGATCACGTCGGAGCTCGCGAGATCCTCGTCGCTGACGAGCCTCCCACGCGAGCGCACGAAGTCCAAGAGCGCGGCGTAGGCCTGCTCGAAGCCGTCCTCACGCCCGCTTTCGACGATCGCTATCACCTCATTCTCGAGCTCGGTCAGGCGGGGAGCGTCGGCGTCGGCCAGCTCGTACTGGTCCTCGCCCGAGATGCGCACGATCATGAGCCCGCGCCTGCGTGTCCCTCCGAAGGGAGGGCATCGGGCGCGTCCCCTGTCCCCGGCTCGCCGGCCGGGATCTGGGCCGCCGGCGAGGAGGCTACACCCAGTTCGCTCTTCATCTTCGCGAGGTCATCGTCGACGGCCGGCTGGCTCGAGAGCTGCTTGAGCTGGCGATCGATGTCGTCTTCGCCCGCGCCGAGCGCGGTCACGTCGTCGAACGTGCCCGCCGCTTCGAGCTCCTGCACCGCGTCGGCGCGCGCACGCATGTTTTCGGTCTTGTCGACGGCCCGCTGCATCGCCAGCCCGACGTCGGCCATCTGCTCTCCGACGCCGGTCGCCGCCTCGGAGATCCGCACCTGGGCCTCGGCGGCCGAGTACTGCGCCTTGATGACCTCCTTCTTGGTGCGGAACGATTCGATCTTCGCGCGCAGTTTCTGCTCGGAGTCGGTGAGCTTCTGCTGCTGCTCCTCGAGTTCGCTCACCTGCGTGTCGAGCGACTGCAGCTCGGTCTGCGCGACGTTCTTGCGTTCGAGCGCCGTGCGCGCCAGGTCTTCCTGGCCGGCGGAGAGCGCCTGGCGGGCCTGCGTGTCGAGCTTGACGACGTTCTGCTGCAACGAGGTCTCCTGCATCTGCAGGCGCTTCTTGGCCGTCACGACGTCGGCGATCCCCTTCTTGACGTTCTGGAGCTGTTCGACCTGCTTCTGGTAGCTGTAGTCCAGAGTCTCGGCGGGGTCTTCCGCGCGATCCAGCAGCTTCGAGACCTTCGCCTTTACGACTGTGGACATACGCCCGCCCAAGCCGGCCATGTGATCCTCCTATTGCGTTTCCTAAGGGACTGCGACCGCGAACGGCCCACGGCTTCTAGCGTAGCCGACCCGCTGCGCTAGAGCCCGAGAGGATGGCGGACGGTGAAGCCGCTGTTGGCCGGACGCAGCGGACGCCAGCGTGGACCCTGCTGGTTCGAGGGGTCGTCGGCCGAGCTCGTGTCCAGCCGCAGGCCGGCAACCGTCATGTAGGCGTGTTCTGGGTTCGAGAAGATCGCAACCCAGCGCCCGACGCCATGGGAGTCGGAGACCATGAATTCCGAGGAGTCCATGGGAGTCGAGAGCAGTCCCGCGCCGTGCAGCGCGAACGACACCGTGCCCGAGCAGTCATAGCCGGGCGAGACGAACGACGCGTGACCGCCGCCGTAGATGTAGGGCAGCCCGATCAGCTCATTGCCCGCCCAGATGATCTCCTGGATCGCGAGCGGGGCCGACATCGGCGCGGCGGCAAGGCCGTTGACGTAGCGGGCCAACGTGCCGGGCACGAGCAGCTCGGGCCTCGGCGTGGGACCGATGGGCGCGGTGGCGGTGCTCGTCGTGCTCGGGGACGGCGTCGTGCTCGGGGACGGCGCGGTGCTTTCCGCGACGCTGCCGCCGGTCGCGCTGGCGGCCATCCCGGTGATCGCTGCTGCGCCGGTGATGGGCGGGGCCGGCTGGTAGGGGACGAGCTGGCCGGCGGCGGTCCTTTCGTAGACGGGGCCCTTGTAGGTCAGGCTCGCGCTGCGGGAGGTGACCGGATCGAGATGCAGCGCGGGCTTCGGCGTGCTCGCCGCGGGGGCGGGTTCGGTTGCGATGACGCCGCCGGTGCTGGCGGCCAGTGAGCCGGCCGCGAAGACCAACGCAACCACCAAGCTGCAGACAACTGCCCACGCAAGACGCAACCGCAAAACAACCTCTTTCGTCGGCCTGCGGGGTTAGCTGACGGGCTAGCGCTGAAAGAGCCTGCGCTTTCCGTGGACCTGCCACGGAATTCGCCCCAACAACTTGGGTCCCCCGTTCCCCGGCATCTGGCCAGGGATTCGGCGTTCTCGGCGCGAGACTAGCAAACTGCAAAGACGCTTGCGGTGCTTGACAGCGATCTGGCGTGTTTAGCCCGCAAATCCGGGCCGTTTGCAGCGGCGCCCGGCGGACGTCCCCGGTGCGCGAGGACCGCATCGGCCTCCGCCGCGGGCGCTAGGGTGCGCTGATGGCCACTTCCCGGCGTCGCGGCGCGGCCGCGCTGACGCTTCTCGCGCTGGCGCTCGGCGTGGCCGCGTGCGGGAAGACCCAGTCCCAGCACACGGCGAGCGGGGGCCCGACGCACGCCGTCGCCCCGGTCGCGGCGCCGGGCGCGGTGAGCGTCGCCACGCGCAACACCACGCGCCTCGGCGGCGGCGACGTTACGGCCGACGCCGCGGCGGTCGCACGCACCGTCTATCCGGGGCTCACGGGCGAAACGCGTCCTCATGCGGTGCTGCTCGTGGACCGCCACAACTGGCCGGCGGCGCTCGCCGCATCCTCACTCGCGGCCGCCCCGCTGGGCGCCCCGATCGTCTACAGCGAAGGGCTCACCGTGCCCGAAGTGAGCCACCAGACGATCGAAGCGATGCACCCCACCGGCGCCTCGGCACTGGGCGGCACGCAGGTGATCAGCGTCGGCGGCGCGGCCGGCCCGTCGGGACTCCTGACCCGCTCGGTACCGGTCGGCGAACCGATCGCGGGCGCGGTCGCGATCGAGAACGTGCTACTGGCCGCCGAGGGCTCGAAGGCCTCGCGCGCCGCGATCGTGCTCGCCCTGGAAGCGCCCCAGGCGATGCTGATGCCCGCAGCCGGTTTGGCGGCCGAGAGCGGCGCGCCGATCCTGTTCGTCACGCGGGCGGGCGTGCCGGCGGCGACGGCGGCTGCGCTCCGTGCCCTGCGAGCACCCGCGATCTATGTCATCGACGCGGCCGCGATCGGCCCCCACGCGCTCGGCCAGCTCGGCCATCTCGGCACGGTCACAGCCGTGTCCTCCGGTGGCGGCGAAGAAGCGAGCCCGGCCGCCAATGCGATCGCGGTAGCGCGCTACACCAACGGCCACTTCGGCTGGGGGATCAAAGAACCCGGCCACGGCCTCGTGTTCGCGAACGCCTCCCGACCGCTCGACGCGCCCGCCGCCGCGCCGCTCTCGGCCACCGGCGACTACGGGCCCCTGCTGCTGCTCGAAAGCGCCGACGCGCTGCCCGTGCCGCTGATCAGCTACCTCAGCGACATCCAGCCGGCGTATACCTCGGCGCCCCAGTTCCTGCCCGTGCGCGGGGTCTACAATCACGGCTGGCTGATCGGCGACGAAAGCGCGATATCCGCGGTCACGCAGGCGGAACTGGACTCGCTGCTGCAGATCAGCCCGCGCAAGCAGTCGCCGGAAGAAGCCTCAGTAACGCAAGCCGAATAGCCACCGGGAGATCAACTTGAGCCAGGCAGAGGACCCTCGCCGGCTGGCGCGCAAGCAGGCCGGCGCAGGAGTAACGGTCGAGGACGTCCGGCAGCTGATGGGCGCCTCGACGCCGCATTTCGCGCTCCAGCTGCGCGAGCGCATCGCGAAGCTGATCGCGGGCCTGCCCGAGGATCACCCGGCGCGCATCGAAGGCGAGCGCGAGATCGCGCGCCTGGAGCTGCTCGGGCTGACGGGCGAGACGCGCGGCGAGGGCCCGGCCGAGGGCGAGCGCCCGATGCCCTCGTTGGAGCTCGCGCCGGCGGCCCCTACCAGCCACGAGCGCGACTAGGCACCTCGAGGCGCCGCACCGCCGCCGCGACGGCCAGCCGCCCGGGGGCGCACGCGCCGCGCCGGGAGCGCGCCGGCGCTCCCCCTAGCGCCCCGCGGCGTAGAGGCGCTCGCGGCGCGCGTCGCGGAAGCGCTCGCGCAGACGGCGGAACAGGAACAGGAACACGGGCACGTCGACAGCGATCGGGATCACGATCCAGGACGGCGCCGGTGCGCCGAGCGCCAGGAGCGCGATCGCGAGCGCCCCGTGGAGGAGCGCGGTGGGGACGGCCGCGAGCAGCGTCGTGTGCGGCCGGTAGCCGCTGAAGTGCTCGCGGACCGAGAAGTCCAGCGTGCCCACCGAGGCGGCGAGGATCCCCGCGGCGACGATTGGCAGCCCCGATTCACCGCGCAGCGCGCCCACGACCACACCGACGAGCCCCACGAAGATCAGCAGCTCCGACAGCGGCAGCGGGTGCCACGGCGCCTGCGGACGCTCCCCGAGCGCGAGCTGCTCGGCGAGGCGCGCCGACATTCGCCCCCCCTCCGCGCCCTCGCGATCGCTGCGGCGCTTTGCAGGGCGCTCCTCGGTCGCGGTCGCGGTCGGCGCGACATCCTCGCGCGTGGCCTTTGCGCGACGCGCGGAGCGCGCCTTGCGCGGACGTCCGCGGCGGCTGTTGCGCTTCGCCACGGCGCTACTGCCAGGCCGAGGGTCCGCTGCGCCGCATCGCGGTCGATCGTAGCGCCTATGCTGGGCCGCATGTCCACATCGAGCCCCTCGCCGGCAAGCGCCTCAGATGGCATCCCCGACAGCCAGCTGCCGGGGCCGTTCCCGGTCGGCGAGTACGCCGCCGCGCTGCGCCGACGGCTGCGCGACTTCACACGCGTGCAGGTGATGGGCGAGCTCGTGAACCTCCGCGTGGCGCGCGCCCGCGTCTACTTCGAGCTCCGCGACGCCGCCGGCGCGCTGCCCTGTTCGAGCTGGCGCGACGACTGGGAGCGGATGCTCGCCCGCTGCGCCGTCGCGCCCGCCGAGGGCATGCAGGTCGTGATCGCCGGCGGTTGCGACTACTACCCCGGGAGCGCGACCTCCTCGCCCGGCTTCTCCTTCCAGGTAGCCGACCTGCGCGTCGCCGGCGAGGGCGATCTGCTCGCACGGATCGAGCGCCTGCGCCGGACGCTCGACGCGGAGGGGCTGCTGCGGACGCAGAAGCGCCTGCACGTGCCGCAGCTGCCACGCTCACTGGGCGTGATCACGGCCGAGACCGGCAAGGCGCGCGACGACGTCCGCGCCGCGCTCGCGCGCCGGGGCTGGGCCGGGCGCCTGGTGTGGGCGTTCGCTCCCGTCCAGGACCGCCACGCAGCGCCGGCGATCGTGCGCGCGCTCGGCGACCTCGCCGCACTCGCGCGCGTCGAGGTCGTGATCGTGGCGCGCGGCGGCGGCTCGCTCGCCGACCTGTTGTGCTTCTGCGACGAGACCCTCTGCCGCACGGTCGCCCTCTGCGGCGTCCCCGTGATCGCATCCGTGGGCCATCACACGGACCGCACGCTGCTCGACGACGTCGCCGCGGTCAGCTGCTCGACCCCCACGCACGCCGCCGAGGCAGCCGTCGGCGTCGACTGCAACCGCGCGCGCAAGGAGCAGCTGCAGACAGCGAGGCGCCTGCGCGAGCACGGTCGCCGCGCGGTGCTCTCGCGCGCACGCCTGCTCGCGAGCCTCTCGCGCGCGCCCGCCGCGCACATCGATCGCCAGCGCGCGCGTTTGCACCAGCAGCTGCGCGAGATCCGCGCCGGCTCGCGCCGGCGCCTGTCCGAGGAGCGCGGGTTGAGCGCCCGCCGCGTGCTGGTGCTCGCGCGCAAGGCCGACTCCACGCTGCTCGACTGCCGCGAGCGGCGCCCGCGCGAGCTCCAGCAGCTGCGCCGCGTGCTCGACGGCCACGACCCCCAGCGGACGCTCGAGCGCGGATTCGCGCTCGTGAGCACGCGTGACGGGCGGCCGCTGTCGAGCGCGACGGAGGCCGCACGTGAGCGCGAGCTGCAGCTGCGCTTCGCCGACGGCGAGCTGCCGGCGAAGGTCGAGCGGTGAACGACACGACCGCGGGCGACGCGGTGGACGACGCGGACGCGGTGGACGACGCGGACGCCGTGGACGACGCGGACGCCGTGGACGACCCGCACGCTACCGACGCCGGGGCCGCTGGGTCCGAGCGGCCCCCCGCGGTGCAGGAGTCACTCACCTACGAGGCCGCGGCCGGGCGCGTCGAGCAGATCATCCGGCGCCTGGACTCCGGCGAGGCGAGCCTCAGCGAGACGCTCGCGCTCGTCGCCGAGGGCAAGCGCCTGATCGAGCTGTGCGCGGCAGAGCTCGGCGCCGTCGGCGAGGCGCTCGAGGAGCTACGGCTCGACGAGCTCGTAGCCAGGCTCGAGCGAGAGGCGGGCGCGTGAGCACGTGGGAGCGGCTCGCGGACCTCGCGGTCGAGATCGAGGACTACGCGCTCGATCCGCTGCAGGCGACCGTATCGAGCGAGTTCGAGCGCAAGAGCACGATCATTCGCCTGCGCGGAGGAGGGCAGGAGGGCCTCGGCGAGGACGTCACCTATGACGCGGTCGACCACGAGATCCTGCAGGCGCACGGGCCGGTCCTCCCGCTCGCCGGCAGCCACACGCTCGCGTCGTTCAGCGAGCTGCTCGCCGGGCTCGCGCTGTTCCCGCAGGCGCCGGCGCGCGAGGTCTCCGTTCGCTACCGCACATGGGCCTACGAGTCCGCCGCGCTCGACCTCGCGCTGCGTCAAGCCGAGCGCTCGCTACACGAGCTCCTCGGACGCGAGCCCGAGCCGGTGCGCTTCGTCGTCTCGCTGCGCCTCGGCGAGCCGCCCACGCTCGCGCCGCTGCGGCTGCGGCTCGATATGTATCCGTGGCTGCGCTTCAAGCTCGACCCGACGAGCTCCTGGAACGAGGACCTGATCGCCGAGCTCGTCGCAACCGGCGCGGTCGAGTCGGTCGACTTCAAGGGCTTCTACGTGGGCTCGATCGTCGACCAGCCCGCCGACCCGCTGCTCTATGAACGCGTCGCCGAGGCGTTCCCGGAGGCCTGGATCGAGGACCCCGCGCTGACCCCGGAGACCGACGCCGTGCTCGCTCCCTATCGCGAGCGCTTCTCATGGGATGCGCCGATCCATTCGATCGCCGACATCGAGGCGCTCCCCTACCCGCCGCGCATGGTCAACATCAAGCCCTCGCGCCTCGGCGGCCTGCGCAGCCTGCTCGACGCCTACGACTACTGCGCCGAGCGTGGCATCGGCGCCTACGGAGGCGGCCAGTTCGAGCTCGGCGTGGGACGCGGCCAGAACCAGTACCTAGCCTCCATCTTCCACGCCGACGCCCCCAACGACGTCGCGCCGAGCGGCTTCAACCTCCCCGATCCGCCCTCCGGGATGCCCTCGAGCCCGCTCGCGCCGGCGCCGTCGCCGAGCGGCTTTCGCTGGGACGGCGGCTCATAGGCGGGCCCCGCGGGCACCCCGCAGCCCCGCCCGGACGCTCGCGCGCGTGCTCAGCCGCAGCGCAACTTCGGTGCCGCAAGTACGTTTCGCAGTTCATAGCGGCTAACGTCAGACCTCCTCGATCGGGTGCCGAGCGCCCGATGCGGGCGAGCGACCTTCGGCGGGAAGGGGTTTGGTCGGCCTTGCCGGGCTGTTGCGCGTACAAGCCACAGGTGTTTTCGACGGCGCTTCTCGCCGCGCTGGCGCTGTGCCTGCTCGGCCTCGCGCCCGGCGCGCGCGCCGCCGCGACCCCCGGTGGCACGCCGGCCGGCGCCGGCACGACGAGCGGCAGCGGCACGACGGGCGCCGCGCCCAAGCCCAAGGCCCACGCGCCGGCGTCGGTGCGGATCTCGAGCATCGCCTGTGTGCCGGCGACGCAGTGCTCTGCGAGCCCGCATGAAGTCTCCGTGCACGGCACGCTGCACCTGGCGGGCGCGGGCCTGAGGGCGGGCATGACGGTCGTCTTCCCGCGCTTGCCCGGCGCGCGCATCAGCAGCACCTCTCCCGGCGCGCACCTACGTCAGACGAGCACCGGCCTGCTCGTGACGGTTCCGCGCAACGCTCACTCCGGCCGCATCATGGTGCTGATCAACCGCACGCGCCACACAGGCTCGGCGGGACCGATCACGATCGTCAGCCACGCTCTGCACCCGCCCGTGGTGCCGAAACCGGATCCGGTCGCGAGCGTTCCGGCCAGCGGCAGCCCCTTCGAAGGCCAGGGCATGTGGATCTGGTACGTGAGCCGCTCCGACGGCGGCAGCACCGCGTCGATCATCGCGCAGGCGCACGCCGCCAACGTAACGACGCTGCTGATCAAGAGCTCCGACGGCTCGAGCAACTACTGGAGCCAGTTCTCCCCGCAGCTCGTGCAGGAACTCCACGCGGCCGGCCTGAAGGTCTGCGCGTGGCAGTACGTCTACGGGTCCAACCCCGTCGGCGAGGCGCAGCTCGGCGCCGAGGCGGTCGCCAACGGCGCAGACTGCCTCGTGATCGACGCTGAGGTCGAGTACGAAGGCCGCTACGCCGCCGCCCAGACCTACATCGACGAACTGCGCGCCAAGATCGGCCCCTCCTTCCCGCTCGCGCTCGCCTCCTTCCCCTACGTCTCCTACCATCCCTCCGAGCCCTACTCGGTGTTCCTCGGGCCCAATGGCGCTCAGTACAACGCGCCGCAGATGTACTGGAAAGACATCGGCGTCTCCGTCGACACCGTCTATGCCAACACATACATCGGCAACCGCATCTACGGGCGTCCGATCTTCCCGCTCGGGCAGACCTATGGCGGCGTCTCGAGCGCCGACCTGCTGCGCTTTCGCGAGGAGGCCGTCGACTACGGCGCCACCGGGCTCTCCTTCTGGGACTGGCAGGAAACGAGCAGCGCGGGCTGGAGCACGCTCGCAACGGCGCTCTCGCCGCTGACGAGCGTCACCCCCAACGGCGAATACCCCGAACTGAAGAGCGGCTCCAAGGGCGACCAGGTGCTGTGGCTGCAGGAGCACCTCGCCAGCGCGATCCCGACCCAGGAAACAACCGGCATCTTCGGCTCCCAGACGCAGACCAACCTGATCGCCTTCCAGACCGCCCACGCCATCCCGCCGAGCGGCGTCGCCGACGCAGCCACCTGGAACGCCCTGCTCGCGCTGGCGCCGATCGCAGTCGACTGGACCGGCGGCGGGCCGAGCGGCTGAGAGCGGCGCGAGCACCCTGTCGGGCACCCTCCCGCAGGCAGGTGCCCGACAATCTGCGATCACCCGGCCGGCCTCAGGGCCGGCCCATCGAAACGATCAGACGCGCTGAATGAGCGTGCCCGTGCCGAGCCCGCCGCCGCAGCACATCGTCACCAGCCCGACCTCCTTATCGGAGCGCTCGAGCTCGTGGAGCAGCGTCGTGATCAGGCGCGCACCGGTCGATCCGAGCGGGTGCCCGAGCGCCATCGCGCCCCCGTTCACGTTTACGCGGTCCATGTCCGGGTCGAGCTCGCGACGCCACGCCGCCACGACCGGCGCGAAGGCCTCGTTGATCTCGATCAGGTCGATGTCGCCGATCGTCATGCCGTTGCGCTGCAGGATTTTCCTCGTCGCGGGGATCGGGCCCTCGAGCATTTTCACCGGGTCGCATCCGACCGTGGTCTGGTCGACGATCCGCGCCCGCGGGCGCAGGCCGAGCGCCTTCGCCTTCTCGCCGGACATCAGCAGCACCGCCGCCGCGCCGTCCGAGATCTGCGAGGCGTTGCCGGCCGTGATCTTGCCGTCCGGCTTGAACGCGGGCTTCAGCTGCGAGAGCGCCTCGAGGTTCGTGTCCGGGCGGATGCCCTGGTCGGTCACGAAGTCCTGGCCCTCGACGGACATCGGCACGATCTCGCGCTCGAAGCGCCCCTCCTCGGTCGCCTGGTGGGCGAGCCGGTGCGAGCGCACCGCGAGCTCGTCGAGCTCCGAGCGGGGGATCTCCCACTGGTCGGCGATCATCTCGGCGCCGAGCCCCTGGCCGACGATGTTGTGCTTGGCCATCAGCTCGGGGGTGAACGCGTAGCCGAAGTCCTCCTGGGTCTTCATGCCCGCGGCAAACGGCAGGTGGCCCATATGCTCGACGCCCGAGCCGATCATCGCGTCGTGCACGCCCGCCGCGATCAGCGCGGCGGAGAAGTTCACGGCCTGCTGCGCCGAGCCGCACTGCCTGTCCACGGTCGTTCCCGGCGTCTCGATCGGAAGCCCTGCCTGCAGCCAGGCGTTGCGCGCGATGTTGAAGCCCTGCTCGCCGAACTGCTGCACGCAGCCCGCGATCACGTCCTCCACCTCGGAGGCCTCGATCCCGGAGCGCTCGATCACCTCCGTGTAGGTGGTAGCCAGGAGCGTGTTGGGATGCGTGTCCTTGTAGTAGCCCTTCTCCCTGTGCCCACGGCCGATCGGCGTGCGCACCGCCTCGACGATCACTACTTCGCGGCCCTCTGGTTGCCTCATTTCAGGAGTCCTCCTACTCTCTGTAGCCCAAGCTTCTGTATCGAGAGGAACCGGTGCCCCGCACGCCCTTCGGGCTGCGTAGGAGCTTTGAGAAGATGCCCGGACCCCGCATCACTACTCTATCGCGTCACCACCTCTAGATTGACTGGTCAGTCAACGTACGCGGCGGGGGTTTCCGCGCCGGAGATCGAGAAGGGAAGCAACGTGAGCACACGCCTTGCGATAGCCGGAAGCGGCGCAATCGCGTGCGGACTCGCCGCCACCGCGGCCCACCACGGGCCCGTGCTGCTCCTCGCCCGCTCCGAGGACTCCGCCGACCGCGCACGCGCCACGGTCGAGAAGACGCTCAGCCGCCTCGGCGCCGAGATCGACCCCGAGCACGTACAGATCGTGACCGACCCCGAGGCGATCGCGCAGGCGACGTTCGTCGTCGAGGCCGTCGTCGAGGACTATGCCGTGAAGGAGCGCATACTCGCCGAGCTCGACGCGCTCGCGCCCGAGGACGCGATCCTCGCGAGCACGACCTCGTCGCTCTCGGTCGAGCGGCTCGCGCGGGCGAGCGGGCGCCCGCAGCGCTTTCTCGGCCTGCACGTCTTCAACCCCGTCACGCGCATGCAGCTCGTCGAGCTCGTCTTCCCGAGCGCGGCCAGCGAGGACACCCGGCAGCGGGCGCTCGCGCTGTGCGAGACCTTCGAGAAGGTTCCCGTCGAGGTGCCCGACGTGCCGGGCTTCGTCGTCAACCGCCTGCTCTTCCCCTACCTCTTCAGCGCCGTGCGCCTCATCGAAGAGACCGGCATGGACGCCAAGGACGTCGACACCTGCATGCGCCTCGGCGCCGGCCAGCCGATGGGCCCGCTCGCGCTGCTCGACCTCGTCGGCCTCGACGTCTCCAAGGTGATCGGCGAGACGATCGGCGCGGAGATCCCGCCGCGGCTGGCCGCGCTCGTCGACGAAGGCGCACTCGGGCGCAAGAGCGGACGGGGCTTTCACGCCTACGACCCCGCGCCCGCCTGAGCGTCCCCGGTGCGCACGCCTGAGACCGCCTCGCGAGCGCGCGCGAGGCGCTCGGCCGTCGGCCCCGCGGCGGCCGCGATCGCGGGCAAGGGTGAACATTTACTCACCATCGAGGCGACTTTTAGGTGCGGTTGAGCAACATCGCGATACTGGTATCTGCGACACACAGTCGCATCGCACACCCGCCTCCTCCCAGTGCGCACGCTCCGGTCCGCTCCCCCCGCGGGCCGGACGTGTTTAACGGCCTGGTTCACTTCGCGCCCGCGCAGAAGCGCGGCCGCAGCGTCCGCCCGGCGCGATCGCTCTAGCCCTCGGCGTCGCGGGCTTCGCGCGACACCGCGCGACGCTCGCGGATGCGCACGGCCTCGATGCGGTTGTCGCGCACGGACTCGACGCGGATCGAGTAGCCGTCCGCGTTGACCGTGTCGCCCCGGCGCGGAAGCCGCCCGAGCTCGGAGAAGACGAAGCCGCCGACCGAGTTGTAGGCGTCGGTGTCAACCGGCAGGTCGAGGCCGTAGTCGGCGAGGTCGGCGACCGCGACGTGGCCGCGCACGAACCAGTCGCCGTTGGCGAGCCGCCGTATCTCCCCAGCCGTCGGGTCCGTCTCGTCGGCGATCTCGCCGACGACCTCCTCGATGATGTCCTCGACGGTCACCACGCCGACGACCCTGCCGTACTCGTCCACCACCACGGCCATCGAGGTGCGCTGGCGCTGCAGGTCTGCGAGCAGGTCGTCGAGCGGCTTCGTCTCCGGCACGATCAGCGCGTCGTGCACGATCGGGGCGATCGGCGACCTCGGCCCGTCCTCCATCAGCAGGCGCACGAGCGTGCTCACGTGCACGAGCCCGCGCACGCGGTCGCGGTCGTCGTCTTCGGTCACGACCAGGCGCGTGTGGCCGCTGGAGACGCACAGCCGCAGCGCGGTCTCGACGTCCTGTGAGATGTCGATCGTGACCACCGCCGGGATCGGCGTCATCACCTGACGCGCCTCCTGCTCGTGCAGATGAAAGACGCCGGTCAGCATCCCCGCCTCGCCCGGATCGATCTGGCCGCCGGCGGAGGACTCCGCGATCAGGAGCTTGAGCTCGTCCGAGGAGCCGCCCCGCGTCTCGGGGCTGGCCTCCACTCCGAGCAGGCGCAGGATCCGGGTCGCGACTGCGGTGAGGACCACGATCACCGGGCGGAACAGCGCACTGAATGCGCTCAGCGGGCGCGCCACGCGGCGGGCGACGGCCTCGGCGCGTTCGATCGCGTAGAACTTCGGCACCATCTCGCCCGCGACCAGCTGCGCGAAGGCGATCAGGAGGAAGGCCACGGTGGCCGATAGCGCCACCGCCACGCCGTGGCTGAGCGCGCCGCCGAGCGCGCCCCTGAGGATCGACGCGAGCGCGGGCTCGGCGAGCGCGCCGACGCCGATCGAGGTCATCGTCACGCCGATCTGGACGGCGGAGATGTACTCGTTGACGTTGTCGAGCTGTTTGAGCGCCAGCGCCGCGCCCTTGAGGCCCTCGTCGCGCATCACCTCCAGGCGCGCGCGCCGCGAGCGCACGAGCGCGTACTCGGCGATCACGAAGAAGGCGTTTAGCGCGACGAGCACCGCCGCGAGGATGAGCCGCAGCCCGTTCACGCCCGGCCGGCAACCACCGACGCGCGAACACTTGCTCGGAACGCGTCCCGGCCCACACCGCAGCACGCCTCCAGCGGGACCACGCTACTTCGTCGGGGAGCCTCTTCGTCGTTCATCGCCGCGTGCAGACCTGCCAACCGTAGCAAGCAACTTGGTCGGAAGCGACCGGCCGCGACGGGCTCAGAGCAGCTCGTCGATCCGCGCCGCGAGGTCGAAGTCGGCGTCCGTGAGACCGCCCGCCGAGTGCGTCGAGAGCGTCAGGCGCACCTTGTTCCAGCCGTGCACGAGAATGTCCGGATGGTGGTTGGCCTCCTCAGCCACGGCCGCCACGCTGTCCACGAATGCGATCGCCGCGGCGAAGTCGGGGAAGACGATCTCCCTCTCGATCGAGCCCGCGCCGCCCCCGGGGCTGTGGCGCCAGAGCTGAGCCTCCGCCAGCCGCGCCGCGACGTCGTGCTCCTCCATCGCCATCAGCGCAGACTAGCCAACGCGGGCGCGTAGAGTTGGCCGGGTGCGGATCGTCAGCCTCGTGCCCCATGCCACCGAGCTGCTGTTCGAGCTCGGCCTCGGCGCCGAGGTCGTGGGCGTAACGCATGAGTGCGACTACCCGCCCGCCGCGCTGGCGCTCGAGCAGGTCACGCGCGACGTGCTCGCGCCGGGCATGAGCGCGGCCGAGATCGACGCGGCGGTGCGCGAGCGCACGCTCGCCGGCGAGTCGATCTACGAGCTGGACAGCGACCTGCTCGCCGAGCTCGAGCCCGACCTGATCGTCACCCAGGCGCTCTGCTCGGTGTGCGCGGTCTCCTACGAGGAGGTCACGGAGGTCGCGCGCGAGCTACCCGGCGCTCCGCGCGTGATATCGCTCGACCCGCACACGCTCGGCGAGGCGCTCGGCGACGCGCGCACGCTCGCGCAGGCCACCGACCGCCGCCGCGAGGGCATCGAGCTGATCGCGCGCTCGTCCGCGCGGATCGACCGCGTGCGACTGGCCGTGCGCGGTGCGCCGCGCACGCGCTTGGCCGCGATCGAGTGGCTCGATCCGGTCTTCGTCGCCGGGCACTGGACGCCGCAGCTGATCGAGCTCGCCGGCGGCGAGGACGTGCTCGGCATGCCAGGCGAGCACTCGCGCACGGCCTCCTGGGAGGAGCTCTCGGGCTCCGCGCCGGAGATCGTCGTGGTGATGCCCTGCGGCTATGACGCGCCGCGCGCCTGTGCCGAGGCGCTCGCGTTCGCGGCGCCGCTCGCGGATCTCGCCGCGGCGCGCGTCGTCGCCGTCAACGCCTCGTCCTACTTCTCGCGCCCCGGCCCGCGCCTGATCGACGGCCTCGAGCTGCTCGCCCACGTCATGCACCCCGAGCTCGTGCCGCAGGCGCCCGCGGGCGCCGAGCCGATCGAGGTCGCGCTGCCCGCAGCCGCTCCTCCGCACCGCTAGGTGATACCCGCCGCGGTCGAGCCCGCGGCCGCGATCGCGCCCGCGACCGAGCCCACGCACAGCGCAAGGCAGCCGAGGTAGCCGAGCGCCGGAGCGTGCCGGGCGTCGGCCGCGCGAATCGAGAGCGCCGCGAGAGCGCCGCCGATCAGACCGCCCACATGGGCGCCCACGGAGATGTTCGCGAGGCTGAAGCTGAGCACGAGGTTCAGCACGATCAGCCCGCCGATCCCCGACTCCATCACGCTGAGCTTGCGCGCCCGCAACTCGACCACCGCTGCCCCCATCAGCCCGAAGATCGCACCCGAGGCCCCGAGGCTCGGCGCTGCGGTTGCGAACAGCGCCCCGCACGAACCCGCCAGCAGCGCGGTGAAGTAGATCGCGAGGAAGCGCGCCGAGCCGATCGCGGGCTCGAGCATGTTGCCGAGCAGGTAGAGCAGGTACATGTTGAAGCCGATGTGCAGCAGGTTCTCGTGCAGGAACGCCGAGCTGATCAGGCGCCAGTACTCGTGGTTGACCGACACGTCGTAGCGGTCGAGCACGCCTTCTTCGATCACGGTCCCGTGGATGCCCGTGCCGTAGATCGAGAACTGCCCCTTCTCTGTCAGGAACGCCGCCACGTTGAGGAAGATCAGGGCGTACGTCGCGCGCGGAACCCTCGCCGTGTCGCGCATCCGTTTCACGGGCGTGCGCTGTTTGGCGCAGTCGGGGCAGCGCATGCCCACCGGCGTCACGGTCATGCAGTCCGGACAGATCGGCCGCCCGCAGTGTGCGCAGGAGACCCCGGTCTCACGCGAGGGGTGGCGGTAGCAGGTGGCCATGTGCGGGAGACAGAGACTAGCTTGCAACCGCCGGGCGACCCGCAGCTGAGCTGGGCGCCAACAGCCGGCTCACGCGCGCCGTGGAACCCCGCGCAGGCGCGCTCAGCGGTCGCCGAGCAACTTGCGCGCCTCGCGCTCGAGATCGCGCAGCGCGCTCTCTGCCGAGCGGCCGAGAGCGGGCAGGTGAAGGCCCGCGACGCCGGTCGGCTGCTGCTGGGCGCGGCGGCGCGCGCGCAGCAGCACGAGCGCTCCCCCGGCGGCGGTGCCCACGAGCAGCGCCGTCGCCGGGCGCGCCCAGTTGCGCGGGTCGCGCATCGCCGAGAGCTCCCAGGCTTCGAGCTCGTCGGCGGCCATCTCGGTGATGCTCGTCAGCGCCCCCTCCAGGCGCAGCGCCAGTTCGTCCGGCGGGTCGACCGGGATTAACGCTTCGCGCAGCAGCCCCTCGAGGTAGCTCGCCGCTTCACTCATCGCCGCCCGCCTTCTCGCGCTGCGAGCGCTCGGCGGGCCGGCCGCCGTTGCTGAGCGCCGTGTCCGCCGCGCTGACCTGGCCGGCGCGTTCGCCCACGAGCTCCTCGAGCTGCTTGATCGCGCGGTGGATCAGCACCTTCGTCGCACCGTCGGAGCGGCCGAGCGCACGCGCGATCTCGCGGTTGTCCATCCCCAGCGCGAAGCGCATGATCAGAGCCTCGCGCCGGTCGTCGGGCAGCAGGCGCACGCCGTCGAGCACGCGGCTGAGCTCGTCGCGGCCCTCCACGAGCTGCTCGGTCGTGTGCAGCGCCGCGATCGTCGTCGTCTCGTCGATCGGAGAGGCCGGCTTGCGCGAGCGGTCCCTGTAGAGGTTCGCGGCGAGGTTGTGCGCGATCCGGATCAGCCACGGCCGCAGCGGCCGACCATGCGATTCGCGCTGTGCGCGCTCGAAGTGGCGATAGGCCTGCAGGAAGGTCTGCTCGGTCAGGTCCTCTGCGTCGTGGTGGTCGCCCACCCGGTAGTAGGCGTAGCTGTACACGTCCCGCAGATGTGCGCGGTAGAGCTCGGAGAACTCCGCGTCGAGCTGCGCCTTGGACTTCTGCCCCTCCTGCCCGCTCACTCATTGCACACTACCCGCGCCGCGCTCGCGAGCCCTAGGCCGCGCGCGAGACCTCGCGCTCGGAGACCGCGCCGGCCGGCCCCGGACGGGCCTTCTCGCCACCCAGCCACTCCCACTGCAGGCTCACGCACGCCCACACGCGCTGTGTCACGCCTGCGGCGACGTTCGGCGAGCAGCGCTCCATCGTCGGGAACAGCATCGGCCTGCCCGCCCGCACACGCACCTTGCGCGGACGGATGCGCCACCCGCGTCGCACGTTTTCGGAGCCGATCACCGCGACCGGCGCGATCGGCGCGCCGGTTTCCAGCGCGAGCCGTCCGACCCCTCGTTTCGCGTCTCCGAGCGGCCCGCGCCGCATGCGCGTGCCCTCCGGGAAGACGACCACGCAGTCGCCGCGTTGCAGGATCGCGCGCGCAGTCGCCATCGCGTCGCCGTCGCCCGCGCCGCGGTCGACGGGGAAGGCGCCGAGCGAGTTCAGGATCCACGCCTGCCAGCGCTTTTCGAACAGCTCGCGCTTGGCCATGTAGTAGACCGGCCGGCGCACCATCGTGCCGATCAGGAAGGGGTCCAGGAAGCTGCGGTGGTTGGAGGCAAGCAGCAACGGCCCGCTGCGCGGCAGGTGCTCGCGGCCGATGCGCTGCATGCGCAGGTAGAGCACGAACGCCGGCACCAGGATCATGCGCAGCACTCGGTAGATGACCGGGTTTACGCCGCGGTTCAACGAACGCTCGTGGAAGCTGCCGAGGTCCGCTCGCGGCCGCGCCGCGGCCGATCGCTCGCCGCCCTCCTGCACCTCCTCTGCGCGCGCATGCTCCACGCGCTCAATACACCGCCCGAGACAGCGCCGTTACAGTGGTTTTCGGCCTCTCGACCAACCGTCGACGCGCCGGAGTAGCTCAGCTGGTAGAGCGCCTGTCTTGTAAACAGGGGGTCAGCGGTTCGAGTCCGCTCTCCGGCTTGACGACTACCCCTCGAAGGGCGGCCCGCGTCTAGCTCGGATCTCGCCCACTCGAGCGGCCCGCGGTCACCTGCTTGGCCCAGCGTTTTGACCAGGCGTCGATGGGTCCCAATGACAACGTGCTCAGGTTCTACAACTAGCGGGCTGTCTTGAACGTGTGGTCGAGGCTGGTGGCGGTTCCGCCTGCGTTGCGCGCCACGAGGCGGAAGTGGTACGTCGTCGTGGCGCCGAGTCCCTCGAGAACGGCCGAGACGGGCACCAGGCTGGTACCCGACCCGGGCGCGGGCGCGCACGGAGCGCTGTGCAAGTAGGCCTTCGTGGGCCCGTATTCGACGACGCATTCGCCGACTTCGCCGCCCCTCGGGTTCACGCTGGCCGTCACCGTCGCTGAGCTCGAGGTGCGGGTGGAGACGGTCGCGGGACCGAGTTCTGGCGCGTTCACCCCTCCTCCCGGCGGTGTCGACGGCGGGCCGGGCGCGGGATGCGGGGAGAGGATCAGCGGCGGAAGGGGCTGCTGTTCGAAGTCGAAGTCGAGAGCGAGGTCGCCCAGTCCCGGAGCTTCTTCGCGGACGACGGGGCGCGGGTCCGGGCGACCATCGGTCGCCGGGTTCAGGCGCGCACCTTCGAGGAAGTCATCCTCGATGAACTTCAGATAAGCGTCGTGGCTTAGCTGCTGGTGGTCGATGTAGCCGGTCTTCGCGTAGGGGCTTATCACCAGCCCGGGGACGCGCAGCCCGTATCCGCCCGCGTCGATCTTGGGCGGCGCGACGTTGTCGTAGAAGCCTCCCCAGTCGTCCCAGGAGAGGAAGATCGCGGTCGAGTTCCAGCAGGGGCTGCGCATGATCGCGTTGATCAGCGTCGTCACGTAGGCTTGGCCGTTGGCGATCCGCGAGCGTTCACCACCGTTGTACGGGTGTTCGGACACCTTGTAGTCGGGCGCGATCCAGGCGACGCTCGGCAGGCCACAGGCTTCGGTGTTGTCCACCGCCGTGTAGAAGTTCGTCAGCGACTGGATGTCTTCCAGCTGGCCGTCTTCCCTGACGTCGAGGAAGTCCTCGAGCGGGTTCCACGCGCCCTCCGTATGCGGCCCCTGGGCGACCGGTGCGCAACTCGTCGCTTCGTCGGACTCGCAGTCGGGCTCGGTCCCTTCGAAGACGTAGTAGCGCCAGCTGACCCCGGCCCGGTGCAGCAGGTAGGTGATGTCCGTCCAGTTCCGCTCCCCGCGTCGCTGGCCCGCGAGCGATCCGACGCACTGGAACGGATTCGTCGAGACTTCCGGGCACAGCGCGGACCAGCCCGAGACGAGGTATTCGTGCTCCGGCAGGCTCCACGACAGCGCCGACTCGAACATGTGGTCCTGCAGCGCGAAGCCCTCGGCATAGGCCCAGTAGTTCGGGATCTGGCGTGCGTCGTGATAGCCCAGGACGTCGACGCACTGGCGGCCCAGCGTGCTCGAGCAGGGGTAGCAGCTCGCCTTGGTGGGGGAGCACGATTTCTCTGCCGCGGCCAGGAACCCGTCCATCCTGCCGCCGTCGATGTCGGTGCTCGACGAGGTCGTCCCGTGCGGCCCACCGAGGCTTTCTTCGTTGGTGTCGTAGAAGGGCGCGGCGCAGCCGCCGTGCAGGGGATCGGGCACGCACGTGCCCGCGGGGATCCCGTCGGCCCCCGGATAGGTGCCGAAGTAGGTGTCGAAGCTGCGGTTCTCCTGCATGATCATCACGACGTGCTGGATCTTGTGGATGCCTTCGGGCGCCGCGGCGACACCGGACGGCGCACTCGCCGCCACTGCGGGGGCGAGCGCTTCGGACGCCGCCTGGGCGGGCGCGCCCGCGGCCCCTATCGCGCCCGTGATCAAGCATGTCGCAACGGCGGATCCGAGCATCGATCCTCCGCGCGCACCGTTCATGATGGCCCCCCATCGCGTCGGTCCTGGGATGTTCCGGGATCGTACACGTTGCGGCGCGCCGCAACTTGTCCAAGAGTGGACCTGGTGGGAGTCGAACCCACTCCGTCGGGGCTGAACACCCGCTTGGCGCCAACCTGGCCAGGTCCCAGCTGTCTCGAAGGCGATCAGCGCATGGCGCTACCGCAGCCGCCAACGCATTGGTCTCCCAGGGCGGCGGACGCGGATGCGCGGCATAGGCAAGCGGTCAACGTCAGCCAGGCACCGCACGACGATAGCTCGCTGTGCGCGGCTGCGCAAGAGCGGCCGCCCCGTTGCGAGGGCCGCACCCGACTAGTCGCGGCGAGCGCTGATCGCGAACCAGGCGAAGTCGAGCTCGGGCGAGCTGTCGCAGACCTCCTCGACGATCTCGAGCAGCGCGCGGCGTCCGATCTCCTCGCGTTCGTCGCTGGCCATCGACACGGGAGCGTCTTCGTTGAAGGTCGCGACGATCTCCTCGCGGCTCGCGGAGAAGCGCGCGTCGTCGAGCTCGCCGCCGAGGCGCCGGGCGAGCAGCTCGATCGCGTCGGGAGGTGCCCCGGAGCCGGAGTGGAGGGCGATCCTAAACCTCACGCGGCGCGAGTCTAGCGTCGCGGCCGACGGACCGCGAAGCGTCTCCTACAGATACATCTGCTCGATCGCCGCGGCGTGCTTCTCGGCGATCGGCTTGCGCTTCAGCTTCATCGTGGGCGTGAGCTCCTCGCCGCCGGGCAGCCAGTCGCCCGCCACGATCCAGAAGCGCTTGATCTGTTCAACGCGCGCGAGCTTCTCGTTGGCGGCGTCCACGCCGGCCTGCACCTGCGCGCGCACGCGCTCGTCGCGGGCGAGGTCCTCGAGCGCGGTCTCGGCGATGCCCTCTTTCGCGGCCCATGCGGGGGCGAAGTCGGCGTCGAGCACGATCAGCGCCGTGTTGTAGGGGCGCCGGTCGCCGATGCAGCACGCCTGGCCGATCAGCGGCGAGGCGGTCTTCAGCGTGGCCTCGATGTTGGCCGGCGACATGTTCTTGCCGGCGGCGTTGATGATCAGCTCCTTCTTGCGGTCGATGATCGAGAGGTAGCCGTCCTCGTCGATCGCGCCGATGTCGCCGGTGCGCAGCCAGCCGTCGTCGGTCATCGCCTCGCGCGTCTTCTCGGGCAGGTTGCGGTAGCCGAGCATCACGACGTCGGAGCGGATCAGCACCTCGCCGTCGCTGTCCAGCCTGATCTCTACGCCAGGCGCCGGCGGGCCGACGGTTCCGATCTTGATCGCGCCGGGGGGGTTCACCGTCCCGGCGCCGCAGGTCTCGCTCATGCCCCACAGCTCCGCGAGCGGCAGCCCGATCGCGTGAAAGAACTCGAGCACCTCCACGGGCGTGGGCGCGGCGCCGACGTTGATCGCCTCGACCTGGTCGAGGCCGAGCATCGATCGCAGGCCCGAGAAGATCTCCTCGTCTGCGCGGGCGACGCGCTCGGCGAGCTCGGCCGGCACCTCTTCGCCGCGCTGCTCCAGGCGGACCTTCTCGATCGCCGCGTCGAGCGCTTCCTGCATCGCGTGCTGGCGATCGTCGGGCTGGGCCGCCATCATCGTCTCCAGGCCGGCCTTGAGCTTCTCCCAGATGCGCGGCACCGCGAAGAACCAGCTCGGCCTGACTTCCGGCAGGTAGGAGAGGACCTGGCGGGGATCATCGCAGCAGGTGATCTGCAGGCCGTAGACGATCGGCAGGTAGTGGTGGGCGTTGCGCTCGGCGACATGGGCGGCGGGAAGCCAGGAGATCACGCGCCCGTCGCGCGGGAAGTCGATCAGCTCCTCGAGGCCCTCGCAGGCGGCGAGCAGGTTGCGGTGGATCAGCTGCACGCCCTTCGGCGGCCCGGTCGTGCCCGACGTGTAGATGAGCGTGAGCACGTCGGTCGGGCGGATCTGCGCGACCGAGGCCTCGACGTCGAAGCCCTCGCCCATCGCTTCGACATCCTCGAGCAGCAGGGTCCGCTGCTGCACCCCCGTCGACGGCCGCTCGCCGTCCACGACGATCACGTGCGCGAGGCCCGGCAGCTCGCTCCGCGCCTCCGTCACCTGCGGCAGGAACTGCTGCTCGGTGATGAGGATGTGCGCGTCGGCGTCCTCGATCAGGTAGCGGATCTGCTCGGCGGTGTAGGTGTTGTAGATCGAGAAGGGGGTCGCGCCGAGCATCATCGCGGCGAGGTCGCAGATGTGGAACTCGGGACGGTTTCCGAGCATCAGCGCGAGCGTCTGGCCACGCCTCAGCCCGAGCGCGGCCAGGCCCCCGGCGAGCGCGTCCACGCGATCGCGCAGCTCGCCCCAGGTGATCGTGACCGCGTCGCCCTTGGTGCGAATCGCGACATCGTCGAGGCGTTCGGCGGCCGTGATGCGAAAAGCCTCTGCGATCGTCGCCGCCTGAGCGGCGGGAGGACGCGCTCCCGTCTCCGACGCTTTGACTGCGGCCTCCATAGCCCGCTCCTCCCGCTGAAGATTCAACCCTGCTCCCGTTCCGCGGCGCGCCTGCGGAGCGCTGCGGTCTGACGCGATCATAGCCTGCGCCCGGCCGCCCGCGCAGCCCTGGCAGCGGCCTCTCAGCGGCGGCGTGCGCCCCCCGCGCCGGGCCGCGGCGCTGGCCAGGGCTAGGCTGCGACGATGCGCACCGGCGAGCTCGGCTACTGGTGGCACTCGATCGGCGGCGCGAGCGTCTCGCACCCGCCGCTGTCGGGCCGCTCGGAGGCCGACGTGGCGATCGTCGGCGGCGGCTTCACGGGCCTCTGGACGGCCTACTACCTCGCCCGCACCGAGCCCGGGCTGCGGATCGTGCTGCTCGAGCGCGAGACGCTCGGCTACGGCGCCTCGGGCCGCAACGGTGGCTGGGTCTCGGGCTTCTTCTCCGGCTCGGCGCGCCGCTACGCGCGCGGCGGCGCCGGCGCGGTGCGCGCGCTGCAGGGCGCGATGTTCGAGACCGTGAGCGAGATCGTGCGCGTGCTCGACCGGGAGGCCATCGACGCCGACCTCGTGCTCGGCGGGCAGCTGACGGTCGCGCTCGGCGCGGCGCAGGCGGCGCGGCTGCGCGAGCGGGTCGCGAAGGAGCGAGCGAGCGGCCTGCGGGAGCAGGACCTGCGCGTGCTCGAGCCCGATGAGCTGGCCCGGCGCGTTCGCGTCGCCGGCGCGAGCGCCGCGAGCTTCACGCCGCACGTCGCGCGGGCGCACCCGGCGAAGCTCGTGCGCGGCCTCAGCGAAGCGGTCGCGCGCCTGGGCGTGCGCATCCACGAGCGCACGCCCGTGACCGAGCTCGCAGCCCACCGCCTGGCCACGCCGGCAGGAGCCGTGGCGGCACGCTGGGTGGTGCGGGCAACGGAGGGCTACACGGCCGATCTGCCCGGCCTGCGACGGCTCCTGGTGCCGATGAACAGTTCGATGATCGTCACCGAGCCGCTCCCCTGCTCGACCTGGCATGAGATCGGCTGGCAGGGACAGGAGCTGATCTCCGACGAGGCGCACGTGTTCGTCTACCTGCAGCGAACGGCCGACGGGCGCATCGCGATCGGCGGTCGCGGCGTCCCCTACCGCTTCGCCTCGCGCACGGGGGGAGGCGGCGAGATCGCCCCATCGACGGTCGCGAGCCTGCAGGCGCGGCTGGCGGCGATGTTCCCCGCTGCGGCGGGCGCGGCGATCGAGCACGGCTGGTCGGGCGTGCTCGGCGTACCGCGCGACTGGTGTGTCAGCGTGCAGGCCGATCCGGCGAGCGGCCTGGCGTGGGCGGGCGGGTACGTGGGCGAGGGCGTGGCGGCCTCGAACCTCGCGGCGCGCATCCTCTGCGACCTCGTGCTCGCGCGCGAGAGCGAGCTCGTGGCGCTCCCCTGGGTCGGCCGCAGCCCGCGCCTGTGGGAGCCCGAGCCGCTGCGCTGGAGCGCCATCCGCGGCCTGTATGCGCTCTATCGCCGCGCCGACGCGAACGAGGCCGCGAGCGGGCGCCCGTCGCGCCTGGCGCGACTGCTGGACAGCGCCGCGGGCCGCTCCTGAGGACTAGCATCGCCAACCGTCCACCGCCGAGGAA
>Ga0209040_10000075_pt1 | contig 58185 bp, 76 predicted proteins | sample BogFormECP12_OM3_FD_188240 | JGI IMG/M metagenome (GOLD analysis project Ga0209040, IMG submission 188240) | Bog forest soil microbial communities from Calvert Island, British Columbia, Canada - ECP12_OM3 (SPAdes) (version 2) | ecosystem: Environmental > Aquatic > Freshwater > Wetlands > Bog ... | reverse complement strand
CACCTCCAACATCGGCTTCCTGCAAGTCGTGGCCTTCGGTCACGAGCCTCTACGCGAAGCGTTCCGCGTCTGGTGGCATCCGTTCCGTGGCATGGGCGAGGACTTCGACAAGCTCTGCGGGCACGCTGTCTTCAAGCCGTTCAAGGTCAAAGACGGCAAGACTGGTCTTCATGGCATGAAGCGTGTGAGGAAGGCCACGGTCGTCAGTGGCGAGAGCCTCATGCTCGACAAGCTCGATCCGAACCGTGTGCCGCTCATGCGTCGCCGGATGCGTGGCGCGAACATGATCAAGAAGCGCTGCCCGGTGAAGGTCAAGATCACAATCGACTATCCGGTCACCGAGAAGCAGACCAAGATCGTGACCCTCGATCGCCGCTACCCGGGCGAGGTCTTCGCGATGCTGCACGACTTCTACCGCGAAATCTACGAGAAGGACGAGTGGCTCGGCGGCAAGCCCGGACCGATGAACGATCGCTGCCTCAATCGCGGCGGCGGACCGATCGTGTGGGGTCATGACATCGGCGATCTGTGCGTCGAGACCGTCCACTACAAAGCGCTCAAGAAGGACCCTGACGGCGCCGAGGGCGTGTTCACGTTCGGCATCGGGTCATGATCGAGCACGGCGCGAACATCAAGAAGCCGATGCTTTTGGTCAGCCACGCTGACCTCGAGCGGTTCTCGACCGAGAGTGACTATCGATCGCGCTGCCCTGAATGCGCCAAGGGCGTGCTCATGATCAACCGTGATCAGAAATCGCTTTCGCTCATCAACGTCGACCGCTGCACATTCTGCGGGCAGCTCGTGGTCTACACCGACAAGTTCATCGCCGGCGAGCCCGTACTCGATGTGAACGCCGCCAAGAGCAGATCATGAACTTCAAGATGCGTAGCCTGCTCAAGATGCGTAGCCTGTCCCTCGAAGTCGAAGGGCTTCCCAGAGAAGCGCGCCGCATGTGGCTCAAGGCTGCGATGCAAGAACTCGAGACGTTGCAGCAGAACGTCGACGATGATGCCGCCTTTCGCGCAGGTGTTGGTGAAACCGTGGCGTGCCTGGCGAGCGCCTGTGCCGTCCACCGCACCCCACCGCTTCTCAAGGAGCACGTACGCACCGTCGTCAGGAAGTTCCTGGACCGCTGCCTACCGACAGCCTAAAGCCTCCTCCGTGGCTCCCTTGTCGTTCCCGCTCGACGAGCTGATCCCACTTCTCGAGAAACTATCTGGCCCTACGGGCTGGTCGATCCTGCGTGGGCGCATGCCTGGCGAGGTAGGCATTCACATCGTCAACGTGCGTGCGGGTGGTCAGTACATCGCAGGAGAGGCTGCTCCCACACTCGAGGAAGCCGAACGTCGCGCGTTCGCGAAGGTGCGTGGGTGGATCAGGGAACAGGATCGCATCGCGAAGGAGATGACGGCGCTACTGGCAAAGAGCATCCAGCGTGAGAAGGCGCGCAAGAAGCGTTAGACGGAAACCCATTCGGCGGGTTGCCAGCGATCCTTTCCGATCGCGAAGCCTGGATCTCGAATGACGAGCTTGTCCGAGCCTGCACGCAACCCGAAGTTACTCGGCGTGAGATCGCCTGCGAGCGCCTCTTCGCTCTCGTAGAGATGGCGGATCGCTCGGTACGCGAGCTCGAGACCCGGCATGGTCGACAGGACGTTGAAGAAATCCACAGCGCACTCACGCTTGCCTCGATAGTGCAGGCGAACGATGCCTCGAAGACGATCGAGCTTCCCAAGATCGTCTTTGGACCATTCGACCGGTGCATCGGCTAGATTTTCTCGGACGATGGCGTAGAGCTTGTTGCCGTCGGGAAGGCGCACACCCACAGGTTCGCGAAGCGCCGTGGCAAACCCTCGCATCTCGTCAGAAGCTTGTTTCTGCTGGCGACCAATGCGCGCCCAGCTCTCGGCCTCCTCGATCCACGACGTCAGCTTGAGAATGTCGTTTCCGGCTTCGAAGGCCCAGCCGGCGACGCCGCTGTCGATGAAGTGTCCTGGCGGTACGGCGAGAAGCTCTGCGATTCTGGCTGCGTGCTCGAGCGACAGTTCGTTCATGCGTTGCCTCTGACGCGCGGTTGCTATACAACGGTAACCCAAGATGAGCGAGTACGGCCGGCTATGGCAGCAAGCCAGCGACATACGCCTGAAGATCAAGCAGATCTTGCCGGAGTGCGATACGTCCACGCTTGCGGCTGCACGCGCGGGCATCGAACGGCGCAAGAAGTACCTCGACGGACTGCTCGTGGAGTGGGCAGATCTCGAGGCCCTGATGGAGAAGGAGCCGCCGTGAAGCGCTTTGCAACACCGCCCGTACTGGAGCTACCGCGCTTCGGCGAAGCTCGATCGTGCGACGTGATCGTGGTCGCTCGCGATGGTGAGAAGATCTCCGTCTCAGAACGCTACACGTCGAAGCGTGCGTTGAGCGACGTCGTCGAGCTTCTGACCAACGGATTGAGCTACCACGGACGTGAGATCGACATCGCCAAGGTCGTCGTCAAGCCGAACCGCAGCACGCCGATCAGGATGTTCAGTCGTCTTCAACGCTTCTTCAAGGCAGGTCGTAAGTCGTGAGCAACACGCTCTTCATGTACCACTCGGGCCATCACGCGCTCGTCTACGCGAACCCCGACAAGATGGGCTTCGACAAGGCGGGTAACCTCGTCGTGCAGGGCTACTTCGCGTTCCCGATCCAGATCCTGCGCGAGTTCGGGTGGCGCATCAACGAAGCCGACGTCGCGAGAATGCTACCGCGATTCGACATGCCGCTCATCGCCCCGCCGACCGGCGGTATGGATCCGAAGAAGATGAAAGAGCTCGAAGCTGCCCTACGTAGTGGAGGAAGACGACGATGAGCGATCAGAAAACAGAGCTGACCCTCGAAGAGAAGGACAAGCTCACCAACGAACGCTTCACGGCGTTCATCCAAGATCTCGCTCGAGAGACAGGTGAGCATCCACTTGGTGCCATCGTAACGGTCTGCTGGCAGGAGGAGGATCGCGTGAGCGTCGCCGTCACGCTCGGCAGAGCACCTGCTGTCCTTCAGATGAAGATCGTCGACATCCTGGCGCGTAAGTTCTCGCAGGCCATCGGTCACATCAAGGCCCAGATCAACACCAAGCGCGGATCGTGACCAAGTATCGGCTCATCAAGTGCAGCGGCGGGTACTGGCTCGAAGAGGGCGGTGTGACGACCCGGCAATGCAAGGGTGAGCGGTTCGCAACCCGTGAAGACGCTCGAGCTGAGATCCGCAAGTGGCTTCATCCAGACGAAAAGGCGTGGATCGTTCGAGTCGTCGCACGCAAGCGACGCGCCCATGGTGCGTGCTAGGAAAAGACGGCTGGTGCGTCGTAGCTTCGCAGAAACACCCGCCCGAGTCTGGCCAAGCCGAAGCCGTGTTCACGTTGTGCGGTTTCTTCATCCACTTGAACTTCGGCGTCGAACGATGCCAACCCACGTGCTCTGACTGCCTCCACGCAACGTCTCATGAACGACAGGGAAGCCACGGAGGTGGCGGCTCGCTGAAGAGGGACCATGGACGATAAGCATCCGCTGCAAGTCATTCCGGGTCATGTTGGGTACGCGCCTGACTACAAGAGCGACAAGCCGAACGACTTTCTCGTGGTCGGTACGAAGGACGCCATCACGCGCGAGAAGCTTCTACGGCGTGTGGCCGAACGCGCCAAGCCGGTGCTGAAGTGGGACCGTGAGAAGGCAGAAGCCTGGCTCCCTGGGCTCTACGACGCGCTCAAGGCGCTGGAGGAACCATGAGCCTCTGGAGTTCGATCAAGGAGTCTGCTGCTCGGGCCGGGACTGTGGCGGTCTGTGACGAGTGCGTACGTTCGGGCGAAGTCGTCGTCACCCGAGGGCAGTTCGACGATCGTGCAATCTGTTCTCGCTGCGGACAGGCCATGCGATCCGGTGAACGTGCAAACCGCGTCAAGCGAAGCGGCGAGTTTCCACACGGGTGCTGCTCATGACGCACACGTGTCCGCACTGTGGTGTGATCGTGCGCCCTCAGACCTGGGCTGACGGTGAGATCGGTGTCACGCATGACGAGCCGCTGTGCGAGTGGTTCAGACGCACTGCAACAACAGCCGAACTCGACGAGCTTGCGCGGCAAGTGCACAACGGTCCCGAGACGCCGAGCGCGTGATGCCCGACGACGAACTGCCGCCCGACTTCGCGAAGATAATTGCCGAGCTTCCGTGGGAGGAGCCAGAGATCCCACACCTGCCGCTGCGGCTTCGCGAATGCTGCCGTTCGTGTGAAGCGGAGTTGGCAGCTCTACGCGTCGAACTAGAGATCGAACGCGCGCGACGGCAAAGCGCGGAGAAGGTCGTAGAAGCTGCTCGATGGGCGTGCGTCGCCGTGCTCGATCAGACCTCAGACGCCGAAACGCTTGCGGAGGTCCGGCCCTTGGCTGCGCAGGAACTCGTGGAAACACTGGAGAAGCACGACAAGCTCCGACAACAGTTGGAGCAGCCATGAGACCGCGCAAGGACACCCGTGTCGAGCTCGTCACCGAACTGGAAGCCGTCCTGCCAAAGTGCGGCGCCACCAAGGCGGCCAAGATCCGTTCGATGATCGAGAAGGCCAAGCGTGGTGAGTTTCACGACTTCAAGAGTCCTCACGTCTGTGGCAAGGTCTACCTCGTGGGGCTCCTTCGCGACGCGAGCTTGAACACGCTCGCTCGTCGCGTGATCGACGGAGAGTTCGACGAAACGGCTGACGCTCAGGACCAAGCCGAGATGGCGCTCGAACTCAAGGACAGCCCCGAGCTACGCGCCATCCTCAAGCTTCCCGATCCCATCAAGTCATGACGCTTCCGGCACGCCAGCCCAGCTCTTCGATCGTCTTTACGCGCGGCGACTTCTTCGCGACGAAGGTCGACCTGCGCGTGAACACGGTCAACTGCATGGGCGTGATGGGCGCTGGCGTCGCGCTCGAGTTCAAGAAGCGCTACCCGGAGATGTACATCGACTACCGGGACATCTGCATCGCCGGCAAGCTCGCACCGGGCATCCTGCACGTCTGGAAGACCGAGACCGAGTGGGTCGTGAACTTCCCGACCAAGCGCCGCTGGAGCGAACCTTCGCGGTACGAGGACGTCGAGCTAGGGCTCATCGCCTTGCGCGACTACCTGGCTGAGCTCGGCCCGGTGAAGGTCGCGCTGCCGGCTCTCGGATGCAGCAACGGCGGGCTCGAGTGGTCGCGCGTGTCGACCATGATTCGTGAGGCGCTCGAAGGGCTCGAGGCGACGATCTACGTGTTCGAGCCGCTTGGTGCGCCTGTCGCGAAGCAGCCTGCCATTAGCTCGTTCAGAGGCGCGAACTTCTTCCTGAGCAACTTCTTTCCGCATCCGATGGACTACGAGAACATGCGGTTCCCATCGTCGGAGCACGCGTTCCAAGCCGCCAAGTCGCTCGACGTCGAAACGCGACGGTCGATCGCCGTCCTCGAGACACCGGCTGAGGCCAAGAAGACGGGCCGCGTGATCGACTGTCGGTCCGATTGGGAGGCGGTCAAGCTCGACGTGATGCGTGAAGTGCTGCGAGCCAAGTTCTCGGACCCGGCACTACGCAAGAAGCTCCTGGCCACAAACGACGCCGAGCTCATCGAAGGCAATACGTGGAACGACACGTTCTGGGGCGTCTGCAACGGACGTGGCGAGAACTGGTTGGGCAAGCTGCTCATGGAGCTCCGCAAGTCCCTCCAGAAGCCCGCCAAACAGTCCGCGCTGGCTCCGGCGGTCCAAGCTCGTACGGGCGCTCAGAAGCCTTCCCTGCCCGTATACGACGCTCGTGCGCACGGCGCCGACTGCGACCGATGCCCACTCCGTGGCTCCCCGGTCGTTCCGCCCTCTCCGCCCACGGCGTGTGAGGTGCCAGACGCCATCCTCATTGGTCAGGAACCCGGCATCGAAGAGGAGCGTCAACTTCGACCCTTCATAGGTCCATCCGGCCGCAAGGTCGACAAGATGCTCGCCAAGCACGGCTTGAAGCGTGATCGGATGTACGTGACCAACGCAGCCCTCTGCCGGCCCAAGCAAGATGAAGATCGGCTGGAGTCGATGAAGTGCTGCGCGCCTCGGCTCCGTAGAGAGATCGATGCGATCCCCAAGACAGTGCCGGCGGTGCCGATGGGCGTCTACGCCTTCGCATCGACCTACGGGCGCAAGATCCCGATCACGCTAGGACGCGGCTTTCAGTGGGAGAAGGATGGTCGCGAGATCTACCCGACGCTCCATCCTGCGTTCGTGCTTCGCGATCACATCCAGTCGCCGCTCTTCAGCCGCGACTTCCGTCGCGTCGCCAAGCGCGTGAGCCAAGGCTATCTCGAGCTCGACACACCCAAGAGCTTCTCAGTCCCTCGCACGGTCGATGAGCTCAAGCGCATGCTCGCGAAGTTTGGACCTCGCGTGGCGTGTGACATCGAGACGACTGAGGACCCTGCAACGCGGGCCACCCTTCTCTGCGTCGGCATCTCGGACGTCAAGACCACGATCGTCATCCCTTGGCTCCCGTTCTTCAAGTACCTGCTCAACCAGTTCTTCAAGACTCACACGATCGTTGGGCACAACTTCTTCGCCTTCGACTCGATCGTGCTGGAACGCTACGGCATCACCGTGCCGATGTACGACGAGTGCGTGCCCAAACTCGAGGACACGCTCATCGCGCATCACGTCTTCGCGAGCCACATGCCGCAGAGGCTCGACCATCTCGTCAGCATGTACCTCGACATGACGCCGTGGAAGATCAAGTACGGCAAGCGCGCGAACGACGAGAAGGGCAAGCCCAAGGTCCCGCAGAACGAAGAGGAGCTCTTCAAGTACAACGCGATCGACGCCTATGTCACAGCGCGCGTCGACCAGGAGATGCAGAGCGATCTCGCACAGTGGAGGAGCCTCTACACACACGACAAGGAGCTCGCAGCGCTCTGCCGCGACATGCAGCAGAACGGCGTGCTCGTCGACGTGAAGCTCAAGGACGAACTGTCTGCGGCGATCCTCGAGAAGGAGAAGCGTCTCTACCAGGAGATGGTCGTCATCAACGGTGGCGAGGAGTTCGCGCCCACCAAGACGGCGCACATCCGCGCCATCCTCTTCGACAAGTTCAAGGCGCCTGTTCTCGAACGGACCATGAAGGGTTTGCCGAGCACCAACAAGAAGGTGCTCCAAGCGTTCGCGGCGGCCAAGGATCGACCGTACGGCGAGTTCTGCAAGAAGCTCGTAACGCTTCGCGCGTGCAGCAAGATGCGCGTGACTTACCTCGACAACCTGCCCATCGAGCCCGACGGACGCGTACGAGCGGGTTGGCGAAGCTTCGGTACGCCCACGGGTCGCTTCGCCTGCCGCAAACCGAACCTCACGAACCTGCGTCGGCCGGAGAACAAGGAGCCCGAGCAGCGCATCCGTGAGATCTACATCGCTGCGCCTGGGCACACACTCGTCGGCTTCGACATGAGCCAGGTCGAGCCCAGGTGCGCAGCCTACGTCAGCGGCGATGCAGCCATGATCGCCGTCTTCGAAGATCCTGAAGGCGACTTTCACACGTCGAACGCTCGCATTCTCTTTCCCGACGCGCCCGAACTCGCGACCAACGATGAGGCCAAAAAGGGCAAGGGCAAGCCGATGCGCACGATGGCCAAGAGCATGGGGCTCGCGGTCAACTATCTCGCCGGCGCCGACAAGATCTTCGAGACCATCCGTGCTCAAGGCTTCAGCGTTCGATACCCGCAAGTCGTGGCGATGCTCAATCGTTTGCATCGCACCTACAAAGATCACTTCGCGCGCATCGAGCGCGACGTGGAGTTCACGCGCAAGCACGCCTTTCTGAAGATCGGGTACCTGAGCGGGCGCGTTCGCTGGCTCGGGCACGCCCCGTCACCCAGCGACATCGCGAACAGCCCCATCCAAGCTACGGCTGCCGATGTGATGAACGCTCTGCTCATTCGCATCTGGAAGCGCCTCAAGAAGACGTTCGGCTCCACAGTGAAACTCATTGCGCAGATCCACGACGCCGGCATCTTCGAGGTGCCCGACGCGCTCGTACAGCGCGTGCGCGAAATCATCCAAGAGGAAGCTGACAAGCCTGTCGTCATCAACGGCCGCTCGATCATCTTCCCCATCGACTTGGCTCACGGCCAGCGTTGGGTTGACGTGTGAACCTCTTCTGGTATACGCCTGTATTGCATGGCTGAAGCAGCGCTGAGCAAGGCAGACAAGCTGGGCATCGGCGCATGGGCGGGGTACTTGCCCGCGCTCATCGGCGGCATGGGTATCTACGCGATGTACGCGATGAAGAAGATGGGCTTGCTCGTGCCCAAGGAGAAACCGATGACAGACAAGCAGAAGGCTGCAATCACGTTCGCGCACATCATTCTGGTTCTCGGCGACGCTATCGAGAAGCTCACCGAGCGCTGCGAGAGAGCCGAAGCGGATGCCAAGACACTCCAGGAGTCCAACGCATCGCTGGCGCGGGAGGACAGCAAAGCCCGTCAGGAGAGATCACAACTCGAGCGCGACAAGATGTCACTCGAACGCGACCTGGCCGACGCGCGCCGAGAGAACGAACGTCTCTCAAAGCTCCATCAGGACTGCCTTTCCCAACACAAGGCAGTACCGAAGGCAGTACGCTCGAAGCGACCCGTGAAGCATGACTGAGCGCTGGGCAGTTTGGTGCGAGCACGACGACGGTCGGCGCTACTGGCTTGGCGACGCTTCGCAGTCGCACTGGACCCAAGAGATGGCGGAGCGGATCGCGCGCTACATGAACAGCGCGACAGCGCCACATGAAGTCGGGCACTATACGGCCAAACTGCTGCCGCTATCTGCCATCGAACGGCTACCCAGCACCGAGAAATTCGGACCGCCGCTCACAGAAGAGGAAGAACGCCTCTGGCGCATGGACGCCGATGGCGCCACCGAAGATCAGTCGCATGCGTACCTAATCGGTCGCGTCTTCGCGACCGTGGATGCCCGCGAACGTGCAGTGAAGGACGCCGTCGCTGACGTCCTGCCCGCCGAGCGGCTCGAGGAGCTCAAGAGGCTACGCGAGCTGGCCCGGAGCGGCTTGCTGTCGATGACGCAGGTCGATTGGTTGTTCACGGTCATCGACGACCTGCGCACCGAAATCGAAGGCGTGCGCTGCCACGAGTCGCTGCTCCTGCGGGAACGCGACACGGCCGAAGCCCGCGTCAAACGGTTGGAGCATGTGATCGAGGACGCCAACAACGTGCTCTACGACTCCCGCGCGCACGACATCGAGCACTCGATCTCGTGCCACGCCGACACGCTGCCCAAGGAGTTCAGGCGGGTCGCAACCGGAGCTGACGAGGCACTAGAGATCCTTCAGGTCGTGATCCAGGAGCGGTTCAAGTGAAGCGTATCATCCGTGAAGGAACGAAGATCTATCGAGCGACGTGCAGCGAGTGCGGCGCAGTGTTCACGTACGAGCGTGAAGACGTTCGCCGCAACTACGTGAAGGGTGGCGAGTGGGTTTCATGTCCGGGCTGCGGCCACGACCACCAGCACTTCGGCGTCAGCGGAGCCGTGCCGCGACGATGCTCCGTCCCGTACTGCCTCGACTAAAAAAAAGCGCCATCTCCGTGGCTTCCTTGTCGAACCTCAGTTGCTGTGAATCATGTCGTCGTCGCCGACGTAGAGATCCACGCCACCGTAGGCTTTCGAGGCTTTCGATAGACGGTCCCCGACTGCGCCGAGTCCCCGGTCCCAGAATCCTGCGCCGTGACCGTTTCGCGTGAGCCAGAAGTCATGCCCGGCTGATCCTTCGTCGTAGCCGCGATGCTGATATGCGAGCGCGAGATCAGCAGCTTCGCTCTGCTGAAAGTCGGCGCAGTCCTTGATCATCTGGTCGAGCGTGTCCTGCGCGATGTCGTCGATCTCGTAGTTGTCGTCGAGCGGGACGCCACCAGCAGGTGTGCTCTCGTCGGTCGAGCTCCATAGCGCGGTCTCCATGTACTGCCGCGTGAAGTCATCGAGATCGTCCAGGTCTGTGGTCTGCTCCTGCTTCCGACTGTACTTCGACGGTGGCAACCCGTACTGCTGTTCGAGCTCATCGAGGCTGAGCTCCTCCCACTTGTCGTCGATGTTGTTCCACCCATACGCCTTGCCGTAGATCTGCCACGCCTTCGCGCGCTCCATCAGGTTCGGGCTCGTGAACCAGTACGCCAGCTTCATGTAGCTGATGCCTGCATCGCGTGCGGCTTCATCGAGCTCGCCCCAATCTGGGATGGTGCCATCAAGGGTGACGTTGAAAACGAGCCACACGCGTCTGCCTGACTTCTTCTCGATGCTCTCGTGTTCTCTCACCACTTCGGGTGGCATGATCCAGTCGAGCTCTGGTCCCCACGAGGGTGCACCGGGCGGTGATCGAACGATGAAGCCTCCTTCTTCGGAAGGAGGTGTGCCCTTGCCGCCATCAAGCGTTCCGATGATTTGTCTCATCCTGGCACCCACTTGCTCATGCGCCGAAGCATTTCTTCGGGCGCGATCTTGCCGAAGTCCGGGAACTCTCGATCCATCTTGCTGGGACCGCCGTGGCGGCCTGTGCCCGATGTGAGCTTGAGCTCTCCTCTGGGATCGTCCTGGCTTGGGTTGCCGTCGTCATCCGGCTCGTCAGGCTCGAAGTATGCAAGCCGCACAAACGGCGTAACTGGCGGGTTGCTCGGGTCACTGAACGACAGGACGAAGAAGTTCTCGAGCGGCTTGCCGTCGTGCGTGAGCTCCTCATAAACGCGAAGCAGGATGCTGGGCTGCGTCGAGGTGAACGCCTTCTTGAGTACGTGGTTGTCGATGACGATCTGTCCTGCGATTCCGCCCATCACGTAGTCGGTACGTTCACGTACTGTCGGCATGGGTGGGTACTGATCGTCGTCGTAGCGCACGCCGACTTCGGCTCGACCGAGATCGAGCGGGTAGTTGTCGAGATTCTGCCAGCCCCAATTGGCAGCGACGACCTCGTACGCCCACGCACGCTCCATCGGGTCGGTGCTGTGAAACGCTTGCGCGACGTCCATCCAGCTTGCACCTACGGTCTTCGCAGCGCTTTGGAGATCGATCCAATCCGGGATCTCGGGTTCGAGCTCCACGCGGTAGACCATCCACGTCGCACCCGGCTCATCGAAGTCTTCGGGTGGCTCGATGTACTCGACGTGCGCTGTGCCATCATCCTCTTCGGTGACAGGTCCGCCTCCGTACTCGACGTAGCTCACGTCTCCGATGTGTCCAATCTCCTTGGTTGCCATGAATCCTCACACGTAGTGCTGAAGCTTCTCGATCATCTCGTCTTCATCGAGATCACGGAAGCCGTCGGGGCCGAACACGCTTTCGATCTCATGGTCGGTCTGGAGGAAGACGTTGCTTCCAGGATCGTGTGGCTTGCCTTGATCGAGATCTCGCACGCGCCCGAAGAAGTCGAGCCCGATGTAGTCGATGCCTCGACGACTGTACGCGAGCACGTAGTAGGCATCGTCGGTGACTCTGTAGACAGTGATGTGATCGTCGGTGCCGTGACCTGTCTTGAGCTCGTACTCCTGCCCGTCGGTGTCGTCGATGATGACGACCGAGTGCTTCTTGCGCCGAAACGGGATGGGTGTCACACCCGACAGTGGCAGCGGCTTGGGTGGAGATCCGAGCTTCACGCCGTAACGCTTCTCGACGTCCCACTTCTTGAGCTCGAGAGGATGGTCATCGAACTCGTTCCAACCATATGTGTCGGCCCACATCTGGTACGCCGATGCGCGGTCGATCGGATGTGGACTTAGAAACGCTGTAGCGATCTGCATCATGGACTGGCCCGTAGTACGCGCGACCTGCTGGATGTCGCCCCAGTCAGGGATCTCTCGGTCGAGCACCAAGAGATGGATTGTCCACCGCGCTTGCGGGTCATCGAGGTCCATTTTCTCGGGCGGTGCTGTCACCCACTCGAGATCGAAACCGCCTGGCGCGACCTCGTAGATACGTCCTCCATCGAGCTCGAGACTCGGATCGCCGATCGTTCCGACGAGCTTTGCACCGGGAGGCGGCATGCGTTCGATGCTACACGAGACCCGCGTTTCGTCGTACCGTTAGGCCATGGCAGACCAGTCCTCGAACGGGACCGTGCGCGTTCTCGAGATCGTCTTCGCGTCGGCAGCTCTTTTCGGAGCTGCGTTTGCCGTTACCAGAGCCGCCCTCGAGCGGAGGCTCCCGTACACTCCACCGGGAGCCGTGCCCAACCCGTGGACCTACCGACCGCCGATCAAGGGCTACACAGCGCCCGGCTACGCACCGCGCGTCGGCGGCTGGCCGAAGTACGAGATCAAGCTCAAGGAGATGCCCAACGGTTTCGATCTCGTCGAGCTGGAGTACACGCCAGGTGATCGTCCCGTGCCGAGATCCGTCGCGTCCTACCGAAACAAGAACGAGGCGCTCTACCAAGCAGGACTCAAACTGCACGCCTACGCGCGCAACAACCCGCGCAACACGAACGTCCATCGTGTGCTCGATGAGAAGGGTCGATGTGCGTACGCGATCCGCGCATTCGAGGGCGAGCCGGGCTACGTCGAGCTCGAGTGCTAGATGCCGCCCGGTGACTACGATCCAAAGTTCGTGCGCTACGCGAACCAGTTCGCGTACGAAGCAGTCTCGATCTTCGAAGCCAATCCTGGCCGGAACAAGGAAGCACTCCTTGCGCTCGGCGAGCTTGTCTACGCTGTAACGTACGAAGGGACCGACAACGATCTCGTTGCGCTCGGACGACTCCACTCGGTCATCGATGCTGCGGACAGTGTGTACGGAGACGCTTTTCGTGATCTGCTGACACACGACCAAGCATCCCGGACGCTCCTGATGAGCGCTGGACGCTGGGCGGACCAAGCCTTCCCGCAAATCGTTGTCGGTCACAAGTACGCCGCCGCATTGGCCGCAACGGTCGTCCGTGATCCGCACGTCATCGCGCACATCATGCCGCCCTTCAAGGCGTTCTTGATCGACGTGCCGCCGGGGCTCTTTCCGATCGCTGCGTATGACGCAGAGATGCAGCCTCTACCTGGAGAGTTCAACTCCATCATCCGCATCTTGGTTCGTTACGGGCAGATCAGGATCCCCGATCCGAGTGAGATTGCATGGAACCTCAGCATCTTCACCGACGGTTACGTCAACCTCTGGCGCATCCAAGACACAGCTCAACTCATCTCGGAGGAAGTGCGGCAGCTTGGGTCGAACGACGAACGTGATGTCCTTCCTGTCGGTGACGTCGACTCGCGAAGCATGCTTCTGGCTGCTCGCCTTGTGCTCAATGTGTGCCTCGCGTTCAGCGATCCCGACAACGTCAAGCCGATGGGTCGTGCAAAGACCAGCGCTGGTCGTCCAAAGGGTTCGCGAATCGAACCGAAGTTGCGTGTCTTCCAGCTCGGCAAGCCTATCTCAGTGGACGTGCGCCAGGAGATCCAGGACTTCGCCATGCACGGCAGCTCCCGAGCGCCTTCGGTGCAGTCACTCGTGCGAGGTCACTGGAAGCCGCTTCTTGGAGCTCGCCTAGGTCGTCCGGTATGGATCGAGCCCTACTGGCGCGGCCCCGAAGACGCTCCCATTCTCGTTCGACCGAAGACGTTCAAGGAACTCTAGGACATGATCACCATCGATCTCGTTACGTCCTGCGATCCGCTCCGCGATCTAGTTACGGCACAGGAGAAGCTCAAGCCCTCTGACTACCCGGTGACGATTCTGGATGAAGGTGAAGAGGAAGTCCTCTGCGTCGACGAAGAAGAGTTCGATGGATACATCGAGGGTTGGATCATGGGTGGGGAGTACACACCCGAAGCGTAATTCGACCTGCTCAGAGGTTTTGCTTGACGGCCGTATAGCAGCGCGCTATCCCTGTCCTCGTCATGAAGATCACCGGCTACCGGCTTCGCGAAGCCATCAAGATGCACGAGCTGCGGCGCAACACTTGGGCTGGACAGTTCACCGACTCGCTCGTCAAGTTCAGGGACGACGACAAGACCCACCCGCAGGTCATCTCGAAGAACTTCCTCGCCGAGGAGGAGGCTGTCGCAAGGCTCCAGGCCGTGCAGGCGCGATACAACCTGACCATCATGGTCAACGTACTCGGCAACAAGATGAGCCTCTGCGAGGCCGTCAAGCGTGTCGGCGGCGCCGGCCGCGTCGAAGGCATGTGGCGCCAGGCTGCTGGTGGCAAGAAGGAGCGCTACGGCTACGGCAACGACAACGAGCGCGATCCCTCCAAGGAGAGGGCGCAGCCGCAGATGACGATCAACGAGATCACCAAGGAGGCGCATCTCGCTTCCAAGTTCGCGGGCGCGCTTCGTAGCGCCATCGCGACTGCTAACACGCAGGAGCTCGAGATCGAGGACTTGGACGCGTCGCTCTTCGAGTGACGCGTTCGGGAGTGAGGGCAACGTAGACCCATTAGAGCCTAGCAGCTCCGGTATGCAGTCCGATCGCTTGACCGCATCCTCCACACTCAATCGGCGTACGGCGAGATGCTGGTGAAGTCGAAGACGTGGAACCCCGTCAGGTCAGACACGGAAGGCGCATCTCGAATCTGATTGCCCTCACTTTTTTCTTCACCACCCATCGAGGTAGGACGCCATGTCGAACTTGACCATCAGCCAGGCGCTTCGGCGCATCAAGAAGCTCAAGGGCCAGATCGGAGAGCATCGCCAGCGGGCGCAGAACAGCGTCACGCATCTGGCCGACCAGCAGCCGGCCTACCTCTTCACTACCTGCCGTGAGCAGGCAGCCGTAGCGCTCGAGGAGATGCTGAAGCTTCAGACCGCCATCGCGCAGGCTAACGCCAAGACGATAATCGACTGGGACAGCAAGAACATCCCGCTTGCTCTCGCCGTACGCACACTGCGTGAGCTCGCAGCCGAGATCGACTGGGTCAAGAAGCTGCCCGTCAAGGCGCAGGACAAGACCGTCGAGACCGAACGCGAGCACGACGGCGAGAAGTGGGTCAACATCGCCAAGCAGTTCACTTGCCATCTGCCCGAAGCCAAGCGCGCGGACATGGCAGCCGAGCTTCAGGATCGATTCGACAAGCTCAACGACATCGTCGAAACGACGAACCACAAGACAGCGATCTGACCTTCGAGGTGCCGCCTGGAGGCGGGAGGATAACCGTTCGAGCAGACGATCGATGGCGTCGGGCGTGTTTGACGGGCAACCGTCGAACTTCAAACCGGCAACTCCCGCCTAGCAAGCGGGGTTACCCTCGACATCGACACCGACCCTCCGCAAGGGTTTAGCGTGCAGCCTTCAGACTCGTCAGCACTCAGCCTTGAGCTCTGAGCCGTCAGGGATCAGCCGTTGTCGTCCCGACCTCCCGCGCTCGCCAGCTCGACGGCTTCTCCCGTCTCCAGTCGGCACCTCGAAGATCAGCGTCGCGCGACCGGACGACGCTTCGGCGTGTAGAAGACGCGCTTCTTGCCGTCGACGCACGAGTAGCTCGGGCTGCATGCGATGTCGTCGATCTCGTTCATGTCGACGTCGTCGAAGTTGATGGCACCGCCTAGCACCGACGCACCGAAGTCACTGATGCCATCCCACACGCTATCGGCCAGGTCGCCGTAGCTGGCGTCAGTCATGTCGATACGCTCGTTCTTGCCGGTTGCGATGAGGTCGATCTGCTTGCGCTTGGTCGTGTCGTACCAGACTGCTCCGACGAGGTCATCGTAGCTATCGTGACCATCGTCGCGCACGCTCTCGAAGTTCTTGCGCATCCACTTGAGGGCGTTGCCCTCGAGCTTGATGATGTCGTCGTTCAGTACGTCCCAACCGTGCGGTGTGATCTCGCCGTTGGCGTCGATGAAGCCGCCTTGCATAGCCTGCGCGCGATCAGCAGGATCGCCGTACGACCCGAACTTGTCGCGCGCATTGTCCTCGATCACGTCCTGGTGATCGGTGTGGATGTTGAAGTAAGCCCGCCGCTCAGCCATCGCACTGCCCGATCAGAATCGCGGGCTGCGGGCGCGTCTCGAAGGAGCTCTGTACACCGGCTTCTTTCGAAGCCTGCGTGAGAGCGGCGCTGCGTACGTCTCGGCCAGTCCCTCGTTGGGATCGACCCAGCCGCACCCACGACACACCCACGGGTTCGCGACAGGTTCTTCGGCGACCGGCGCCGGCGCTGGTGCAGGCTGAGCGTGAGGAGGCATCGGACCCGCAAGAGCCGCGTGCTTGCGCTTCTCCATGAGCCAGGCGAGCCCGCCGATGGCACCGAGCGCCACGACGCCGATGGCCACCATGGCGCCCGTCGACATCCCTGTAGATGGCGCTGCGGCAGCAGGAGGCGGCGTAGCCTTGATCGGAGGACCGCCTGTCGGTCCTGTCGGTCCAGCAGCACCTGCGTTGCTGCCACCACCGATAGGGAGGTGTGGAACGTAGCCTCCGCCCGGAAAGTACGTGTGACCTGGAAGCGTTGGAGGAGGCACGCACCCGTTGCCGGTCTTGAGGAACTGCGCTGCGCTGAACGAGTAGCCGGCTGGGCATGCCTTGATCGCGATCAGATGCGTGCACGCACTGCCGTTCCAGAATGTCCCTGCCGGACAGTTGTGCTGCTGACACGGTCCAGAGCTAGTCGCAGCAGCACCGAGATCGGTGAAGTTCGTCACGCCAAGTTTGCCGTTGCCCTTCGGGCTGACGAGCACCGCGCCGTAAGCAAAAGGCGAGGCGTATGCGTTCGAGGTGAAGCCGATGATGGAGCTTGTCGGATCGAGTGCGCCCGGTCCGCCGGCGTACGATAGACCGAGCGATCCGGTATTCGACGATGGATCGTCGTTGACCCACGAAACAACGCCACCCCAAGTGCTGCCCTGAGTAACGGCTTCACCTGACTGAAACGGGCCTCTGCCTTCGCCTGAGTAAACCAGCAGCATCGCATCGGCGGGGTTGCTCTGGTACGGAGTAGCGCTGTTGAGCGTTGCGTAGACGAGCTTGCCGCCTGATGGCGCGTCCCCGACGCCGGTGACTGTGAACCCGAGATCCTCGAGCACTGTCTTGGGATCGGACCAGACAGTCGATCCGTTCGGGATGGGAAACACCACCATCGACACCTGATGACATGGCTGAACGATAACGTCCCCGAACACGGCATTCGCAGTCTGGAGGATGCTCGCAGGAGGTACGGTCGTCGGTAGGTTGCTGATAAAGCTCTGCCCAAGACCGACCGGTACTTCTCCGAGTCCACGCGTCAGCGGGGCTCTGTCAGTCCTGCGATCCTCGGGGAAGGCTGCAAACGCTCCGGTACGCATGCACCTACGCTACCACTGCTTTGCAGCAGCCGGCTACTTCACAGGGCGGACCGGACGCAGGGACTCGGTCCCCAGGTATTCTCAGGCGGTTCGAGCAAGATGCGAACGTGCTCCGGCAGGAGCGAACGCAAGTAGAACATGCGCGTCTCGATGGGATACGTCCGCCGTTCATAACCGAGCCACACGAACTCGATCATGCGCGGGTCGAAGCGCATCTTCGACGGACCTTCCCACTCACACTCGCCGCCGTACTGATGGCCTTCGTGATCCCACGCATCCCACGCGTCTTCGTAGATGCCGTCTGCGACGAGTTGTTCGAGGATCTTGTCGGTCTTCACCTCACGCGAGCGCGGGTACCAGAGAGGTTTCACACCCAGGATGCCGAGATACAGCGCAGAGAATGCGATACCTCCGCCCGTGTACGGGACGTAGCCTTGCACCGTGCGGAAGTGCGCGACGTCACGAAAGCGCTGTTGGAGAAGCAGCGTCCGAAGAGACTCGAAGCTCGGGACCTCGACGTAGAGAAGACCGTCGATCGGTCGGCAGATGCAGTAGTCGCGCTTCATGTGCGGCGCCGCTTCCACGTTCGTGCCGGACGGAGATCGACGATCTCACTCGTCTCGCCGTTGCGAACAGTGACGATGCCGTCGTAGCCGAGCTTGAGAAGATGCTTCGATAGCGCAAGGTGCTTCTTGTGCGTTGACTTGTAGAGACGTTGCTTCCAGTCGAACGGCCCGTAGACCAGCTCCGGGTCGAGATTGAGCTCGAGGACGAGCGGGCAGTCGAAGTGCATCGTGCCGGCGATCCATCCTGAAGGAGGAGTGTGGTCGCCCGGTGCGTGGATCATGTAGACGCCTGCGGGCTCGACGTCCTGGCTGTAGAGCGGCTGCGCACCGTGCGGCGCCGGATCGGTGTTGCGCACGTATCGAAACGTCACCGGGACGCATGTCTCGAAGACGACGCCGGCTTCTGCTGCGCGACAGAGGCCCACATCGTTCAGCGGGTTGGGCTCTGCGTACGCCGGCGCCAGATGCCGGGTCTTGTGCAACTGATCCCACCACCAGAAACCTGCAAACCCTGCGATCGACCCGGCGAGTGCAAACCACCAGTACAACTGCGAAGGCGGACTCTCAGACGCGCCAAGCATGATGAACGCCTTGGGCACAAGAACCGTTGGAAGCACTTTGCGTCCTTGGCTCTCATGGTCGAGATCGGGGTACGAGTAGACGATAGCGTTGCCTGACTGCGTGAAGACGGGCGTTGTCGTCACGGGCGCACCGGCCGGCATCGGGCTGGCGCTCGGTCCAAGCGGCAGAGTGCTGAAGCCTGTGATCGTGCGCATGTTGCGCCACGGCGACGGGCGCGCCGGCTCCATGAAGACGTTCGAGGAGTAGGAAGCGACGAAGACACGCTGCCCGGCGATGGCCTTCCGCGCGTACGCCGTCCATGCCGCGAGGTCCGTTCCGTAGGTTCCGTCCGCGAGCACAACGGCATCTGGATCTGCTCCCATATTGAGGAGGTGCCGAACAGCAAGACCGCCAGCCGAGAACCCCGCGAGGATGACAGGTGAGAAGGTTGCACCGAGCTGCTGGCTGAGTGCGGCGAGCGTTTCGTCGAGCGGCGGCACGTTCGGGTAATCGTTCTGGCCAGGCTCCTTGTCGGCCACGATCGCCACGTTCGAGTCGAGATTGAATGCGCCTTCGCTGCCGAGAGGCTGGAGATAGACGAGGACAAGCGGGCGCGTGGCTCCCGAACCCGGTTGGATTACGCGCAGCGCCATGCGTCGATAGTACCGGGGTCCGACAGGGAAGCCACGGAAGAGGCTTGTGCTGCAATATGTTCGCGCTTAGAGCAGGAGTTCATGAAGAAGAGGAAGCCATCTACGCCCGGTCCCACACCCGCACCCGCACCCGAGGCGCCGCAAGCTCCTCCGACCGCGCAGATGCCGCCGATCGAGCAGCGGATCCCGTTCAACATCCCTCCCGAGATGTTGAAAGGGCTCAAGAGCGGCGTCGAAGCGTTCGGCAACGACCCCATGTTCGGTGAGGTGATGCCGTGGGGTCTGGCCGGCTTCGCCATCGGAGCTCTATCGGGCCTCGTCGTCTACGCGAAGAAGTACAGCGTGACGAAGGCCGTCGAAGAGCTCGATCACTACGCCGCCGAGCTGGAAGTAGAAACGAAGGACAAGAAGACCTCGCGCAGCGACCGCGAGTCGGCTGTCACGCAGCTTCGGCTGCTCAAAGAGCTTCGCGAGCGCTTCGTCGCACTCGAGCCGAAGCCTACGACCGAGCCGGTCCGCATCGAGTTCACGCCCGGACCTGTGTCCGCGCCTACTGCCGCGCCCGCAAGCGAGCCCACGGTCGAGGACTCCCGCGCCGCTGCGAAGCAACGCGCGAAGAACGCCAAGAAGACGAGGCACACTCGGCGCGCCCGCAAGTAGCCACCTCTCCGTGGCTTCCCTATCGTTCTCGCGGTCAGGAGACCGTGACGGAAATCGAGAACGAGCTGGCGACTTGGCCACCTGCTGATGTGTTGTTGAAGGTGAGCGTAGTCGTTCCGGCCTTCAGTCCTTGAAACGCGAACGTGCCGCCGTTCAAGCTCGGGTCGAAGAGAGGTCGAACGACCGTGGTGTCACCTCCGGCGAACGTCCATCCGAACCCTGTGCTTGGGTTGAACGCAGGAAGCGCAACGTTGAGCGCCTGGCCGACCTTGATCGACATGCTCTTGCCGACGTCGCTCGGCCACGTGAAGTTCGCGGGTGAGACCGTCGGTAGGTTCTGACTGAGCTTGTAGAGGAGGTAGCCAGCACCTCCGAAGAGCGCCAACCCTGCGACGATGAAGAAAGCGCTCCCTCCACTGTCGTCTGCTGGTGCTGCGACCGGAGTCGTAGTGTCCGGGCTCGGTTGCTCGTGAGCGTGCTTGAAATACTCGATGCGTCGCTCTTGCTTCTCGATCCACCACGCTGGCGGTTTGCCCGCGCCTCGCCAGTAGGCGAGCGGTCGGTGCGTCTGATGACTCACGATCGCCCAGCGTCCACCGACCTTCTGAACGATGTTTTCTCGGTAGATCTCGAGGTTGCTCATGGCGCGTGACTTCGGATGGTAGCGGAAAAGCCGATGTGTTGCCGGACAGCAAGAATTTCGATGTTCGGTACGCTTTACAAACGAGATGCAAAGGCTTAGGTTCGGGGCCTGGTGGTGTGCGGGGCTTGAGGCTTGCAGTCCCGAGCGTTACCCTTCTGCTCGATGACAACGCTCCCTACCCTCACGTCCGATGACCTGTTCGAGGGCGCTGCTCAACGCGCGCCTGCATGCGGTTGCGGCGCGAAAGCGTCACCCGCTTCTGTTGCGAAGGAGCTCACGATCAAGGCCGCAGGTGAGCGTCTCGAGGCTATCGCAGAGCCTCTGGCACAAGCCGCCGAACCGTTGGCAGCGGGCGAGTCACCGAAGGCCGGTACGGCTGTCTGCATGCCGTGGGTGCGCATCGAGCGTGATGTCGGCCGCATGCGTCAGTGCATGAAGGTCGCCGAGAAGCTCGGACGCATCGAGACGAGCGAGCAGCTCTACGAGATCATCCGTGGCCAGATGGAGCGCGAGGACCAGGAGGTCTACTACGTCATCGCGCTCGATACGCAGCTCTATCTGCGCGGCATCGCCGAGATCGCTCGAGGAGCGCGCGACCGTGTACTCACTCCGATTCAGGACACGGTGCGTTACGCCCTCGCCTTCGCGCTCTACTACGGCGCGATGGGCATCGCCATCTCGCACAACCATCCGAGCGGCAAGACTCGCCCGAGCGATGCCGACAAGGAAGTGACGAAGGCCGTGCAGCACGCGTGCGAGATCAACGAGCTGCTCTTCGTCGATCACATCATCGTCGGCATCAACGGCTACTACTCGTTCCGAGACGGCCGCGAACACGTCATGGTCCCCGAACAGCAAGTCCCCGAACAACAAGCCGCCGCAGCGGAAGCACCGCGTCGGCGTCGTCGCTAACGCGACATCACCTACTGGAGCGTTTCATGACCGCACGAGACAGCAACAAGGAAGAGGTTCGCGAGCAGATCATCTCCGTCGTCGAGCACAGCGGTGTGACCTGGCAAGTCGGTCAAGCCGTTCCGGGCGACAACGCGACGAAGATCGTCAAGATGTTCCTCGTCGAGGGCATGGTCGAAGTGTTCGCGGCTCCGCTGCCGCAGACGCCGCTCGACGAGATGAAGCAGGGTCTCCACTTCACGCTCTTCCCGCTCAGCATCAAGCTGACGGCAGCGGTCGCGCGCTTCGATCACTGGAAGGATCTCATGGACGAGACCGAGCAGCGCTCGCTCTACGTCGAGGAAGAGGAAGAAGAGGAGGAGGAAGAGGAGGAAGAAGAGGAGCAGCCGCCCGTGCCGACAGGTTTCGCAACGGGTCCTGGCGCCGGCGCGCCGCTTCCCGCGCAGGGTTTCGGGCCGGGCTTCGGACCTCCGGGTCAGCCAGGCTTTGCGCCGCCGCAGCAACCCTCGTACGTTCCGCAGGTGCCGCTTCCCGCAGCAGCGGCTCCCGCTCCGCCTCCCTCACTGCCCAACGGCCCTGCGGCGAGCGACAGCGGCTCCTGATCTGACTGCGGCCTCGAGAGGTCTGTCATGCCCGCGCCTTCGCCCGTACAAGTGCAACTGGTCTACCAAGTCGTACCGGTAGGCCCAGTATCGTTCGAGCAACTCCAGGCTGCGGTCTCTTCGGTCGTTCTCTACACGGACGATCTGAAGCAGATCGGTGCGATCCTCACGAGCGATGTCACGACCACGGTCTTCGTGCCGGGTCTCGGTACGGTCGTGCAGCGCACGCTGACCTTCTCGCTACTGCCGCTGTTCGTGCAGTCCACTCCTCCTGCGGTGATTCCCGCCGGACAAGCACCGGGTACCGCATCGGGATCGTTCGTCAGTTCGAGCCCGCAAGATGCACTGGGCGGTACGGGCTGCTCGAGACTCAAGATCAACTTCATCGCCCAAGACGGGACACCGTCGTACGCGTTCGTCGTACCGACCGGTACGACTCCGGTGAACCTCACGGAGCAGAAGCAGATCGTCACGATCGTCTCGATCGAGCCTGTCGAGGGCAGCCCAGCAGGGCTCTTCTATCTGTTCTCGGGTCTCAACGGTACGGGGCTGCTTCTCGCCGAAGGCACGGGGCCGCTACTCGGGCCTGCCCTCCAGAACTTCCAGGGTTCGATCTTGTCGTCGAGCCCGGCCGACAACGCTGCGCAAACCGTCATTGCGGTAGATTCCAACGCACAGTTTCTTCCGCAAGAGATCGTCAACGTCGCTTCGACAGCAGGTTTCCCGTCGAGCGGCATCGCCTACGTATCGACGACTACCGGTGTTCAGGCCGTGACGTACACGGGCATCACGGCAACGCAGCTCATCGGTTGCTCTGGAGGCACCGGTCAGATGGCAACCGGCGGTTTGGTTGCTGCCGGCGTCGGCGCCATGGTCGTCCAGATCAGCTACAACGACTCGACCGGCGCTCCTCAGCCTCCAGAGCTCGTGACGCTCAACGGTACGACGCCTGTCAACCTGCCGAACCTGAACCACGCGGTGATCACGGACATCGAGCTCGTGGACGTAGGCGCCACCGGTTCGAGCGCCGGGATCATCTCGATCATGACGGGCATCGGTGGGACGGGAGGTCTTGCGGGATACCTGAACCCGTCGTTCTTCCAGTATTTCCCTCAGCAAACAGTCGTCTCCGCTGCCATCGTCCCTCCGGGCTTGTACGGACAGACCGTTGTCCTACCCGTTGGACCCGTGGCGGGTGGTACCGCGTATGTTCAAGCGGGAACAGGCATCGCCGGGACGCCGACCAACGTCGCTCCCGGGTCGCCACCCAACGCAATTCCCTCCACCGCTACACGCACAACCATCACGCCACCTTCCGATGGAGTCGCGCTTCCACAACCCGTCATCAACGTTGCTTCTACGGACGGTTTCGCGGACGGCGGCGGCGTCATCATCGTGACAACGAGCGATGGCCTTCAGTTCGTGACGTACAAGGCCACCACAGGCACGACGTTCACAGGCTGCACAGGAGGCACCGGCGTGATGTCGACCGGCGGTCTGGTGAAAGCAACCAACATCATTGCCGCCGACATCGCTGCCCCGTTCCGAGGCAAGTACACCCAGACGCTCGGAGCTGGTGTCGTGTCGAAGGTGATCGAACTCGATCCAGCATTCTCGTGATCGTGAGGAGATTCCATGCCGCGTCGTAAGAAGGAAGCGAACGGAGCTACGTCGTCGCTCGATGTCGATGTTGGTGACGTGACCGCAGAGGTCTATCCCGAGGGCGTGCCCACGAACGAGGACGGATCGGTCGCATCTGACGTCGGTATCTCAGTCGAAGAAGCGCGCAAGGCTGGCGCTGTCGGACCCGAGAGCGCGAAGTACAATCGTGACGTCGCCAAGAAGGTTCACCAGAAGCAGCAGGGCAAGACTGACATCCGTTGGGGTGAGAACGAGGCGATCCACGTCTTCGATCTCGTCAAGCAGACGTTCCCGACGTCCATGATCCAGATCTACGTCCAACAGACGGAGCCGGAGCAGCGCGATCACAGGCCGTTCCCGATGTCGTCGTGCAAGAGCAGCGCGGAGTTCTACGACCGCGTCATGCGCGACATGCACAAGCAAAGCCCGGCAGCGAGCTACACCGTGCGCTTCAAGGAAGCCAACGGTTCCGAGCGCGGGCGCGGCTACTTGCGCATGCCAGACACCACTGCCGAAATCCCTCAACCGAAAGCTCAACCCGAAATGCAGCAGCCGCCTTTCCCGCCGAACGGATTCGGATACCCGCCAGGATATGGCGGCGGTGGTCCAGGTTACCCGCCTGCACAGGGCTATCCGCAAGGGTACCCGCAGCAGCAGCAGGGCTATCCGCCTCCGCAGGGCTACGGTCTCGGCGGCTATCCGGCCGCCTTCGGAGCGCCCGGCTACCCGCCACAGCAGCAACCTCCGCCTGCACCTGCGCCGGCTCCCGCGCCTGCACCCGCTGCTGCTGCTGCACCGGCACCCGCGCCCGCACCCGCGCCCGCTCCCGAGCCGCAGCATCAACAGCCGCAGTACGCTCAGCCGCAGTATCAACAGCCATCGCAGTATGCGCAGCAAGACCCGCGCATGATGGGCGCCATCGCGGCAACGTACGAGGAGCTCAAAGAGAGTCGTGGTCTCATCCAGCAGCAGCAGCTCGCGCTCGCGCAAGTGTTCGGCGAGCTGCAAGAGATGAAGCGCCAGGAAGCGCTGCGCCAGCAACAGCCGCACGTGCAACCGCAACCGCAACCAGCACCCGCTCCTGCGCCCGCTCCCGCTCCGCCACCTGCTGCCGTGCCGGTTGCTGTCCCGCAGCCGATCTTCGTGCAGATGCCGTCGATGGGTGGGCCGCAGCCGATGCAGCAACCGCAGTCGCAGCAACCCCAGTACGCACCGCAGATGCAGCCGCAGTATCCCGAACCGCGCGAGCCGGTTGGATTCGGCGCGCACGTTCCGATGGCGGCGCCACCTCCGCGTCGCGCACCGGCACCGCAACAACCATACGCTCAGCAGCCCGACTACGGTCCGTACGCACCGCAGCCACCGATGTACGCGCAGCCCTACCCGCAACAGCCGCAAGGCCCTCCGCTGGGCTACGTAGGATCGTACCCGCAACCGCAGGGCTACCCTCCGCCGCAGCAGCCCTACCCGCAACCGCAGGGCTACCCTCCGCCGCAGGGCTACGCTCCGCAGCAGCCCTACCCGCAGCAGCCGTATCCGCCGCAGCAGGGCTACGCTCCGCAGGGTTACCCGCAGCAGGGCTATCCGCCGCAACAGCAGTACCAGCCGCCGCAGCAACAGCAGCAACCGCTTCCTCCGGGAGCGCCGCCTCCTGCGCGTGGTGGATGGGGAGGTGGCGTCGGTGCACCTCCCGCCGCAGCGCAACCGGCTCATACGCCGCAGCAAGGCAGCGACATGGTGTCGCAGATGAACCAGACCGTGGGCCAGACCGTCGGCATGATCGCCGGCATGGCCAAGGCCGTCTCCGACATCAAGAAAGCTGTCGGCGCCAACGAACCGCAGCTCGAGGAGTACGAGGAGGAAGATCCCTCACCGCCGCACCCGCATCAGCACCACCAGATGATGCCGGGCAGCTACGCACCTCCTCCGGGCGCACAAGAGGAGACGCCGTTCAACACGATGCCACTGGGTCAAGGTCCCGACGCGCCCATCTACGCGTACAACAAGGACGGCAGCCCCAACATCACTGGAATGCTCCTCGGCAACTTGCCGAAGGCCGGTCCATGGCTGCGCGGTCTCACAGATGGCGTCGCGAGCGTCGTTCGCACGATGCAGCAACAGCAGCATCCGAGCATGGGCATGGGCCACGTGCCGCAAGCGCTACCTCAGCATCAACCCGAACCGCAGATGCAGCACCAACCGATGCCGCAGCCGATGCACCAACCGATGCCGCAGCCGATGCACCAACCGATGCCGCAGCCGATGCACCAACCGATGCCGCAGCCGATGCACCAACCGGTGCAGCACCGTCCGTTCGTGCCGCCTCCGTTCGATCCTCCGGCGCAAGCCTCGCCGTTCATCCCGGAACCGGTTCAGCAGCAGCAACCGATGTCGCCGCTCCGTCCCGGCCCTCGACCGGCACCTGCTACCAGCTTCGTCCCGTCGATGGATGCCGTTCGGCAAGCCGTAGGCGGTACGCAGTAGCTCGAAAAAGCCTCACTAACGCGCGAAAAAACGCGTTGATGAACGACAAGGAAGCCACGGACGGTTAGGCGCTGCGTACGCGTTTCCGTTTGATGGTAGAGTCGGGTCATGCCCGGCTCGCTCATCGGTCTTGGCCAAGCCACGAGCTCGACCGGCTCTACTGGTATGTCGACGGGCACTCTAGTTGCCATCGGCGTCGTAGGGCTGGCGGCTGTTGGCGGTGTGGTCCTGTACCTCAAGAAGCGCCCGCACGCCGAGCTCGCGAGGAACCCGACTTCGTCTCTTCCGCCGCCGGCGGGCGCTCAGCCCGAACAGTTTCCGCCACGTCGCTCGAGCACTCGGCGTAAGCCGTCGAAGCGTCCTATCGCGTTTCGCGTGAGCTTGGGCGTGAGCCCCGCGTACGACTTCGTGCAGCTCATGCCGGACAGCACTGCCGTCTACTACCGATACGGTTACAAGATCGCACGGTTCCGTCCGGCGCCGTACCAGTTCAGCAAGATCAGCCACGGTGAAGGAGACCTCTTCATCTACGCCGATCAGATTCTCGAGAACCTCGTAGGCAGGTGAAAGCAGCCATGGATCAAATTGTCGGTCTCGGTCAGTCTCCCCAGGATCCCGTCGCGCAGCTCACGAGCGCACTCGCAAGCTTGCAGGACTCGATCGTGGGTCCTGTCAACGGCGTCAAGACAACCCTCGACGCGCTTTCAGGCGTCTACAACTCGACCGCCACGCCGCCACCTCCCGGCAGCGAAGCCGCGCTTGCGGCGCAGCTCGCAGGGAGTTCCGATATGGCCATCGGACCTGCGGTCACGCCTACACTCCAAGCTCTCGGTCAGTCGATCTCGAGCATCGATGGGCAAGCTGCAACAGCGGCGACCAACTTCACGAACGCATACCAGGCTGCCAACAACCTGGCGAGCAACTACCAGGCGGTGCAGACAGCCAACCAGCAGCTCACGCAAGCGCTCCAGACGCTCTACGCGGCTGCGGGCTACACCGACTACACGACGCCCATCGGTACGGTGGCTTCGGCCATCGGTGCATGGAAGACGAAGGCGCAGCAGCCTGCACCTGCACCGGCTCCGGCACCGGCACCCGTGCCCACACCCGGAACGACGACGACAACCATCACGACACCGGCGCCGATGTTCAACACCTCGACGCTCATCGCAGGCATCGCAGCACTTGCGGTCGTCGGCGGCGGCATCTGGTGGTGGTACTCGAGCCAGCAAAAGAAGAAGCAGCTTCCGGCGATGAGTCAGCGCCGAACGCTGCCCTCGCCTGCTCCCGCGATGGGAGAGCCGGCCGCACCTGTTCGTCGAAGCTTTCCCATGTCGTCTCGACCGAATGCAACGGCTCGAGCTCTCATGCCGCGCTCCGCCCAGGCGCGTGGTGGCAAGCGTTCGTAAGGAGGAAACCGCGTCATGCATCTCACGCCCAATCAGAGAACAGGTCTCATCGCTGGCGGCGCCCTCGTCGTAGGCGGACTCACGGCCTTCGTCGCCAAGAAGGCCATGGCTCAAGCACCGGCGGCTGCGCCGACTCCTGCGCAGAACACGCCCGTGCTTCCGACAGGCCCGACAGGCGGTCCGCCGGTGCCGACGCCGACCTCGCCGCAGGTGCTGCTCAACTTCGCGCCCGTGAGCCAGCTCACACCAGGCGGGACCTACCTCATCGCGTCGCCCGTTCCCTCCGGCTTCACGACGAGCGCGCAGCTACTCGCAGCTCTCCAGTCAGCAGGCTGGACCAACGTGACGGTCTCGTACTTCGGACCGCAGGGCGATCCGGCTACGGCATGGCCGCCCGAGATGCCGTACCCGGCCGATCAGACGACCCTGCCGACGATGTACGTCGCGGGCGGCGTCTACTCGGGGTCTGCTCCGTACGCCGTGCCTGCGGGCGCGGTGGCGTATCAGGCCGGTCCGGCAGTGCCTCTCCCTGTGACACCGACAGTCGTTCCGTACAACGGCAAGACGATTCTCGTCGCGTACACCGGACAGCTCTACGTCGGCAACGCTACATGCACGACGCAAACTCTGATGACGCTACTGCCCAACTCGACGGGTCTGGCCATCGGTTCGACTCTGGCGGAAGTCACCAGCAAGCTCGCTGCATGGCTCACCGCGAACTGCCCGTGATCGTCATCAAGTAGGTGGCTGCGGTCAAAGTGGCCGCAGCCGCTTTCCGTGCGGAGAACGGTTCCATGAGTGGTTTTGCACCGTCCCTCGAAGCAGCCAGGAGCGCTCTCGGCGCAGCGACTCCGATCGACACTCGTCCGCATCCTTCGGGAGCTGCTGGAGCCAAGATCTCGCTCGAGGAAGTCGCTGCGCGCGTACGCAAGGGTCGACTCGATCCGCGAGTTCGTGCATGGGCTATCCGCAGCGTCAAGGAGGCAGGTGAGCCGCGCACTCCGGCGGGCCAGGCGCAAGCCATCCTCGATGCGCTTCGCAAGGTCACGACGTACGTGCAGGATCCGGTCAACGCCGAGTTCATGCAGGCTGCGCAGGAAACACTTTGCCTCGATGACAAGGGCCTGTGCTTCAAGGGCGGCGATTGCGATGACCTCGTGATCGCCTACGGCTCGGCCACATCATCTATCGGCTTGCCGACCAAGGTCGTCGGTCAATCGTTCGCCATGGACGGCGTACCTACGCACGTCATCGCGGCAGTCCAGGATACGAAGTCGGGCAAGTGGTACCGCGTCGACCCGTCGAGCAAGTACGACGTCGGCAGCTACTTCCCCGCCACCAAGGAGGTCTGGCTAGACCCGATGACCGGCAGCGTTGATGGCGAAGTCGGCATGGGTGGAGAGTTCGTCGGCGTTGGACAGCCTCCGAGCGACGGGACTCTTGGCGCATCCATGTACGTGCCGTCGCTTCACGGCAACGACGTCCAAGAGCTCCTCGCTCCTTACTACTGGGCGCACGGGTTCGCGGGGACTCCTACTGGCGTCGGCGCATCCATGTACGTGCCGTCGCTTCACGGCAACGACGTCCAAGAGCTCCTCGCTCCTTACTACTGGGCGCACGGGTTCGCCGGCGGTCCGCAGACCGTGGGCGTCGGCGACTACACCGGTGATCAACGCAAGGCGATCTTCGACAGCGCTACATCTTCGCTGCAAGGAGCTCTCTTCAAGCTCCAGAGCAGCCTCATCGATCTTCGAACGTCGAAGGACAACGCCAATCGCACACGCGCTGCGCTCAACCCGAACAACCCTTTCGATCCCGAGCCGGCCAACCCCATCATCGACGTCTCGGACTTCCTGACGGGAGGCGCCTGGACGCTGTCGATGTCGAACGTCTGCGACAGCCTGATCAGCCTTGGCGAGACGCTCGTGAAGGCCGGGCAAGACGCGCTGAACGGGACGCGACGCATCCTCGTCGATGACGCTACCCAGAACGCCTATCTCGAGGCGACCGATCAGGACCCTTGGCGTCTGCACGCCGTCTCGCAAACGTCGACCGATACGGTTCTCGCTTTCCTCGAGAAGCCTGAAGCCATTTCTCCGGCGCTCTTGGCCGCTGCCACAGTAGCGCTGGCACCAGTGCTTCTTCCGCTAGCAATCGTTGCGTACACGTTCACCGATGGCTTCACCTACCTCTTCTCCTACAACGACCAGCAGATCGACATCCGACGCATCGTCGGCGGCTTCTCGAGCAAAACCGGCCAGACGTTGACGCCGCAGGATGTGCAGGCGCAGATCAACGCGCAGCAGCAAGGCTCCCTGCAAGGACGTGGACTCGGCGCCCTGCCCATCATCGTGATCGTCGGCATCGCGGCTGTGGGTCTCGCGATCGTGTCGGTCGCTGCCTACTTCATCGTGGCAAAGCTCTGCGACACAGCCGTCGCATCCGCGAAGGAAGCTACGAACCAAGCCGTCCTGGCGCTCGTCGCCAGCAACAAGCTCACGCCCGATCAGGCCACAGAGATCCTCCAGGTCAACTCGGACAACCGTGTCGCCGAGGCCAAGGCAGAAGCCGAGAAGAGCAAGGCTGATCCGTTCTCGGGAGCGCTCGAAAGCCTCGGCAAGATCGTTACGTGGCTGGTGATCGGAGGCGTAGTCGTTACCGGCGTCGTCATCGGCGCACCTCTCATCAAGGAGGGCGTGAACGAGCTCACCGCATGGTCGAAGGATCGTCGCGAACGCCTGAGAGCCGAACGCCAAGGACCCGCACCCGCACTTCCACCCGGACCGTCACCAGAGACGGTCCCGGCAACAGCCGAAGCGTTCGCGAACCCTCGTCGCCGCGTACGGCGCCGCCGACGCGCCTAGCCTCCGTGGCTTCCCTGTCGTTCTCAGGAGCTTGCACATGACCATCCTCATCAAGGGAGACCACGTTCGCTTCGAGATGACTGACGGCTCGATGGTGGTTCTGCCCGAGTCGTACGGGATCATCCACGACCCGGAGGGCTACCAGCTTCCGTACTGCGACGTGTACTTCGGTCCGTTCGAGATGACGCGCGACAAGGCGGAGATGACCAAGAAGGGTCGGGCCTACTTCGGTCGTGGCTACGAAGGTCGCCGCGCGATCGTCGATGTTCCGATCGACGGTTCGTGGGAGCCGGTCGGGGAGACCATCCAGATCTTCTACAAGCGCCGGGGCAAGGACCAGCGCAAGTTCTATCACCCGAAGAAGGAGCCGGTCCGGCTCTCGCGGTGCGTCGTACGGCAGCGCATGGCTGCTGAAGGCCCGAGCACTGCGTATTACCGCCTGGAATTGCCGAACGGCTGCGTCCTCGACGATCGGGGCTTTGTCTGGCCGTGACGTAGTGCACGCGTCTTTTCAAACGAAAAGACGATTCTGTTGCGCGTGCCAACAAGGATCGGTTACCCTTTCGGCAACGGTTGGCTGCTGACGGTCGACCACACTCTTCATGGGCAGCAAGAAGCTCAAAAGCTACGTCGATGCGATGCGCGACTTCCGTGGCGGGCGTCAGCAGGCCGCAGTTGTCGAGGTTCCGCGACGTCGCAAGAAGAAGTCTGGTCGTTCGGCAATGGCGCTCATTGGCGGTACGCACAAGAATTTGACCCGTACACGCAAAACCGTTACGGTCTCGAAAGCGCACCGGTCCATGGGACGCACGCGCACGACGTCGGGAGTCATCCCGGGAACCACAAGGGCAAGGGAGAGCACAATGCCTCGAGCATCGCGTCGCAAGTCTCTCGCGGCGAAGCGTCGCAAGCGCGACCGCTACGGACACTTCATGGAGCTGTCGAATCCGCGCAAGGCCAAGAGGAAGGCGAAGCGCTCGAGCGGCAGGCGCACCACGAAGACCACTCGGCGTCCGGCGAAGCGTGCTGCGCGTCGCACGAAGCGCTCTGCTCCGCGTCGCGCGAAGACTGGCCGCTACCGCAGCCTCAAGCGCAAGCGCCCCGGCCACCACAAGCACTCGGTGCGCTCGCACCTCCGCAAGGTCCCCGGTCGCAAGACGCGCGTTCGCGTCAAGCGCCACCGCTCGCATGAAGTCGCTGCCGAGAACCCGCGCAAGCGCAAGCACACAGCGAAGCGTCGCGGCAGCCTCAAGCGCAAGCGCCCCGGCCACCGCAAGCACACGGTGCGCGGTCATCTCCGCAAGGTCCCCGGACGCCGCAAGCGCGTCCTCGTCAAGCGTCATCGTTCTCACGAATCCGCAGCAGAGACGCCGCGCAAGAACGTGCGTCGTCGCCCACGTCGTGCCGCACGCGCACGGGAGGAAATCATGGCCGCAGTGAATCCGCGTCGCAAGGCTCGCAAGACTCGCCGTCGTGCGCGTGCTCGCGAAGAAGTCGTCGTGTACGAGAACCCTCGCAAGTCCAAGCGCCGTGGCAAGAAGCGCAAGGGCGTGAAGGGTCGTCGCCGTCACACGGTGCGCGGTCACTACCGGAAGCCGATCCGCCGTCGCAAGGCGACACGCAGCGGCAAGCGCCGCGTGCATGTCAAGCGCCACCTCTCATGGGAGGAGGAGGCGAAGAACGCACGTCGCCGTGGCAAGCGTCGCGCCAAGCGTCGCCACACCGCACGCGAGACGATCGCTGCGAACCCGCGTCGCAAGAAGAGCCGTCGCCGTAGCCGTGGCGTGTCGCGCGCCACCGTGCCGGCGGTCGTTCGCCGTCGTGTCGGCGGGCGCACTCGCGCGATGCCGGCCGCGATCCACATCCACATGGGGACGGTCAAGCGTCGCTCGGGCGGCAAGGCCCGTCGTCGCAGCGGCAAGCGTGGGAGCCGTCGTGGGACGACTCGCAAGGCGGGACGCAAGAGCACGCGTCGCAGCGGCAAGCGCGGAACCCGTCGCGGGACGCGTCGTACGCCGCTGAGCCATCGTCTGCCGCCGGCGAGCGAGTTCTTCGAGAACCCGCGCTACGGCATGGTGCCGTACGGCCAGAACGGCATGCACGGTATGCACGGTGACGAGGAGTACGCGCTCGAGAACCCGCTGTCGGGTGGCGAGCTCGCACTCGCGTTCGTGACAGGCGGCATCGGCTTCGCCGTGACCGACCTGCTCGATCGCTACCTCGCGACGTCGGCGACACCGCCGGCCAACCTGCCCAACATCGCCGCGATCGACTCGGCGCCGGGCATCACACGCATCCTCGCGCAGGCCGGCATGACGGCGCTTCCGTTCATCGGAGCGTACTTCGTCAAGCAGCCGATGGGTCGTGCAGCGCTCCAGGGCTTCGGCCTCGGTGCAGGCATCCACCTCGTCGGACAGCTCATCAAGAGCTACGTCATGGCGAAGGCCCTCGCGAACAACGCAACCGGCCAGCGCCTCTACGCCGAAGCCATCGCGGCCAACCAAGTCGCGACCGCAGCAGCGGGTGGAACTGGTGCAACGGGCGCAACTGGCGCGGCTGTCGCCTCGGCGTACAGCGCGGTCGCTTCGGCGGCTGGCGTCAGCGGGCTGCCGTTCGGTCTCGGCGCTCCGATGCTCGGCATCGGCGCAATGAGCCGTCAGCACCCGTACGGCATGCAGCACCGCGCTCAGGGTCGCTACATGGACGTGGGTCCGCAAGCGACACACGGCGTTCGCGGCGTCGGTGCGACGGCAGCCCTCGCTCCGTCGACGGTCGTCCTCCCCAACAACCCTCCGGCCATGACGGCTCAGCCTGGCGGTGCTCCGGCACCGACATGCCCCGACGGCTCGCTCGCACCGAACGGTGACGTCACCCAGTGCGCGCAGTCGACGCAACCGCAGCCCGGGTGCAACCCGTGCGGTCCGACCACGGAGTACCAGACCGCTCAGCAGCTCGCGAACCTCATGCCGGTCGCTTCGGCCGAGACCATGCAGGCCACGATCGACAGCGCCTACCGCGCTGCTCAGGCCGAGGTCTGCGGACCCGGAAACCCCGGACAGAGCTTCACGGGCGGAATGGGAGCGCCTCCGGCAGCACCGGCAGCGCCGGCAGTCATCCCGGGCGGCGTCGGAGCGCCTCCTGGAGCCAACGGTGCGGCACGTCCGCGCACCAAGGTCTTCGCCAGCTTCCCCGACTGAGGGCTTCAGTCACCCACAAACGTTTTTCGCAGTACCGCAGCAGTGAACGAGTGAAAACCAACGACCTAGCGTCTGCTTATGGCGGCGGGTCAACGGGAGAACAGCAATGGATATGGTCGAACGCACCAACACACATGGCCGTCTGATCGGTCTCGGCCAGGCGCCGAGCAGCGATCTGGCCGAGTCGATCCTCCAGATCGGCTTCACCCAGGTTCCCGTCATCGAGTACGTGACGTGGACCACCAACGTCCCGCTCACGGACCAGGAGATCTCGATGACCTTCGGGTCCGAGATCGACGTGCTCCAGAACCCGAAGTCGGTTCCGGGCATCGACGACGTCGACTCGAGCTTCGTCCAGAACGGGACGCTCCAGGTCGACATGCTCGCGATCGGGTTCGGCGTGCACGCCTTCGGCGAGCCGCTGACCTTCTCGACGAACATCAACTTCCTGTCGCCAGTTCCGGCGCCGGGGTCGTCGAACAACGCTCCGGTGTCGCCGGACGTGTTCACGGTGAACGACCAGAAGTCGGGCGCGCTCGGTGCGTCCGTCCAGTCGCAGACGACGTTCCTCGATGCGGCCGAGTTCATCTGGGGCGGAGACGCCTGGCAGGCCCTCTGGCATCTGGTCAACGCGTACCAGTTCCAGTGGATCATGCAGCAGCGCTACCTGCTCATCAACGAGCTGGCGGCGGACGTCTGCTACTTCGGTCCGTACGCCGAAGCGCAGGCGGCGGGAACGAGCGACCTGCCGATCCAGGAGTACCTGTTCGAGGCGAACGCTCGGTACATCCAGAAGAACGGCGGCGGCCAGGGCGTGCCGATCAACTGCCGTCGCGTCGGCTCGGTCAACGGCAGCACGAACGGGTTCGGGCTCACGGGCCTCACCGGCAACGTCGGCGTCTTCCACCCGACGCGTGACTTCGACCTCGCTCCGACGACCTGGGGCGGCATCCGCAACCAGGGCGGCGCAGCATGCTGCTTGCCGTTCCGCAAGCTGATCAAGCCCGTGCTGCTCGAGAAGGGCATCCCCATCGGGATGCTGCTCCGCGTGCAGGACGACTACCACCAGCGCCAGATGCAGAAGTACCTCAGCATCTCGGACAGCCTCGGTGGTGGTGCGGCGAACGTCACGGTGGCTCCGTCCATCAACGGCCTCACGCCGGCCAACGCGATGCCCGAGCTCACGCTCGATCAGCCGCCGAACCAGTTCGCAGCCCAGCAGGTCGACACCGACCGCATCATCGTGAAGGGTGGCACGTTCAAGCTCGCCATCCTCATCAAGGGCTTCGAGATCTGGGGGCCGTGGAAGGAGTACATGGTCAAGAACATGGCACAGTACGTGTCCATGCCTTCGATCACGGGCGGCGGAACCGGGACGAGCGGTCTGCCGATGGGCCTCGTCCGCTGAAGCTCGAGCAGCGCGGCTTCCGGCTGAGCCTCTACGGTTCGCCGGAAGCACGCGCGGATAGTTCACTGCCGCCTGGCAATTCGGCCTGGCGGCAGTGCTCTATCGAGAACGGTTCGAGAAGGGAAGCCTCGGATGGAGCCCAAAGCTCTACACATCCAAGATCTCGCGATCTACGACCCGGTCGCGGCCTACGGCATTGCCCTGGGGATCCCTCGGATTCCCATCAGCATGAACGCGGCGGCGATCTTCTCGTCGTTCGCGGTGCCGCAGATTCCCGTCGAAGGAGACCTCGATACCACGATCGCGCAGAGGACGTGGATCGACAACGTCACGTACAGCCTCGCGCAGCCGAACGTCTTCTCCGGCAACGTCTTCAAGACGCTCTACGACGCGATGCTCAAGGCCGCGCCGGGCGTCAGTGTCCAAACGGCAGTGCACAGCGGCCCGCGCTACCTCGTGAGCCCGCAGTACACCCCGCTCGAGAACTTCGCGCCGCTGCTTCAGCAGCGCTACCCGGCAGGCTGGCCGCTGTTCAAGCAGCAGTCGATCAAGGTGAACTTCATGCTCACCCAGCCGCCGCCGAGCGTGAACCCGAATGGGCCGCCCTACATCATCACGCTGACCTTCAACGGTTGGCAGTTCCTCGATCACACTCTGGACGAGCTCTCGGCCGATAAGGCTGCGGACTGCCTGCGCCAGATGGGCTTCTGGGTTCCTGACACGGCGTGTGTTCGCGGCTCTACGGAGTGCCGCTAACGGGCGCGCCCGGAGAGGCAGCGCCACGATGCGCGGTACCCGACATGAGCTCTCGACCGTAGGATTCGACGAGAATCTACAGATCGTAGGCTCTGATCCGTACGGGTCGCCCTACTGGGTTGGACAGCGCATCCCTGCGACGCCTCCGCCGAACGGTTCGCGCTACCTGTTTCTGCTCGCGCTTGCGCGCTTTGGAGCACACACGAAGGGTCGTCTCGTTGGCATGCGCCAGCTCGTGACGATCGGACAGAACATCCCTGTCTTCGTCTCGACGACCATTGCGCCGGCTTCGAACGGACAAGCGCTTCCGCAAGCGGTCATCAACGTCGCTTCGACAGCAGGCTTCCCGCCAGGCGGCACGGCTCTCGTGACGACCAGCTCCGGTGTCCAAGTCGTTTCGTACACGGGCATCACACCCACGTCGATCACGGGCGCTGCTGGAGGCGTCGGTGTCATGTCGACGGGCGGCTTGGTGCAAGTCGTAGTCGCCAACTACCCGCTCGAGCTCGACGTCAGGAGTCCATTCTGGAAGTTCGTCGACGGCAACATCTCGTGGCATCTGCGCCGCGTGCCGCCGATGTACCAGAATGTGACAGCCAACCTCGGCAACGCCGAGAGCATGCAGTTTCTCTACGGCCAGACGCCGGCGCTGCTATTCCAGCAGACACCTTCTGACGTCGGTGGATACGTCCCGCCCTACGGTGGACAGCCGCCGGGCAACATCCTCGTTCCCGATCTCGCAACGTTCCACGACCTGCGATTTCACTGGAAGAGTGATCGTGCGTGGGAATCGATTGATGTCGAGATCGAAGGTCCGTGCGACGTTGCGCTCTTCGCGAGCGTGAAGCAGACCACGGTATCCGGTGTCAGCGCGCGCACTCCGCTCATCATCCCGCCCGGCGTTCCGCTCGGCTCTCTCCAGCGAGAAGACGCGTTCATCTCAGTACCGGCTGATCCCGGCAACCCGCAGCAGCAAGTGGGTCCTGCTCCGAATGCTGTCTACTGGCGTGTTGCAGGAAGCCTGATCTTCGAGGAAGAGAACTTCATTCGCGTCCCGCTCCAGCTCAACGAATCGCGGATGGAAGAGAGTCCTCTCTGCCGCAACAACGATGGCGGTCGCGGCGACGGCGGCAGCGATGGCGATGGTGGCGGCGATCCGAATCCTAGTGGCAGCGGGGACCGACAAGGGAGCCACGGAGAGGTTGCTGGGACGGAACGCAAGCGCATAAGCCGTAGGAAGGGTTCGCGATGAACAACGTGGACGGTCTCGGCAAAGGCGGCGGTGGCGGTGGCGGTGGTCACGGTGGTGGCGGTGGAGGCCACGGCGGTGGTGGCGGCCATGGTGGAGGTCACGGTGGTGGCGGCCATGGTGGCGCTCATCACGCGCCGGCCATGAAGCACCCCGGCGGTGGCGGCGGTGGAGGCCATCCCGGTATGGGTCCTGGAGGCGGTCATCCAGGCGGAGGCGGTCATCCAGGCGGAGGCCATCCCGGTCATCCGGGTGGTGGCCCGGGTCGTGGTCCCGGTCGTGGCGGCTGGTGGTGGGGCGGCTGGTGGGGACCGGGCTGGTGGGGACCGGGCTGGTGGAACGACGGCTACGGCGACATCTACATCAACACCACCGTGAACGGGCAGACGTGCGATCAGTGGTCTGCGCCGCTACCCGCAGACCAGATCACCCAGGATCTGCTCAACACGGCGTACTCCGCGTTGTCTGCCAACAACATGCAACCGGTGGTACAACCGTATACAGACGGTAGCACCTATCTGTACTCGTTTGAGAATCGCCAGATTCTCATCCGACGCTGCACTCACACAACGAGCACCGGCGTTGGTGCTGCACAGGGAGATTCGACCATGTCCACGTACCAAGTTCGAGCCGGCCAGACTCCGATGCAGATCGCCATGCTGTACACCGGCAATCCCCATCGTGTGACGGAGCTCGTTCACGCCAATCCGCACAAGCCGGCCAAGCGTGTTGGCAACGTGCTGACGTTCCAGTCGATGCGTGCGGGTGAACACGTGAACCTGCCTGCATCCTGGATTCGTGGTGGTGTCGCAGGTCACTTCAACGACCGAGGGCTCATCACGAGCCCGATGGCGGGTAGCAGCCCGGTGTTCTGGACAGCGGGACCGAGTTCGGGAGGCGGCGTCGGAGCCCTCGGGCAGACACCGGTGGCTGCGACCGATCCTTCGGTTGCGGCATGCACGACCTGGACTCATCAGACCAACGCCGCAACGATCCAGGCAAGCCCCGTCTTCAATGCTCTCTCGAATCAGCCGCCCGGCAAATACTACGAGTCGGCTGGCGGACAGCTCTGGAAGTTCGTCAACAACATGGACGGCTCGATCACCGACGAGCCGGATGTTCCCTCTGGCAACACTGGGTTCTTCATCTGCACAGCGTCGTCGCAGCCCGCGCCGTCGCCGGCGCCTGTCGGAGGATCGACCTCGACCACGAGCCCGTGGCTCATCGTCGGAGTGGGTGTGGGCGCGCTCGCGCTCGGTGGACTCGCAGCATACTTCGTGACGCGCAAGCCGAAGTCGCCTCACGAGATCGCCAAGGAAGAAGCGCGTCAGTTCTACCTGGAGCGCACAGCGAAGCAGTTCTATCTCTGAGGAGAACGTCATGCAGGCACCCGTACACACAGTGCAGCTCGGTGAGTCGGCAGCGACCATCGCGCAGAAGTACACAGGCAATCCCGCGCGCGAGATCGAGCTGCTCCACGCCAACGCGCAGAAGCCGTGGAGCAACGTGGGCGGACGCCCCGTCTTCTCGACTCTGCACGCAGGCGAAGTGCTCCGGCTGCCCGCAAGCTGGCAACCTCACCTCGCGCGCATCTCGGCGCTCGTCGACAGATCACGCAACGGGATGGGTACTCCTCCCGGCATCCCGGGTACGAGAACGGTCCTTCCGGGGCAGGCGTTCTCGCCAGGGATGATCGGAGTTCCGGGCGGAATCCCGGGTACGACGGTCATGCGTCCAGCAGGAATGGTCCCGCCGCATTACGCGCGTCTGTCGGCGCTCATCAGTGCGCAGCGCGTTGGCATCGGTGATGCGAACTCCATCGCCCAGGAGATCGGAACGCTCCAGGGACAGGTGAACACGGCTCCGTTCGCAGACTCTGACGGGTCGTACGCCAGCTACATCCAGGCGTGTCAGGCCGCCGGCAACACGGCAGTCGGCACGCTCGGTCCCGACATCGACAGCACGTACGGGATCGCGAACACGGGCACGAACACGCAGAATGCCTGGGGCATCAACGGATCGCTCGCCAACGTCGTCAACGACAGCACATCGCAGGTCAGCGATGCCGGGCAAGCGCAAGGCTACCTCGCGCAAATGCTGGCTTCGTACAACGCGGCCATCGCTGCTGGGCAAGCGGCTCAGGGTGGCGGCGGAGGTGGCGGAGGAACGACGCAACCCGGCAACGTCGTGAGCGCGGCCCAAGCTGCCGTCGCTGCCATCGGCAACGATTCGAACTACTGCTCGAGCGTGAAGTCGAGCGGATCGGCGGTCAACTCCACAGTCCACAACTTCAAGGTCGCGTGGAACGCCGCGAACCCGGGTGGACAGCTCGCGTACAACGGTCAGTTCGACGCGGCCACGGCTGCGGCGATCTCGACAGCCATCGGCTCTGCCGGACCCGCATCGTGCGGTGCTACGCCGCCTCCGAAGCCGCCGCCCGGCCCTCAGCCGACGGTCACGTGCCCTGGCGATCCGGTGAAGCACCCGGCAGGCTACGTCTGCCCGCCCGTTCCGCCTACGCCGGTCGGTGGGCTCGTCCAGTGCCCGAACGGTACGATGGTCGCTTCGGGCACGGCATGCCCGGCGGCGACAACGAACTGGCTGCCGTGGGTCGTCGGCGGAGTCGCCGTCGCGGCAGGCATCGGCCTCGTCGTGTACGCGCAGCGTCAGAAGCAGCACACGGCGGCGACTACGCCAGCCCTGCCGCGCGCGGGCACCGAACACTACGGGTACGAGTCCAGCCGATACACTCATCGGCACTACTGAGGAGAACGATCATGTCATGCTCGAATTGCGGCGGCTGCGCCGGCTGCCTTCAGGGACTCGGTCAGACTCCGAGCCCCGCGCCTACGCCCAGCGCGTCCTCTTCGTGGACGCCGTGGGTGCTCGGCGGCGTGGCGGCCGTCGCTGCGGCTGGCCTCATCTACATGGGCACTCGCCACGCCGTCCCGCACGAGGCGTTCGCGGAGAACCCGACGCGCAAGAAGACGCCGGGTAGCTACCAGCAAGCCATCGCGAACATGCTCATGCATCGCTACGGCTTCTCGTACAACAAGGCGTACACCGCCGTGAACGACGAGGAGATCGGCTGGAAGATCGCTTGGTTCTTCCAGCACAACTACAACGTGTCGTACGCGACACGCATGATCCACCGTCGCGCACGCCGCAAGCTCTATGGGCCGTGGCGCGAGGCGGGCTACATGCCGCTCGGTCGCCCGCTGCCTCCGGTCCCGGGTCAACCCGAGCCCGAGGTTGCGCCGGCGCCTCCGCCGGATGAAGCCTCGCTGCAATCGCAGTACGGCTGATCGCTGACGAAGGAGGAGACGATGGGTGAGGGCAGCAACGGTGTTGGACAGCCGGGTGATCTCGGAGCGCTTCGCGCTTCGTCAGCACCGGTTCGTTACAACGCGGCCATCGCTGCTGGGCAAGCGGCTCAGGGTGGCGGAGGAACGACGCAACCCGGCAACGTCGTGAGCGCGGCCCAAGCTGCTGTCGCTGCCATCGGCAACGATTCGAACTACTGCTCGAGCGTGAAGTCGAGCGGATCGGCGGTCAACTCCGCAGTCCACAACTTCAAGGTCGCGTGGAACGCCGCGAACCCGGGTGGACAGCTCACGTACAACGGTCAGTTCGACGCGGCCACGGCTGCGGCGATCTCGACAGCCATCGGCTCTGCCGGACCCGCATCGTGCGGTGCTCCAGCACCTCCGGCACCAGCCCTGATGTCCGCAGCGAACAGTCTGCTTGCTTCGCTCGCCAGTCCGCAGACGACCATCATCGGCGTGGCCTGTGAGGCATTCCAGATCGCATGGAACCAGAACAACTCTCTCCAGATCGAGGTGGATGGAGACTACGGTCCGTGCACAGCGTCAGCGCTACAGTCGGTACTTACGGCCTGGAACGCGTACGCCACGGCATGGAATGCAAATCCGCCTAGCGGTCCAGTTCAGCAGAACATGATGCTGCTGCCCAGCGTCGCCCCGCCGTCGCTGTACGCAGGCACGTGCGTGAACGGCCGGTACGTGCCGCCCTCTACGCCGACGCCGCCTCATCTGCTCCCGACCAAGTACCGCTACCTCGGTGTTGGACCGGCTACGCCGCAGCCGATCAACTCTGCGAACTGTGGCGGGCTTTTTCGATGGGTGCATCAGACGGATCCAAAACAATTCACACCGGCACTTCTCACGTACATCGGCAATCTGCCGCCGCGTGTCTACTACTTCACGTACCTGGGGCAGACCTGGAAGTACGTCAACAACATGGACGGTTCGGTCCAAAACGAGCCTTCGATACCGGCTGGCAATACAGGACTCTTCATCTGCATGGTCGCAGTGCATGCTAGTCCGCTCGCCAGAGGTGTCGGTGCACCAGGAGAGAACATGACTGGACTAGGTCAAGCCCCGAGCTGCGCAGCGTGGGGCCTTCCCCAAGCCGCTTGCGACGCAGCGTACGCCTACGGTCAGGCGTACGCGGCGAGCGGTGGCACAGTACCCGACCCTACAGACGTCATCATCACGTTCAAGCAGTGGTACACGGCAGCGACCGGTCAGGCGCCGTCTGCACTGCTCGACGTGACCCAACCGCCGGCATCGACCCTCCTCTCTTCGGCGTTCTCCTACTGGACGCAGTTCGCGAGCCAGAACCCTGCGGCAGCAGCGCAGATCTCGGAGTGGATGTTCCCGTGGCAGTTCGTGCCTCAAGGATCGGCCACCGATCCGAACACGGCAGTGCTGGCCGCGCTCATGAACATGCTTCAGTCGCCTGCGGCACTTCAGGTGCTCAACCAGGGACAGCTCCCTGCGTTCGATCCGACGCAGATCGCGAACTGGGCCTCGGTGTTTAGCGACCCGAGCACGTTTGCGACGCTCGCAAGCGGTGTCGCCGCAATCCTGCCCGCTGTTCAACAGTTCGTGCAGCTCGGCGCGCAGTGCAACCTGTTCTCGCAGCCTGCCTCGGTCGTGCAGACAGCGTTCACGCAGTACAACCTCTACGGCGGTAACCCACAGGACCCGCGAGGCGTCCCGTGCAACGCCATCGTAGGACCGACAGGACCGACTGGCGGGCCGCCTCTTCCTGCTGGACCGACAGGACCAACCGGAGCTCCGGCTCCTACGCCCGTCGTGATCCAAGGACAGGTCCCCAGTCCGACCCCGACTTGGGTGCCCTACGCCGTCGCGGCTGGTGGTGCGCTCGTCGTCGGGCTGCTCGTCTACGCCGCTACACGCAAGCCGGCGCATCCCGGCATGACCGAGAACCCGGTGTCGTACGCTGGATGGCGCGCGGCAGTCGCCAACCAGCTCCTCAACCGATACGGGCTGCCGTACCACGACATCAACCAGATCCTCGACATGCCTGGCCCAAGCGGTGAGCCTGTCGCACACGAGTTGTATGCCATGCGCGTGACACCCTCCCAGGCAGCTCAGCGCATCGCAATGGCGTATCATCAGCGTGTACGAGCGTCTCTGGGCGCTTGAAGGAGAAGACCATGGCTACCGAACGAATCGTTCTCATGTGCAGCAAGAACGGTTGCTGCCCGGAGATCGAGATCAAGGAAGACGGCTCGGCCGTCCTCCACGATACGGACGACGGGCGCGACCAGCACATCACCCTCAACCCGGATCAGACGAAGAAGCTTCGCGAAGTCCTGATCGCGAAGGTCTGACATGCCTACCAAAGTCACTCGTTTCGCGGTCAGGGTCACTCTCGGTCCGAAAGGCCGCAACATCGACGAGGCAAAGAAAGCCGAAGCGCTATTGCGCAACCGCACGCGCGGCACTGGACGAATCCGCGCAATGACCGTCGATGGAGTGACAGCAGACATCGAAGAAGCGCTCTACCCGAACAAAAGCGCCTGAAGGAGTACACCATGCCGCGTCGAGAACGATCAGGTCACAAGTCGGCGCCACGTCAGCTTGTGGACGAGGCGGTGTATCGCGGCACGATGATCATCGGCGACCCCGTGATCGAAGCCACGCAGGTCAAGAAGATCACCGAGATCCGAAACATGGCGCTGCCGGGTCCGTACTACTCGCGCGCTACGGTCGACGTCGGTCTGGTCATCCGCCGTCAGCTCGCTGGATGACTGGAAGGCACTCCCAATGCGTCGAGAACGATCAGGTCACAAGTCGGCTCCGCGTCAGCTCGTCGATGAGGCGGTCTATCGCGGCACGATGATCCTATCTGCTGATCAACCCAGGATCCACCTGATCACAGAGATTCGAAACATGGCCCTGCCAGGACCGTACTACTCGAGATCCACGGTCGACGTCGGTCTGGTGGTGCGCCGCAGACTTCAAAGCTGACGGTAGCCGTGCACCTGCTCGACTTCGCCGGCCTCGTCGCCACCACCATCATCTTCGTGTGGAGCACGCTGTTCGAGCGCGTGCGCGACATCTGGCCGAAGTTCTTCGGCTGCCCGATGTGCACGGGCTTCTGGATCGGTCTCGGCGGATCACTTCTCAGGCAAGGCATTCACGTTCACCCGCTCGACCACTTCTTCGCAGCAACCGTGGTAAGCACCTTGTCGTTCGCTACGTATCTCGTGCTGCATCGTCTCGAGAAGCCGTTGCTACACAAGGATCCGTGATGGAACCCGAAGTCGTCAAACACCCGTCCCTCTCCGTGGCTCCCTTGTCGGACGCGCGGTGCGTGCTCTGCGGCGAGTCGCTCGATGACTGCATCTGCACGTTCGAGACGCGACCGCCGAGCATCTTTCCTTCTTCCGGGTTCGATCTCGGAAGCGACGAACTCGAGGAGTAAGCCATGACAGCAGCACTGATGCGCGCACCCGTCTCACCGATCGATTACATCTCGACCACCGTCGGGCCTCACGAGAACCCGAGGGTAGATCGTAGCTACCCGCGTTGGCGCCAGATGCAGGCGGACATGGAGCGCTACTACAACCAGTGCAAGAAGAGTCCCAAGGCGCGTCGGCTGCGCGGCTCTGCGGGCAGTGAATACTGCTCGCGCACGGCGTGGATGATCCTCCGCAAGGCCGGTCGCTACAGCGACTACCCGGCGTTTCGCCGCCCGGCGCATCACACGCCATACGTGGCGCGCCCTGGCCGTCGCGCGGCCGAGATGGCTGTCTACAGCAACGAGAACCCGCTGTACGAGAACCCGATGTCGACTGGTGCAAAGGTCGCCATCGGCGTCGGAGTCGCCGCAGCTCTCGGACTCGGAGCGTACTTCCTCTTCTTCAACAAGCCGGCTGCTGCTGCTACGCCTCCGGCGCCGAGTGTGTACAACTCCGCCACCGCAATCTCTGCGCCGCTCGGTGCTCCGGGTACCGCGCTCAAGGTATCGGTGGGTTCGAGCATCACCGCACAGAACGGTGGTCAGTTGTGGCTCACGCCTGGCGTCACTACGTCCGACGCTACCGTGCTCGCACCGAGCGTCCCTAGCTCGACCAACGGGTTCGTCGCCATCAAGGCAGGCACCGCAACCCTGACCGGATCCTACATCGATCCGAACACCCAGCAGACGGTGACGGCAACGATCACAATCACCGCTTCGTGAGGGTCTGTGCAAGCTGTCGTAAACCCGCGTGCCGATGACAAGCAGAGAGCGCTGCTCGACTACCGTCGTGCGTACTTCGCTCCCGGCTCTGGTACGTCTGCGTGGCGTGAAAGACTCGATCGCGCTCGCGCTCGACTCGACAAGCTGCAAGTCCCGATGAGCGAGCGCAACAAGGCTCTCTGGCGAGGACAAGCTCACGCGAATCCTGCTGCTCCCGCTCCTGAAGAGCACATATCGCCGCCGGCCAAAGCAGCCCTGTGGATCGGAAGCATCGCGACCATCATCGGTGGTGGAGCTATTCTTTTGAGCTACTTCTGGCCCACGCCAACCGAGACGCTCAACTACAAGGGTGTCGTCTTCAACATCAACAAGTCTGGCGGCACCTGGGTCGGAAGCTTTTCGTACAGCAATCAGAGCTACTCGATCAACGGTACGTCCTTGAACGACGCGGTTGCGCAGGTGCACAACCAGATCGATTCCCTCGTCGAGCCGACGAGTGCTGCTGCGCAAGCCGCATCTAGTGGGAGCTGAAGTTGAGCTACGCATACGTCCTCGACAACGTACTCGCGCAAGGCAGCCGACCTCCTATCGGTGCGGTGCTTGCTCCGACGTTCACAACGCTTGTGCTCTGCGCAAAGGAGCTACTCGAGCTCACAGCACAAGGGCTTCCGAATGCCTACCCGGACGTCATCGTGCTCAAGGTGCCGCTCGATGACAACAAGCCGACGCAAGACGAAATCCGTACGGTGCTGGTTGCAGCACACGACATAGCGGTGCGCATTCGTCGAGGTGAGCGTGTCCTCGTCACGTGCAACCAAGGACGCAATCGTTCCGGGCTACTCGTAGCGCTCACGCTCATGGAACTCGGTGTGTGCGCAGACGCAGCCATCGCACGTGTGAAGCACGCACGGAACAACGCCCTCACCAACACCTACTTCGTGCGTGTGCTTCGCGCATACGACAAGATGCCGAAGCTGTCTTCGCGTAGCACGTGACCTGATAGACTCGAGGGCATGCAACTGCCCTCTCATCTCTCTGCCGCGTTCGTCGTCGCAACGCTTCTGCCGCTTCTTCTTGGGGTCGTGAACTACACGGTCCAGACCAAGAAGATCCTCGGGCAGTGGCCACTGCCTGCGCAGGTGTCGCCGTATCTACTCGTCGTGGGCAGCTTCTTGACCGGTGCGACGAGCTTCGTTGCGGCGCAATCGCCCTTCGTACTCAACGCTGTGACGGGCTTCATGATGTTCGTGGCCGGTGTCTACTCGCTGACAGTCGGACAGCGCGTCGGAAGCACGATCCAGCACTTCGGTGGCAACATCTTCTCAGCACCGTCCGTGAAGCCGAAGGTCAGCCCAGACGCGGTGACGGATCCTCCGCCTCCTCCGACCGCAGCAGCTTGATCTTGCAATACGCTCTGCATTACAACAGAGGGTGCGACCGAGGCTCCTGACATGCCGGATCGAGTGGTTACAGTGGTACGGCACGACAGGGAAGCCACGGAAGGAGGCCCGTGATGGCAGCGAGCAGGTTGGACCCTCAAATCGCCAAGGCTCTCGGGGACTTCATCTCCACGACGGGTAAGGCCATCGCGTCAGCCGCCGCCGACGCTGCGATTGACGAGGTGCGGCATCGCCTTCGCGACGGCGTCGCCAAGGTCGATGGCGGGCTCGAGAAGACGCAGCGCAAGGTACGTGGCGCACGCTCCCGGAAGGCACCCGAACCCGAGGTCGTGGACGCCGACTTCGAGGAGACCTCGCGCCGGCGCCGGTAGCCGGCCTGCGCGCCCTCCAGGAAGCGGATCGGGCTCTGGACGGCCTCCAGACCATCCTGAAGTTGGGTCGTTCTACGGGCCGGCTGCGCGTTACCATTGCAGCATGACGTTCGTAGCGAAGACCGTCGGGGCGGGCTTGTGGGCGGACACGAGCGAGACCCTGAACCTCGGGCAGTACCAGTTCCTTGCGACTGCCGGCTATCGAGGTTGCTTCCGCTACATCCCGTTGGCGGGCGGCGGTGGAGGCATCCAGCTCGCGGAGCTTCAAGCAGCGCTATCGGTGAAGTGCCCGGATGGTTCGCCCTTCGGTATCCAGTTCGTCCAGTTCTCGCGGAGCTCGGGACTGAGTGCTCAGTCAGGACAAGAAGACGGCGTCGCGGCTGCTGAGTACGTGAAGAACCTCGGCGCGCCGAACACGGTCTGCGTCTGGCAAGACCTCGACGTCGGACTACAGGCCGACTGCATCGCCTACTCGAACGCTTCATACGCCGCGATGGTCTCGACGTACCTCGCGTCTTCGGCGCCCGGTTGCTACTGCGAGCCGGGCTACCCGCTCACAGCGGAGCAGCGCTACAGCCTGCTCAACCTGCATCGCTACTGGGCGACGGCGGCGAATGATCCGAACCGCTTCGTGTCGAACCGTGGTGTGCAGGTGATCCAGCTCTGGGAGTCGTCGAAGGGCGAGTTCTCGCCCATTCCTGGGCTCCTCATCGATGCTGACGCGATCCAGTCCGACTGGTTCGGGTCGTTCCCCGTCGCGGTCGTTTCCGGCTGACGCGACGTCTCGGGTTCTCGAACATCTCGGTGGACGGCGGTACTGCTGGCGGTAGCGCGTGAGCAGCCGGCTTGTGCTTGGTCATCAGCAGCCAAGCCAGACCTCCTACGGCTGCGACTGCGACGACCCCGATAGCAACCGTGGCTCCCGTCGACAGACCTGTAGACGGTGCTGTCGCGGGTGCGGGCGCGGGTGTCGTCGTTGTACCCGTTGGTGTTGGTGTGCGAACGACACCGGTGCCGCCGGTTGCGCCTGTCGGACCTGTCGCTCCTGTCGCTCCAATGACCGTATCGCACGGAGCGCTGCCATCATCGGCGAGCGAGTAGCAAGGCGTCGCTGCGACAATGCCCATGACGCCCATGGAGCTGAGCGCAGCTTGTTCGTGAGGTCCGTACTGACCTGTGACTGAGAGAGTCGTGGTGGGCGCAGGGATGACGTTGTTCCACGCGTTTTGAAACGCCGTCGTGAGGGTTGCGAGCTGCGGATCGGAGCACTTGCAACCGTTGGCAGCGAGGTAGTTGCTCAGAGCCTTGGCCGCGTTGCTGAGCAGTACGCCCGTGTTGTTGATGTTGAAGATGTTGTTGAGGCTTTGACAAGGACCGCTTGTGATGCCCTTGGCAGCGCCGAAGTCCTTGATCCCGGTGATGGTGAGCTTGCCCATCGGACCCGTGATTGGGGTCGTGGCGCTCTCCCACATGGCGAGGACGGCGTAGACTCCTTGCGCGTCGGGTCCTGGATAGAGCGCGAACTTGGTGAAGCCGTTGGCCTTGAGCTCACCTGTCGGATCGTCGCAACCGGCGTACGTGAACCCGATGAGGTAGACGTGACACTGCGTGAGCGTGCCGGTGGCGCTGATGGACATCGACACCAGCTTGGCCTTCACCACGTGGCCGTTGATCATCAAGCCGTCGATCCAGAGCGCGCCTGGTGGCGCAACGATGGGCGAGTTGATGTTGAGCGGACTGAGGCCCTGATACTTACCGTGGATGAGCCACGTGCAGTCTGAGTTCTGCTTGGGTGGTATGGCGAACGTAAAACCGAGCGCAGTCAGTACCGCAGTGGGATCGGCCTGATTGATAGGCCGCACGAGCATCGTGAAGTTGTCGCCCGGATTGAACGTGTACATCGCGGTTCTCCTGCTTGGCGGTCATCGTACATCACCACCGCTACTCTGTTGCGCATGAAAAACGTGTACTCTTGTCGTTGGAGAACGCCATGGCCACCGGTACCGTCAAATGGTTCATCAGGACGAAGAAGTTCAACGCCAAGAGAGCCGACATCGACGAAGCGATGTACCGGGGCGCGGGCCAGAACGGTGGCTTGCCCAACAACGGTCGTACGATCGTGTTCACGCTCGGGATCAACTCGGCCCAGGCTGACGTCGATGCGGCGACGTACCCCAAAAAAATCACTGCGTGATCAGAAAACGGCGGTGGCCTGAGCTCTCGATGCCCGGGTACTCCACCCGCATTCGCTCGAGCAGGCGCCATGCCTGCGCATTCATCACCCGACCCCAATCGATGTCCGTGACGTCTCGAGCGACGAACGCTTCGTAGAACGCCTTGATCATGCGGTAGCCGACGCCTTGGTGGCGCATGTCTCCGCGCACGAGCACATAGTCGATGTAGAGACTCGTCATTGGCGCCATGCTGGTGGGATGGTAATCCACGAAGGCGATCGTCCCAGGATCGGCGCCAGGCAGAATCGTCTTGCGAGGCTTCTTGAAGGGCCTGCCCGTCGTAGGGCTCGTGTGCATCGTCTGCGTCGTCTGCGCGAAGTATGACTCGTAGGGCTTCGGTGGCGGCGCATCAGGGTCTACGAGCGCTGCACGGAACACTTCGTAGGCGCGCTGATAGATGTTGCGAGGATCGGTGCCTCGCGGTGCCGCAGCAGCGCACAAGGGCGAGAGGCCCTGGTCTACGAACAGCCAATCGATCTGTTCGGGGTTACGCCGGTACACGCGCCGATCTTACACGCCCCAGCCGCCCGAGGGACGAGCCGCATCGAAGGTGCGATCGATTGCATCCTGTGCTTGGCGTAGCGCTAGCTCTTCGGAGGGTGCGGCCACGACGTCGCCCGATGCGCCTACGAACCCGCTGATGGCGCGGTAGTCGGCGTAGAAGAGGTTGCCGTCGGAGAAGAGCTTGATGGGCACACCGAGGTGCTCGATCGTCTGCAACATGGTCTAGGGAATCGTGTCCGCGTCATCCCACGGACTGAGGTCGTTTTTTCGCGGTGGAGGTGGTGTGGAAGGTAGCGCGCCGTGCTTGTGCTGAGCGCGAACGTATAGCACTCCAACGCGGTGCTTGGCTTCCTCGATCACTTCGTCCATCGAGCTGCCACAGACTTCGGCGCCCGTTCCTTCAAGCAAGCGATCGATCGCTCGGTAGTCCGCGCAGTAACCTCCATCGACGGTGTGTACGTGGATCGGTATGCCGAACTCGTAGACCGTCGTCTCGTAGTGTCTCGGGTTGGGCAAAGACGGCGTGGGTACAGAGCCGCAGCGCCCATCCAGAACGCCGCCTCGAGCCTTTAGGGTGACGACGTAGCCTTTGCCACTTCGCAGACACCGTACTGCATCATTGAACACGCTTGGTTTTGCTTTGACGAAACCACGGATGTCTTCGTACGTGCCTTCGGCGAAGGGCACGGTACCTCCCTTGGCTTCAACAGGCAGAAGGTTGTCGAAAGCTTCCATCGTTGCCTTCAGTCGATCGAGGTCGTGATCGAAGAAGATGTAGCTCGGAAATTTGAACAATCGATGGCGCTTTGCTGCGGCGTGAGCCGCGTCGTGCTTGCTCTGGTGGATGGCGATGAAGATGGTCTCCGGGCCGCCCTTCGGGTTCTTGCGTGGGTTACGCGCGGGATGCCACACCGGCCACATCGCTACTGCGAGCCCGCCGAGCAGACATGCGGCGCCGAGGTAGATCATCCAGTTTGCGTTCTGCGTCGGCACCTCGCCGCTGACGGGAACGAGCGCCGGCGTGACCTGCCACAAGGCGTAGATGATGATCGAGCCGCTACCGACAGTGAGGGCTGTCGGCATCGTTGAACTGTTGCTTGTCCACGTTCCTTCAGCCCGAAAGAACTGTTCGTCGGGCGAGAGCGGCGGAAGTTGCGGTTCCGCCGGCCAATCGCTCGGGAGCTGCGAGCCTTGCGGGTAGTACATCAGTCCCACTAGACCAGCCATCGCGAGCGCATTCGCGGCGTCACTGTCGGCAACACTTCGCGTGACGCCGACGAGCCGGTAGCGCTGCCCGTTCTGGACGTCGTACGTCTGGAGGCCCGGTGCGATCGGTACGGCCATGGTCAGACCCAACTGCGATCGATCGTGCTCGTGACCTTGATCACTTTGCCGTGGATGATCTTCGGCTTGAGCACGAGAAGGTCCGTGTTGCCTCGTTCGTTCACGTAGAAGACGTTGGGCCAGTAGCTATTGTCGACCATCGTCTGGGCAGCGAACTTGAGCGCGTCGTTCCACTCCGTGAAGTGCCCAAGGAAGCGACCTTCGAGGGCGACGTCGTAGCCACCACGGCGAGCATCGCCGATGATCAGACCGGTCTCCATCTCGGTCTTCAGATCGAAGTCGTCATCACCTTGTCCTGCGAACATGCCCGTCGGGTTCTCTGCGTAAGCAGGCACCATCGGAGCGGTTGCGTGCTTGCGCACGTACCACCATGCGCCACCGATGATGGCAACGCCGGCGACGAAGCCTGCTACCGAAGGCCATACCGTAGGCGTGACGGGCGGCTCGGGCGCCGGCTGGGGCTCGGGCGCGGGCGGTCCAACGAACATGTACTCCGTGTAGATCGGTCCGAAGTAGAGCTGGCCGTTGTTCGGCGGCAGCACCGCGCCATCGACACCGTTCCACGTGGCCAGCACCATGTAGACCGTCGGCGTCGGCAAGTTCTGGCTGACGAGCACTTGCATCGCTTGGGCGTAGCCCGGAGGCGGCGCGTTGAACGAGGTGACGGACCAGCCTTGTTGCGTCAGCAGATCAGCAGCAGAACCCGCGCCGCAGCAGTCCTGTAGGGTGCCGGGCATCGCCAGGATGAACTGGTAGGTGGTGCCTTTCGAGAGCGTCCTGGCCTCGTTGAGCAGCCAAGAAACATCCCCAGGTTGTTGCGCGAGCATTCCTGCACCACAGCGAGCGACTTGCTGTCGAAGCATGGCAGCCATCTCGCGTGCTGTGTGAGTGGTTGGAACGATGCCGCCGCCCGGCTCGGTGCAGCCGCCGCCGGACACGAGCGTGTTTCCACGTCCTTGTGCGACGAGCGCGTCCATCGTCGCAAGCCTTGTCCGCGCTTGGTCACACCAGCTCGTGCGCATGCCCCGAGCGTACCTCAACCTGCCTAGACGGTCATCGCTACTGGATCGGCCTGAAATAGCGCTTGCGAGCTTCTTCGCGCGTCGCTGGACGAGTGCCCTTGCCTTGGAGATACCCGCCGATGAGCGTGTCCGGGTTCATCACCGCATCGAGCAGAAGCTCTGCACACACTCCGCAGCGCGGGCCGTTCGGCGTGTTGTACAGGGCGGGCTTCTCACAACGCTTCACACACTCCTCGCTGAAAGGAGATGCGTTCGGGTTGGCCGCCCCATTGCACTTCATCGAGGCAACTCGATGTTCTTGTACTGACACCGCGTGCACCGTTGCACGTCAGTCCGCGCCAGGCACCAGCCAGGTTCACCGGCAACAGCCTGCTCGACGTGGTCTGGGCGACCCGACCAGATCAGCGTCGGCGTCTCGATCTCCGCAGGTACGTACGCTGCGGACAGGATGGTTTCGGTAGGCCCCAAACTGTGCCCGAAGACGAAACACTTCAAGGACCACTTGGGCAGCGGCTTTGCGGGATCAAAGTCGTACGCGTATCCGTCAACTGCCTCAACGCTGCTGTTTTCAGAGTTCATCCGATGCCACGTAGCTTGCGGTTCTCGAGCAGGAGCTCTGTGCAACGTTCTTGGACGCTCGTCAAGTTCGCGACGACCTGATGGTAGTCGCGTTCGAGCTTCTCGCGAGCCTCGTTGCTCTCACGCACGATGCGTGGTGTGAACTGCTCGACCTCGATCTTGACGCTGGTGAGCAAGTCGAGCGAGTCGTGGTTGCGGTAGTCGTGGTCGTAGTAGACGTGCTCCACGCCGCCCAAGTTGATGAGGCGCTTCGCACACATGAGGCATGGCAGGTGGGTGCAGAACACGATCTTCCGCGTCGAGCGAGTGACGTCGCAGTTGATGACAGCGTTCTCCTCGGCGTGAAGGCACCCGCAGTTGCCAACCGCCGCTTCACCGTGGCGGTCGCAGTCGTTGGCACAGCCAGCCGCGTTGCCGTTGTAGCCCACCGCCAAGACCTTCCTGAAGTCTGGCGTGACGATCGTGCAGCCGACGTTGAGCCGCCGGCAAGTCGAGCGCTCGCTCATCTTGTGCGCGAGGCTCATGTAGATGTCCTCGAAGGACGGGCGCTGCTTCGGTTCTTCGCTCTGCATGACCGGTGTATAGCACGCCACCTAGTACGCAGGTCCCGAGATCCGCACCTTCCTCTCGTCCGCCTTCGAGAGAAGCACGGCAGGAAGCGTGGGCGTCTTCGTCAGCATCGCCTTGCCGATACGGTGCCATCCGTCGATCGGGAGAGCACCATCGCGGGTCATGACGAGGATGAGCGGCACACGAAGATCGATGGTCTGCTGGTCGGGAGGCAATTTGAGATCGCTCTTGATGCGATCCCACTCGATACCCACCAGGCTCGCGAGCGGGCTAAGACTCTGCACCTCGATCGAGTGGATCTCGATCGGCCGCTTCTTGCGCAGCAAGAGCGCCTTCGCCTTCTGGACGTCCCACGTGCTCCATCCGAAGCGGAAGGTCTCGAACTCGGTTTGCTTCCAAGCGGGCTGCATGCGTCACCATGCTACCTATATCCGTGGCTCCCTTGTCGTTCATCCGAGGTGCCTCGGCCCTTTGTTCGTGCGCGCCCACCACTTCTTACCGAACGGTCCGTAGTGCCGGTTGCGCTGGACCCAACGCACGAGGGCGCGCGGCGAAAACGAGTCCACGTGGTCAGGTTGATACAACGCATAGAACGCTTCGACGGACATGGGCGGCTTCTTCTTGTACTCGATGGTCTGCCAGTCGTAGACGAGACCACCGCGCTCCACCCACGCGTGTTCGTAGTCCTGCCCTGCGATGATTGTTCCAGGTGGGTGCCGTACCCAGCCGTGCATGATCTTCATCGGCGGCGGAGGAGAGCCCTGGATGATGTAGTCGAGGGCCATGTTGAACACGAAGCGGTAGCAGTCGCCGCACGCCTCGATGATGGGGTTCGGGACATACGGCTCGCGTGAGAACTGTTCGAGCGCTTCGCATGGCACGAAGATGTGCTCGATGTGTGACCAGTAGAAGTAGTACGCCGGCCAGCCTCGAAACGTGGACTTGAAGTACGAAACGGCCCAGTCTTTGGCCATCGTGAGCCCTTGGCTCGGATGGTCTTCGTAGCCAAGCTGGCGCGCGATGGGCCTCAGATCGACGTGCTGAAGCATCGTGCGGCGCGTGATCTCCTTGGCGCTGCGGATCATGGCGTTGAGCGCCTCGACCTCTGGGCCGTGGAATTGCACGCAGCTCTTGTAGAAGCAGTACACGAAGACGATGTTACCCTTGCTCCGTGAAGGCGCGTCAACTCTGGTACCACGGCGGTTCGCTAATCGAGAACTGGGAGCACGTACGATGGGATCGTGATCGCAGCACGTCAGACCTCAACGCCGAAGGTCCGGGTATGTACTGGACGACCGACGACGAGGAGGCGTGGGGTTACACCCACGGTCACGAGGATGCGACGGTCTACGTGGCTACGATGCGTGACAGCTTCAAGCTCTTTCCGAGGAAGCGCCCGACGATGGCCGCGCTTCGTGATCTGTACGACTTCGCTAGCCCCGAGGACCAAGAGATCTTCTTGTCGAATTGGAACATCGAGACGCCGGCGTCGAAGGCCGAAATCGCTCAAGCGCTCAAGCCCTACACAGGTCAGACCTCACTCTTCGATGCGTACGTGACGCTCTACCACGATCTTTTCCGGTACGACTCCGACGTATACGTCGCAGCGATGCGCTCGCTCGGCTACGACGGCTTCATCGTGGAGCGCGGAACGACTGGAGGTTCACGGCGCCGCAAGCACTTGATCCTCTGGAACCCGCGCATGCTCGACATCGAGGAAGCAAGCTAGGAACGACAGGGAAGCCACGGATAGCTACGTGCCTCGCCGTCTCTGTTCTCGCAGAGCTTGTGCGAGCTCGCTGCTGTAGCGGGTCTTCACCTTGATGCTTACTCCGTAGCCGTGCAGCGCGATGTGCTCGAGGGCGTCGCGCCAAGGCTGCCCGTGGCCCTTTTCCTGGTAGAGCCGGAACACGTTGAGGTGTGCGAGTTCGTGGCTGAGCGTGTCGATCACCTCGAAGCGATCGATCTCCGGCGCGTCTGTGAGACGGATGTGATTTCGCGTGAGGATGGCTGATCCGTACCTCTGGCGAAGCTTGGTGTTTCTTCTCACGTAGATGCTCGGCATCGGTGCGCTGTAGAGCTCTGGGACGACCGCGATGAGGCGCTTGGTCTCAGCGATGACATCGATTCCAGCGACGAGAAGCGTTTGCGGCATCGGACACTCCCAGGTAGGGCGCCGACGTCTACGAGGGCGAATGCGCTGGCCGTAACCGAGCCGCGCAAGCTGCTTCGCAAGCTCGTACGCGTCGACGTCGTCGCGCCAGCTTTGCTCGACCGTGTCGATGTTCAGCCGCACTTGCTTTGCGGCGGCTTCCTTGGAGAAGTTGGCGTTGTGCACGAGCCAGTACCAGACTCGCGCTTCGTAGCCATCTAGCTCGTACGACTCCGGGTCATAGTCGATGGTCTCCTGGTAGCGCTCTACGAGAGTCTGCGCTCGATGCCATCCAGGACGCGGCTCTGACCCTTCTGGCTCCGGCTCGGGTTGCGCGACAGGCGGTCCAGGTGGCTTGACGATGTCAACGCCGCAGCCGGCGGGCGGAACGATCCAACGCCCAGATCCGTCCGGGAAGACTTCACGAATGGTGATAGGTCCGTGCTGCTCGAGTCGTCGAGAGACCCCGAGCATCGTTGCTGCGTCGGAGACCGTGACCGTCTCGGTACGCCCGGTGATGATGAACACCGAGTCGGCAGGGTTCTCGTAGGTCGGCTCGCACGCCCAGCCGTACATCATGATGCGTTCTTGGGCTTGTGGTCCTTGACGAACTTCAGAACGATTGGAGCGAACAGCTTGCAGTCGGCTGCGATGTCCTCGCTCTTGCCGTCGATGACGGCTTGCGCTCGCTCTTCTAGCTCATCGAAGGGTACGAGCTCGCCCTTGTGGCAGACGGGACACTTGCCGGCGTCTTCGTCGCGAAGAGGAACCTTGTCCCAGTCTTTGCCGCCGATCCACTTCATGAACAAGCCGAGCGCCAGGATGAACACGAGCATCGGCCACAGGAACGACATGGCGATTCGCCAAGAGAACTTCTCGTTCCGCAGACGCAGCAGCGCCCACACAACGGTTCCGCCGATCTCGTAGTAGAAGAGTTGTTGTCCGAGGGTCATGTCTGCTGCCGTGTACGCCACGCCATGGTGGCTACGAAACCGAAGCCGAGAAGCGCTATCGCTTGTCCGATGAGCTGTCTCTGTTGGTAGGTCGCTAGTGCGGCGGCATCTTGCGCTTGCTCTTGCGGGGTTTCTGGACCGAACATTCCATGTAGGAAGTTCGGACCGAGCGGCCAGCCTGGATCGGTCACGACGTACGCGACACCACCTAGCGCGATGGCCGCACCTCCCAGCATGAACGCCCACTGCTCGCCGGTGCGCGGGTTTTCAACCGGTGTGCTTGGGTAGGGTGCGTAGGCGTGCTGTCTACGAACGATCCTGCGGCGACGCATCTCACACCTCGGGCTTCGAAAGGTAGATCGGCGTGCGATCTCCAACCCAAGAGCCTTCGGTGTTGAAGGAGAAAAACTCTTCGGCTTCGTCGAAGTCCATCCCTTGAGCCACAAGGATCTCGATGCACTTGGCGCGGTCGTAGATGACGATCGTAGGCTTCCCGCAGCGTGTACCTACTCCGAGAATGGCTTCGTCGAAGCCGTCCGCGAAGAGCAGCTCGTCGTCACCACACAGTTCTACGAGATCTTCGCGCGTCATGACTCAGAAGCGCGCTCCACGAGGAGCTCGATGTGTGACCGGGTACACATCCGCCGGGTGAGGCAGCCGTCCCGGGTACCTACGCGTCGGAGCCAGCTCGCAGTCGAACGCCCAATCGCCTCCTGTCGTTTCGGGGCGTAGCGCTAGCAGCATCCCACCCGCGTTGACGCACGCGCTGAGGACGTCGAAGCCAGGGATCTCCTTGCGAAGCGCCGCGTACGTCATTCGTCTCGTCGGCCCGTGTGTGATGTCGATGAGCACACCGCCCGCTCGAGTACGTTCTGTCAGCGCACGCACGGCGAGATCACGCACTTCGTTGACGCGTCGGAGCGACTTGTGAAGGAGGTAGGCTATCGGAAGGCCGTTTGCTCCGAGGGCGACCACGTAGCTTTCGTTGGTGCGGACCATACTGCTACGGTACTACGACTCCGCCAGCACGACAGTCAGATCTGCTGCACCAGCTTCATCATCGCGCGAAAGTGGCCTCGCGCTCGATCGATTTCGTTGTGCGCCAGGGCCTCTTCGATGTGGCTCGCGCGAAGGCCGATCTGGAGAATCTTCAGCTCTCGCGGCGACAGCCTCTTCTCGAACTGATCGATGGCGTCGAGTACCTGGCCGAAAGCCTGCTCTAGCCTGGCGGCATCAACGTCAGCGGCGTTTTTCATTACGGCTCCTTGAATGGATCCTCTTCGACGACCAGAGGAACGCCTCCTTGACCGACGGCCGTGAGCCACGATGCGATACGACCGCAGCTCTCGCGAATCTCGGTCTTGGTCTTGTCGGTGAGGAAGATGTTGCGGTCGGATGCAGAGCTGACGACCTTGTCTCGGAATGCGTCGTCCATGAGCTCGCGTGCGAGGTAGCTCGCGACGAAGCGGTCGGCTTCATCCATCGTGAACGACATGACTCCCTCCTAGGTAGCTGGCGTTTCTTGCGCCTTCATGAACAGGTAGAGCACGATGCCGGTTACGAGGCCCGCGCCGGCGATGAGCAGCCCTCGTCCTTTCGAGACAGGATTCTCGGCGGCAGCGGTCTCACACGAAGCTTCTTCGCCGTGCAAGAACGCTGCGACGCAGCGTCCCGTCGTGTCGAGCACGCGCACGGCGTGCGGGTTGCGCGGATCGAGCGTCTTGGACTTGGCTCGCGCCATGTCGCGCGCGTCGAAGAATGGCGTCGTTCCCTGCGGACCTGCTTGGCTGATCGCCTTGGCTTGGCTGACGAAAGTTTCCGATGCGGGTTGTTTCACGGCCTCGAAGATGAGGTACTCGCCGGCCTGCACGATGAACGGCGCGCGGCCCTGAACGGGTACGGTCGCAGTGCGCTTGACGTAGGCGATTTTGTACTCGTAGATCGGCCACGAAGAGACGGGGTTGCGCGGGTTCATTGCGCGGTTCTGCGGCATCACGTTGAGCTGTTGTGCGATTGCTTCGGCTTCACCCGGCTTCCACTTCCCGCGCTTCTGGACGAAGAGGTTGCCCAAAATCGGTCCCCAGTAAGGATGCACCACGTTGAGAGGCAACCCTTTGGCGATGCCATCTTCATCGAAGGCGAGTTCAATGCTTCGCAAGCCTCCTGGATGGAATGGTACGAGCTGGACCATCACGTCGCCGCCGAGAGCGTCGTGCCATCCCTCGAGCGTGGAAGCGATGGTGCCGATCTTGGCAGCCTGTCCGACTCGCTTGATGACGACGGTGATCTGCTTCGACGCTTTCGGATTCTTGCTCATGTGGGCGGGTGCTCCATCCAGCTTGCGATCGACTGCCATCAGAGCGCTTGCTGCGGCGGAGCTGTATCCGTGCTCGCCGCTTGGTGAGTGTCCCACGAGCTCGCCATCGACGTACGCATGCCAGAAGGAAGTGCGACCGTAGGGCGCTTGCTCGTAACGCATGTGGATGATCTGACCTCTGTATCTGAGGTCGTTAGAGTTCGGGACCTGCTCGACGGGGTGTGCGGGGTTGCTCTGAGGCGCCTTGCTGAGTTGTTTGAGTGCCATGGATAGTCTCGCAACCTCCAACTCTTCCTTGGGATCGGGCACGTACCGCTCCCACTCTTCCCCGTCGACGTACACG
>Ga0209040_10000074_pt1 | contig 58296 bp, 62 predicted proteins | sample BogFormECP12_OM3_FD_188240 | JGI IMG/M metagenome (GOLD analysis project Ga0209040, IMG submission 188240) | Bog forest soil microbial communities from Calvert Island, British Columbia, Canada - ECP12_OM3 (SPAdes) (version 2) | ecosystem: Environmental > Aquatic > Freshwater > Wetlands > Bog ... | reverse complement strand
ACCTCGGGAACGCGCTAGCAGCGCTCGGCGAGCGCGAGAGCGGGACGGCGCGGCTGGAGCGGGCGGTGGCGGCCTATCGCGCGGCGCTGCAGGAATGGACGCGCGATCGCGTGCCGCTCGACTGGGCGATGACGCAGAACAACCTCGGGACCGCGCTGGAGACGCTCGGCGAGCGCGAGAGCGGGACGGCGCGGCTGGAGCGGGCGGTGGCGGCCTATCGCGCGGCGCTGGAGGAAAGGACGCGCGAGCGCGTGCCGCTCGACTGGGCGAAGACGCAGACGAACCTCGGGAACGCGCTGGAGGCGCTCGGCGAGCGCGAAAGCGGGACGGCGCGGCTGGAGCAGGCGGTGGCCGCTTACAACGGAGCACTGGAAGTTTTCGTCGCGGCCAGAGCCGATCGCTACGAAAGCATCTGCCGCGGAAACCGCGACCGGGCGCAGGCAATTCTGGACCAGCGAAAGAGCTAGTTTCCGTTATTTGCAAATATCAAGAGTTTCGGGTTCTCCGTAATTTATGACGGCAACGGCCTCGCAGCAAAGTGAGTTTTCCGACGATCCTGATCTCAGGTGTGGGGCAAAATGCGGTCGATATCGGCTTCGGCGCCGCCGAGCAGCCGATAGCTCAACGACCGCGATCGCCCGCGGCAATACGCGCCCGCAAGCGGTTCATGGCGGCTTCATGCAGCGCGTCGCTGTCCGCCTGGGTTGTCACCGTCACATAGCGTCCCGCGGCGATATCGGCATCGGCCCGCGCGGCGATGGTGGCGATCTCTTCCTCGGCGTCCAGATCATCGGCGCCCCTCGGCGACCTGCCGAACAATGGTGGACATGGGGTCCTCCGGTAGCTCAACCCGCACGATCTCCATGTGTCCTCCGTGACGGCGCCGAATAGCATCGATGAACACCTTAGCGGATTTCCGTAATTTGTGGCAGCTCCCATGCGCGTTGCCGGTGAGAGCGCCTCGCCGCGGCAAAGGCTCTTCTCCGAGGGCATCGAAAGCGGACTCAGCCCCCGGTCAGTTCGGCCGGTTCTGATAGCCCCTCGATCAGCGCAATCACCCGAGCCACGAACTGCTTCACAGGCGCTGGCAACCGTCCAGATCGCCGGCACATTCCAAATCAATGACCCAATGGTGAAATCGCGAGAGTGATGCCATAAATACCGGCAATGTTCTGCTGTCGGGGCATGGTCGGATTTCATGCATGAATTGGCGCTCAGCGAGAGTATCACCGATCTCGTGGTGAACTGCGCTCGACAGGAGCGCATTGCCCGCGTATCGCGCGTGGTGGTCGAGATCGGGGTCGCGGCGTCGGTCGAACCGCAGGCCCTGCTGTTCTGCTTTTCCATCACGGCGGCGGAAACCGCCGCGGCCGGTGCGGAACTTGTGATCAACAGGATCGGCTTGCGGGCAAGCTGCGACGACTGCGGCAATCAGTACGCACCGGAGACGCTCTTCTCCCCCTGCCCGGCCTGCGGCGGTTTCGCTCGCAGGATCCTCGCCGGGCGCGAAATGCGCGTGGTTTCATTCGAAGGGGAGTGATTCAGGCCTCGACGAACCGCGCAGCTCGTGCCGCCGCGGCGCGCGCCTCGCATAGCCTCGTTGATTGCCGGGTCGTGGCGTCACTATATATCTCGGGAGAATAACCGGACGACCTCGTTGCGGCGGTGGTTCACCCGGCTTGCAATTAGACGCGGATTGCGGCGGTGTGGGAGCGTGCACTAGGCTGCGGGCTTCGCGCAGGAGGAACTACCGATGAACGATGCCCCAACGATCGCCGCAGCCCCGTCGCTCGACGGCAAGGCCATCGCCGAACTGGCGGAGCAGCTCGACCAGCTCCTGCGCCTGCGCACCTTCCCGATCGGCATGAAGCTGTTCGAGGACCTCGACGCGATGGCCAACGTGCCCGGGCTGCGCCGGCCGTCGAAGGGCCGCACGTTCTCCACCTGCCAGTTGGTGACGCAGGCGCGCATGGCCGGCTTCACGCTCGGCATCACCACCGAGAACATCCCGTCGTTCTCGTCCTGCTCCAGCGTGATCGGCCTGGATGCGCCGGGCGATATTTATATGTCGGGCCGCAAGATGGAGGGCGTGTGGTTCGAAAACCGCGAGGCTGCCGCCGCGCACCAAGCCGGCATGCCGCGGGTGCCGCCGGGGCGCTACCACGGCATGGTGGTGTCGCCGCTGCGCACCGCGCGACTGGATCCGCCGGACATCTGCCTGTTCTACGGCAATCCGGCGCAGATGATCCTGTTCATCAACGGCCTGCAGTGGCGTAGTTACAAACGGTACGACTTCTCCATCACCGGCGAGAGCGCCTGCGCCGACAGTTGGGGCCACGCGCTGAAGACGCGCGAGGTGTCGTTGTCGATCCCGTGCTACGCGGAACGGCGTTACGGCGGCGTGGCGGATGACGAGATGCTGATGGCCTGCCCGGCGGCGGACCTGCAACGCGCGGTGACCGGGTTGCAAGGCTTGTCGAAGGCCGGGCTACGCTATCCGATCATGCCGTTCGGCCCGCAGGTGGAGCCAGCAGAGGGGATGGCGAAGAGCTATGCCAGGAAGAGCTGAGGGCGCACGTCGCCTGACTTCGTCGCAAAGAACGCTGCGGCGAGACATTGATGCGGGATGTGAGACGAAACGGACGCGGGCTGTCTCACCATTGTCTCGATGTGCGTGAAGCGAGATTGATGGATCGCGCGTGTCGGTGCAATGCGCTTGGCCCTATTGTGAATATTCCATAGTCTTGAGATGGCGGTGAGGCCTATGGCTTTGACGACAGAGTTCCTCGATGCGGTTGCCGTGATCGCTGAGCGATCGTCTGACCCGCTGACGCTGCCTTGGCCGATGCCAGGCAATCTGGGTGGCTGGGTTTCATTCAATACCTTCGCCGAGTGGCGCGCGTTCATGCTGCAGTTTGGTCTACACGGTGGCATCCCGGATATCGTGACCGCGAAATTCGCCCGTGCACACAAGCTTCACCTACTGGCGTGGGTTGATTTCGATCTGATCAAAGCCGGTGAACTTGTCGCCCTCACAACGCTCGAACTCGCTGTCACCGACTGCTACGGCATCAAGGAGCGTGATCGTCGCAGGCGCCTCATTGATGAGAAGGCCAAGCAGAAAAAGAGGGTACCTACAGACAGAGAAGAGCGGTGGGCGGAGCAACTGCCGCTCGCGGACCTACTGAAATTCATGGTCACCCATGACGGGCTAACCGACGACCAAGTGCCTATGAATCGCCGCTGCGGGCCAGCGGCCACAGTCGTGAAGCGACTCACCGGCGAGGTCAGGCCGAGCCTCGCCGAGATTCGGAACAAGTTGGCGCATGGATACCCGTTTGATGGATGGCCACAATCCGGCCTGCTGGAGCTGGTTCGCGATCTGATCGAGTATGCCTACCGCGACATAGTCAGCAGAGGTGCCGATCTCTTCTCACTTCGACGGCCGTTTGACGCGATGGCGCTCGGGTGATGTCTTGGCTGCTATGCGGCCATGATCTACGTTGTCCCACACCGTGGTGGCTAGTCTCAAAACGCTGCTTTCAAATGGCATCCACTTGAACTTCCCGAAGGGATAACCCCCGTATGCAGTTTATTGGCATCTACGCTCTGATTGCGATTGCGCTGTTAATCATTGCCTCCAAACTGTCGCGTTGGGTCGTCGATCGGCGGTTAACGGCTGAGGTTGAACGCGATTACGAGGAATGCAAGAAAAACGCCCGAGCCAGCATTTTGGCTCATGGGTTGGATCAATCCGATCCTGTCTCAGATGCGGTCTTCTCGTGGCTTAGAACGCATCCGGGGGCCGCAATAAAGCTTACGCCCCAGCAGGCAGGCAATTTTTTTGAGGGCACCTATTTCATACCGGAATTCTCCGTTGGGTCGACAGCAATCGAGTCAGGGTTGAATACTCATTGCCGGGCTTTGTCTTAGTTCTACCAGAGAATACCTGGCATGAAACTACTATCGACGAGAACAGCCTACACTATAGGCGTGCGTACGCCATGGATGACGTAATTGACGGCGGGGGTGTTCAGGCGACCGGTGAAATTCGGCGGCATAGCCGATGATTACGACCTAATCACGATGGTCTTGGCGTGAGGGCGCATTCCTTAGCAGCAGCGGGCCTGTCGTTTGGAAAAACGAGAGAACATGGCTGCCCCTGCCGGTCTATTGCTTTGGTGCATGATTCTTGAGCAATGCACCAACAGCTTGTTCCCAAGAGGGTCCTTTTCGGAACGGACAGGCCAACTCCCGGATAAAGGTCAAGGCGCTTCGCGTGGGCGCGCGGGCGGCGCGCCGGTATCGCAAGGCCGACAGCTTTCAATCGCTGCCGCACCGGTTTGGGAACACACTATTGTCGTGCCGCAACCCGAGCCCCCAGCAGAGCGCCACGTTGCACGGCCGCTGCTGGTCCCTGTGCCGACAGTTGGGGCCACGCGCCGAAGACGCGCGAGGTGTCGCTGTCGATCCCGTGCTGCGCCGGGAAGAGCTGAGGGCGCGGCGCTACTTCCTTCGCCGTGCATTGTCGGGGGCGGCAATGCGAGGGACACCGCCGCCCTGCCGCGAGACCTCGACGATGGTCTCGATGCGGATCAGCCGCTCCCGCATATCGCGCACCTCATCGGCCAGCCGATCGACCTTCGCGGCGACCGATTGCACCCGCTCATCGATCAGGATGACCGACCTGATCGCCGCAATCGCGTCACCGTAGAGACTCATTGTCGCGTGCGGGACAGAAACTCGAGCGTCTCATCCAGCTTGCGCTCGGTTCGGGCCAGCCGCCGCATCGTTTCATCGTGGGTTGCCGCCAGCACGGACAACAGTGCCCGAAGCTCCCCCGCCTCGGTTTCGGCCGTCTCGTCGTATGCCTCGATCGCGCGACGGATGAGTTCCCCGGCCGACACCGGCCCGGCGCGCGCCGCCTTGGCATCCAGGGTTGCCTTTTCCGCGGGCGACATGAGAACGACAACACGCTCTGTGGCAGCCATCCCAGCAATCTCATCGGCATGACAATGTGCATGATCATGTAGACCGCCTGTCGCGCCAGCGCAAGGGGTAGCGGCGGCTCTCGACTGGGCGAAACGCACTTCCGTTCCCGCCGGCTCAACCGATCCGAGGTATCAGCAACGGGCAAGGCTGTCATCGCCCCCTGCCCGCCTCAGCCTCCCACCGCCCGGCGCAGTGCGGCCCGCGCCAACAGGCGCGTGGAATCCAACGTCGGCAACGAAGAATTCGCGTCGCTCATGATCAGCGGGATCTCCGTGCAGCCAAGCACCACCGCGTCGCAGCCGGCCTGCTTCATGCGCTCGATCGCCCGTTGATGAAACGCCACCGCCTCCGGCTTGAAGACGCCGCACACCAGCTCGTCCATGATGATGCGATTGATCTCCTCGCGTTCGTCGTCATCCGGACGCACCGCCTCCAGGCCCGACGCCGTCAGCCGATCCGGATAGAGGCTGCTCTCGACCAGCCAGCGTGTGCCGAGTAGCCCGAGGCGCCGGAATCCGCGTGCCACCGCCTCGGCCACGACGACATCCGCTATGTGCAGCCACGGCAATGGCGATCGCGCCTCGATGTATGGCAACCCTTGGTGAAACGTGTTGTCGGGACAGATCAGGAAATCGGCGCCGATCGCGGCCAGCTTCTGCCCCGACGCGAGCATCAGCTCGCCGACGCCGCACCAGTCGCCGCGATAGACGCACGCCATGTAGTGGGCGAGCGAGTGCGTGTGTATCGACACTTCGGGATGCGCGTGCGCGCCGAGCAACGCGGAGCCTTCCACGCATATGGTGGTGTAGCAGAGGGCGGCGCCTTCGGCGGACCCGCCCACGATGCCGATGTGGCCTGGCATCAGCCGGCGGGGAAGTCGTACAGGCGCGCAGGGTTTTCCACCAGCACCCGGTGCCGCGCCGCCTCGTCCGGCACCCACACCGCCAGCAGGTCGAACAGCACCGCATCGTTCGGCTTCTTGTCGGCCGCTTCGGTCGGATGCGGCCAGTCGCTGCCCCACACGACGCGCTCCGGCGCGGCCTTGGCATAGCCCTGCGCGACCGCGACGCGATCGGCGTATTCGGGCGGACCTGACTTGCTGTCGCCATAGGCGCCGGACAGCTTCACCCAGGTGTTGCCCTTGTCGATGAGCCGGCGGATCAACTGGTAGGCTGGACCGTTCACGTCCGGCGCGTGCGCCAGGTGGTCGAACACCAGCCGGCCCGGCACGCGCAGGAAGATCTCCTGGGCCGCAACGATCTGCTCCGCCGGTGCATTGATCTGGCAGTTCCAGCCCATCGGCTCGATCCGCTTCGCCAGCGGCTCGATCATGTCCACCGTGGTGGCGCCGGCCGGCGACAGGTTGAAGCGGATGCCGCGCACGCCGGCGTCGTGCATCTGGCGCAGTTCCTGGTCGGTAACGGACGTGTTCACCACGCCCACCATGCGAGCGCGCTCCTTGCCACCCAGTTGCGGCAGCAGCGCCAGATAGTGCTGATTGTCGGTGCCATAGGTGGACGGCAGAATCACCACGCAACGGGTGGTCCCGAGGCGGCGCTGCAATGCCTGATAATCCTGCACCGAGGCCGGCGGCGGCTTCAGCGTCGCATAGGGCGCGATGGGAAAGCTCGCGTCGTAGATGTGGAAGTGACAGTCGGTGGCATTCGCCGGTGCCTTGGTCTTTGGCGGTTCGGTGCCCACGGACCAGCGCACCTCGGTCGGTTGCTGTGCCCTCGCGCCTGATGACGCCATGGCGGCCGAGGCCATGGCGAGCGCACCGCCCAACACAGCGCGGCGATCCATGATTTGTGTGTTCATTGTTTCCTCCCGAAGCGTGCACCAGACGCCGAGTGTCCAGACTATGCCGGTTTCAGCAGTTCGGTCAGCCCCACCCGCCGACGGCCGTGCCGCCCAGCGAACCGCAGGCCAGGCCGAGATCACGTGCGCGCATGCCCGCTCCCTGGCAGGCGCGGCGAATTCCGCCTATGACGTTCCGCGCAACGCAATAATCCGGGAGGGAACAAATGCGCCGACAGACCCTGACGGCATTGCTCGTGGTTGGGACAGCACTGGTCGCCGGCGATCTGCGCGCCCAGCAACCCGCAGCGCCCAATCTGGACGCCATTCCCGAGAAGATGCCCTTCAGCACGCCGTATGGAGTGCCGATCGGAGCGGAGCGGGCCGGGTCATTGATCCAGGCCGCTGCTGCTGAGGCGAGCAAGCGGGGCTGGTCGATGAACGTCGCGGTCGTCGATAGCGGCGCCAATCTCGTCGCTTTCCTGCGGATGGATGGCGCGCAGCTCGCGTCGATCCCCATCGCCGAACACAAGGCGCGGGCCGCGGTCAAGTATCGCCGTCCGACCAAGGCGTTCGAGGATGCCGTGCAGAAGTTCGACTTCAAGTACATCTTGAGCCTCGATGACGTGATTGCTTCGCGCGGCGGCATCCCACTGATCGAAGACGGCAAGATCATCGGCGCCATTGGCTGCTCGGGAGGCACCGGATCGCAGGATGAGGCGACCTGCATGGCCGCGGCGGCGCTGGTGAACAAGTAGTGGCGCGCACATTGTCGCCGGCCCCGATTTGGTCGTAATTCCCACGACGCGCGATCCGAATGGAGGCAGACATGCGGGACATCGGCCATTTCATCGCCGGCAAGCCGGTCGCCGGAACCAGCGGCAAATTCGGCGACGTGTTCAACCCCGCGTCGGGTGATATCAGCGCCCGCGTCGCGTTGGCCGACACGTCCGAGGTGAACAAGGCGGTCATCGCCGCGGCCGCCGCCTGGCCGGCCTGGGCCGCCACCCCGCCGCTCCGCCGCGCCCGCGTCATGTTCAAGTTAAAGGAACTGCTGGAGCGCGACCGCAAGGAGTTCTCCGCGATCATCACCGCCGAACACGGCAAGGTACTGTCGGACGCCGATGGCGAGGTGCAGCGCGGCCTTGAGGTGGTGGAGTTCGCCTGTGGCATTCCGCACCTGTTGAAGGGCGAATTCACCGAAGCGGTCGGCACCGGCATCGACGCCTGGTCGATCCGTCAGCCGCTGGGCGTGGTGGCCGGCATCACCCCGTTCAACTTCCCGCTGATGGTGCCCTTGTGGATGATCCCGGTGGCGCTCGCCTGCGGCAACTGCTTCATCCTGAAGCCGTCCGAGAAGGACCCGTCCGCGTCGCTGAAGCTCGCCGAACTGCTGGCCGAGGCCGGGGTGCCGGATGGCGTGTTCGGCGTGGTGCAGGGCGCGCGCGAAGCGGTCGAGGCGATCCTGGCGCACCCTGACATCGCCGCGATCAGCTTCGTCGGTTCCACCGCGATCGCCGAGACGATCTATCGAGGCGGCACTTCTCACGGCAAGCGCGTGCAGGCGTTGGGCGGGGCGAAGAACCATCTGGTGGTGATGCCCGACGCCGACATCGACGATGCGGTGGATGCGCTGATGGGCTCCGCGTACGGCGCGGCGGGCGAGCGCTGCATGGCGGTGGCGGTCGCGGTGGCGGTGGGCTCCGCGGGCGACCGGCTGATGCAGAAGCTGGAGCCCCGGGTGCGGGCGCTGAAGATCGGACCGGGCACCGATCCCGAGGCGGAGATGGGGCCGCTGGTCACCCGCGAGCACCGCGAGAAGGTGCAGGGCTACATCGATCTCGGCGTGAAAGAGGGGGCGAAGCTGGTGGTCGATGGCCGTGGGCTGTCGCTGCAGGGCTATGAAAGCGGCTTCTTCCTCGGCGGCTCGCTGTTCGACCATGTCGGCACCGACATGCGTATCTACAAGGACGAGATCTTCGGCCCTGTGCTTGGCGTCGTGCGCACGCCCGACATGGCGGGCGCGGTGCGGATGGTGAATGCGCACGAATACGGCAACGGCGTGGCGATCTTCACCTCTGACGGCGGCGCGGCGCGCGACTTCGCCGCCGGGATCAATATCGGCATGGTCGGCGTCAACATACCGATCCCGGTGCCGGTGGCGTATCACAGCTTTGGCGGCTGGAAGCACTCGCTGTTCGGCGACCATCACATCTACGGGCCGGAGGGCGTGCGGTTCTACACGCGATACAAGGCCGTCACCCAGCGCTGGCCGACCGGTGCGCGGCGCGGGGCGGAGTATGTGATGCCGACGCTCGGGAGGTGACGCGCCGATGCCGACCGCCGCGATCGACGACCAGGTGCTGGTTCGTCTCCGCTCTGCTCTGCGCGACGCCTACGGCGCCAGGCTGGAGCGGGCGGTGCTCTATGGGTCCCGCGCGCGCGGCGAGGCACGCGCCGACTCCGACTACGATGTAGCGGTATTTCTGCACGAGATGCCGGATCGTTGGCGGGAGATGAACCGGTTGGCGGATATCGGCACGGACATTCTGTACAGCGACGGCAAGGTTATTCATGCGATGGCGTTTCCCGCGGGTAGTTGGCGGGAGCGGACGCCGCTGATGCAGGAAGTTCGCGGAGACGGCCTGGATTTATGAAGCCAGAGACGGCCGGTTATCCAGAGGACGGATTTGATGACGTACCGGTGCACCCATTATCATGGCGTGGCTTGGCCACGCCGTCCACGTCTTTACTGCGAACAGCAAGAAAAGACGTGGATGGCCGGGCCAAGCCCGGCCATGACGATGAGGGGCGGCCGGTGATTCGGCAATTTCGTCTTCGGGTATAAGTCGTTCCGAGCCGAACTGACTCATGATTTTAGCGTCGTCGCGGTCGCGCAGCCAACGGCAGGCTTTCGAACAGCGTGGGCGCCTCGCCGACCTGCGCGCCTTCGATGCCGAGCAGACGCAGCTTGGTCGTGATACCGCCGGCCGCCGAGAAGCCGCCGACCTTACCGCCGGCCGCCAGCACGCGATGGCATGGTACGATGATCGGGAACGGATTCTGCCCCATCGCTTCGCCCACCTCGCGCGCCTTACTGGTGTCGCCAAGTCTCGCTGCGATGTCGCCATAGGAGAGCGTGGCGCCGGCGGGGATGGCGCGCGCCACCGCATAAACGCGCTGATGGAACTGCGGCACGCCCTCCATATCGAGTGCAATGGCCGAAAGGTCGCGCGCCTCTCCGCGCAGCAAGGCTACGATGTCGTCAATCGCCCGCTCGATGTGACTCGGCGGCGGTGCTTCACGTGCGCCGGGAAATCGCCGCTGGAGGCGCGCTTGCGTCGCGCTATTGGTCCGTTCCGGCAATTGGACCCCGATAATGCCGCGTGCGTGCCACGCGATTCCGCATCGCCCGACTGCCGTATCGAAGAGTGCGAATTCATCTACCGACATGACGCGAGCGAACATAGCACTGACCGCGGGGCGCGCACCTCACGTATCTTGCCTCCGCACGCAAAGCGGGGCCGACCTCGCCTGAGAGCAGCCTCGTGCAGGCGTCGTTGTCGTTCGCATCCATCCACTCCGACAGCACCAGCAGGTTGTAGCCCTCACCGCGCAACGGGAACGCCATGGCCACGCATGCTGGCTGTGATAGAATTTGCGCCTCGCGGGCGTGATGGAACTGGCAGACATAAGGCGCTTAAAACGCCTTGGCCTTTGGCCGTGCGGGTTCGAGCCCCGCCGCCCGCATTCGCACGCAGGTTGATCCACATCAATGCACCGATCCGGCGGGCAATATATAGTGTGTCCATTGGCCGGGAGCGGCCGAAACATGGTGAACAGGATCGGTGGCCATGCATTTCGCCGAAACCGAGGAACTTATCGACCCCGTCGCCCAGGAAGAGGCGGTGCGAATTGCCGACCCACGCCAGATGACGCGGTCACAACTCCGGCGTCTCGGCCTGCCAAGGCTGGTTTACCTGCGGTGCGGCACGGTCGACGGCCAGCCGGCCTATGCCGTTCATGCCGCTGACGGCACGGCGGTAGCGGTGGTGGAGGACCTCGAAGTTGCCATCGAACTGGCATCCGAGAACAACATGATTTTCGTCGCGGTGCATTGAGCGCACGCTACCGCGACGCTGCCGGCTCAAACAGTTCCACCACATTGCCCGAGGGATCCTCGCACAGGATTTGCCGTCCCCCTGGTCCCTCGACGATATCGTTACGGAACGTCACCCCCTGCGCCCGCAGCGTCACCACCAGGTCAGCGAGGTCGGCGACCTGCAGCACGAAACGGTTCCAGCCGCCCGGTTCGGGCCTCCTGCCGTCGGGCATCGGCTTCGCCGCCGACGCGCGCGGGCCGGCCAGCCACAGGGTCAGATCATCGCGCGCCACGATCGCCATCGCTGGTCCGAACTGCTGCCGCAGCGCAAAGCCGAGCCGCGTATAGAACGCGATCGCCTGATCGACATCGTGCACGAGGTAACGCACCGACACCATGACTCCCTCCCTCAGCTCACCGCGGCCAGCACGCGATCGCAGACATGCGCCATGTCGGTCTCGCTGAGATAGGGATGGATCGGCAGGGCGAGAATGCGCTCCGCCAGGTCCTCCGACACCGGCAGGCGCGCGCCATCGTGCCGTCCGCGATACGCCGGTTGCAGATGCAGCGGCCGCGGGTAGTAGATCGCAGTGGGCACGCCATCCGTGCGCAGCGATGTTTGCACGTGCTCGCGCATAGTCCCGTCGCGCAGCAGGATGGCGTAGATCGCCCACACGCTGGTGCTGTCCGGCACTCGCGCCGGCGTCGCCACCGCATTGCCGAGGCGTGAATCATAATAGCGCGCGACGCGTTCGCGGGCCGCCAGCTCGTCGCCGAACACCGTCAGCTTGGCAAGCAGCACCGCCGCCTGCAGCGAGTCCAGCCGGCCGTTCATCCCGGTATGCAGCACCTCGTAGCGCGAGGTACCTTCGCCGTGCGTCCGCAGGCTGCGGTACAGCGCCGCGCGCTCATCGCTTTCGGTAAGCAAGGCGCCGCCGTCGCCATAGCCGCCCAACGGCTTGGACGGGAAGAAGCTGGTCACTGTGGCGTCCGCCGCCGTGCCGAGTGGCCGTCCGTGCAATGTGCAGCCGAAGCTCTGCGCCAGGTCATCGAGGGTGAACAGACCCTCGCGTTCGGCAATCGCGCTCAACGCCGGCCAGTCCGCCGGCTGGCCGAACAGATCGACGCCGATCAGCGCCCGCGGCCGCAGCCTCCCGTTCCGCCGGACCTCGGCGATGCGGCGCTCCAGGTGCGCCGGATCGATCTGGAAGTTGCCTGGATCAACATCGACGAACACCGGCGTGGCGCCCAGCACCAGCGGCACCTCGGCCGTCGCAGTATAGGTGAACGCCGGCAGGAACACCGCATCGCCCGGCCCGATACCCTCCGCCATGAAGGCGATCTGGATCGCGTCGGTACCGGAACTCACCGCCACGCAATGCCTGGCGCCGCAGAATCGCGCGAGTTCCGCCTCCAGTTCGGCCACCTCGGGCCCGAGGATGAACTGGCAATGCGCCAGCACGCCATCGAGCCGCCGCCGCAGTTCGCCCGCGATGCGTGCCTGCTGCGCCTTCAGGTCGACAAACGGAATGGCGGTCATGGGCGGTTCACCACAGGCATCAATCCTTCACTGTTGTGTTCGAACTCGGTCACCAGGCGTCCCAGCAAGGTGAGTGCCAGGCGCGCCTGACCACCGCGGCAGGCGGTGGCGATCTCGTCGATCGCACGTCCGACGATCGCCGGATCGGCGGTGCGCGGCGACGCCATCAGCAGGCCAGGGAAGCCGGTCGGCACCGGCGGTTCCTTACCGTGGAACAGTTCCTCATGCAGCTTTTCCCCGGGACGCAGGCCGGTGAAGCGGATTTCCACATCGCGGTCCGGCATCAGCCCGGCGAGCCGGATCATCTGTCGCGCCAGATCGACGATCTTCACCGGCTTGCCCATGTCGAGCACGAAGATGCCGCCCTCCTCGCCGGACGGCAGCGGGGCATCGCCGACACCGACCACGCTCGCCTGCAACACGAGGCCCACCGCCTCGCGCACTGTCATGAAGTAGCGCTGCATATCGGGATGGGTGACGGTCAGCGGACCGCCGCGCTCCAACTGGCGCTGGAACAGCGGCACCACCGAGCCGGTGCTGCCCAGCACGTTGCCGAACCGCACGGTGATGCAGCGCATGCCGCGACCGGTGGTGCGGGCGGCAATGTCCAGTGCCTGGCAGTACATCTCGGCCAGCCGCTTCGACGCGCCCATCACCGAGGTCGGGTTCACCGCCTTGTCCGTGGAGATCAGTACCATGGCCAGCGCGCCGACCCCGCGTGCAGCATCCGCCACGTGGCGCGTGCCGGCGACGTTGGTCAGCAGCCCCTCCAGCGGATTGGCCTCGACCATCGGCACGTGCTTCAGCGCGGCGGCGTGGAACACCAGCTCCGGCCGCCACTGCTCGAACACGTCGCGGACCCGCGCTTCGTCGCGGATATCCGCCAGCAGAGACTCGCGCGATATGTGCGGGTGGCGCTCGGCCAGTTCGAGGTCGATCAGCCACAGCGCATATTCGCCATTGTCGAGCAGGATCAGCCGCTCCGGCCCAAGCGCGGCGACCTGGCGCGCCAGTTCGCTGCCGATCGTGCCGCCGGCGCCGGTGACGATCACCCGACGCCCCTGGATCAGCCGCGCCATGCCTTCGCGATCGAGCGGCACCTGCGCGCGGTTCAGCAGGTCCTCGATCGCCATCGGCCGCAGCTCCAGCTCCCGCGAGCGATCGGGCGCCGCGGCGGGGTCCAGCGCAGTCGGGCGCGGCGCGCGGCGGATCCGCATCCCATGCCTCTCCGCCTGCTCGACCAGGACGGTAAGCGCCTGGCCCGACAGGTCCGGCGTGGCCACCACCAGGGTGTCCGGCAGCCTGCCCTCACCTGCCAGGCGTTCCAGCACCACGGCAGCGTCGCCGATCGAACCGAGGAACGGGCTGCCATGGATGCGCCGGCCGGTCTGGCGCGCGCCGACCGCGAGCAGCCCCTCGACATGCAGCGCCTGCCGCCGATCCCAGGCCAGTGCTCGCAGGAACAGGTCGATGTCCTCGGTCGCACCGACCACCAGCGCCGACGGTATGTCGGGGGCGTAGCCGTTGGGGGACGCGCCGCCGCGGCGATGGCGCCAGCGGCGATACACGACGCGCGGCGCGCCGAGCAGAACCAGGAGGGTCAGAGCATAAACCACCGGGAAGGCGGGATTGCCGGACGGCGTGCCGGTCAGCGCCAGCACGAGGCTGAACAGGGCGGCGCCGAGGGCGCTGGACCAGGCCACCCCGAGCAAATCGTCGATCCCGGCAAATCGCCAGTACTGCCACGGCAGCCGGAACGGCAGTCCCGCCAGCAGCAGCGTCGCGGCGCCGGCAGCGGGTAGCCAGGGCGGATCCAGCCACGCCCCGGTCGGGTCGGCTGCTGCCCGCGCGAGCGGCACCGCCAGCGCCGCCAGGGCGCCATCGATTGCGACGTTCAGAGCGATTCGCACGGGCGGGCGCGCTGCCATGGCGGTCCCCTATAGCCTAGCGTGCCGTGCCGTCCCAAATGCGCGCCCGGCGGACCGGTGTCAGTCCATACGGACGGTCGCTTTGCCTCTCGCCCCCTGGTAGGTTCTGGCCGACACTATCCGGGGCCGTGCTGACCAAAGCTACAGCAAAGGCCGAACGAACTCGGTTGCAAAGGAGATTACGCAATGTCGAATCGGCGTCATGTGACGCGCCGCAATGCCTTGAAGCTTGGCGCGGCTGCCGCAGCGCTCCCGCTGGTGCACATCCGCACCGCGGGCGCCGCTGGCAAGCTGAGTTTCGCGATCTGGGACCACTGGGTCCCGACCGGCGATGTCGCCATGAAGAAGCTGATCGATGCCTGGGCGGAGAAGAACAAGGTCGAGGTGCAGCTCGACTTCCTCTCCGCGAATCTCATTGTCACCAGAGCCGCCGAGGCGCAGGCCAAATCCGGACACGATGTCTTCGCGTTCGACCAGTGGGCGGTACAGCAATACGCCGACAGCCTCGACCCGGTCGACGATGTCATGCAGCGGCTGATCGCCAAGTACGGCAAGCTTGGCCGCGCCTACGAATATCTCGGCACGGTCGACAAGCACTGGATGGCAGTGCCGGTCGGCTGGGGGTCTGCGCCGCTGCCGCCCTGCGGGCGCATCAGCCTGCTCAAGCAGTTCTGCGGCGTTGACGTGCAGGCCTGGTTCCCCCCGCAGCCGGGGACACCGGAGTCCAGCAAGGACTGGACCTACGATATGCAGCTCAAGATGGCGGAGGCCATGTTCAAGGCCGGGTATCCCATCGGTTTCGGCTGCGGCCAGAACAGCACCGACGCCAACCAGACCTGGGGTGCCACGTTCGGTGCCTTCGGCGCCGACCTTGTGAACGCCAAGGGCGACATCACGATCGGGTCGGACAACGTGATGGCGGCGATGGAATACTGCCAGAAGATGGTGAAGTTCATGCCGTCGGATGCGGTCCAATGGGACGACGCCTCCAACAATCGCGCCTTGATCTCCGGCAAGGCGGCGTTGATCTGGAATCCGCCGTCGGCCTGGGCGGTGGCCAAGCGCGATGCGCCACAGGTGGCCCAGGATTGCTGGACCTTCCCCAATCCGCGCGGGCCGGTGGGCCGCCTGGTGCCGCATCGGCCGTATTTCTGGGGAATCTGGCAGTTCGCCAGCAACAAGAGCGCGGCGAAGGAGCTGATCGAGTATCTGTCGCAGCGCGAGCAGGTGGAGCAGCTTGCCATCCCGGTCTCCGGCTATGACATCCCACCGTTCGAATCCATGACGGACCTCAGCGTCTGGAGCGACGTCGAGCCACCCAAAGGCACCATCTACAATTATCCGGTGCGACCGTGGCACGACGCGCAGTACTACGTGCCGGGCTCCTCCGCTCCGCCGGACATCGCGGTGCAGATCTGGAACCGCTATCTGGTCCCAGGGATGGTGGGACGACTGCTGACCGGACAGTCGATCAAGCAGGCACTCGCCTGGGGCAAGGAGGAGCTGGAAGGCTTCGTCCGCTAGTCTAGCACCTGTGGCCGGCGCAAGCTGGCCAGCGACCACGGAACGCTGTTATCGGGCTCCTCCCGCGCGAGGAGCCCGCATGACTCTTGCCGCCCTGCTGCGCCACCTGGCCTTCGCCGTCGGCCTGGCCCTGCTCTCCGCCGCCGTGGTGCGCGTGATGATCACCGCGCGTGTGATGGATCGTCCGGACGCGCGCAAGGCGCACACGCGGGACACGCCCAAGGGCGGGGGCGTCGGCGTGGTGGTGGCGTTTCTGGTCGGCATCGCCGTGCTCTACCGCTTCGCCGAATTCGCCCGGCTCGCGGATCCCTACTTCGTCGGTGTGATCGAGGCCTCTGTGGCGATTGCCGTCGTGGCCTTCCTGGACGACCTGTACGACTGGAAGTTCACCGTGAAGCTCGCGGCACAGATCATGGCCGCGGTGGTCGCGGTGGCCAGCGGCATTTACGTCCTGGACTATCGCATCCCCTATGTCGGACCGCTCTACATCGGCTGGCTGGCGCCGCCCGTGACTGTGCTGTGGCTGCTGTTTGCCACCAACGCGATGAACTTCATCGACGGACTGGACGGTCTGGCCGGCGGTGTGGCGCTGATCGCGTCCGGCTTTCTCGCGGCCATCGCCGCGGTGCACGGCGGCTGGTTCGCCTATTTCGCGGCGCTGCTGCTGGCCGCGGGGCTGGCCGGCTTCCTGCCGTTCAACTTCCCCCGCGCGCGCATCTTCATGGGCGATGTCGGCAGCCAGTTCTGCGGCTTCATCCTCGCGATCCTGGCCGTGATCGCGAGCCGGCTGGACAATGTCGAGCTGTCTTTTCTGATCGTGCCCATGCTGTTGTCGGGCGTGCTGTTCGACGTCGCCTTCACCCTGGTCCGCCGCGCGTTTGCCGGCGAGCAACTGACCGAACCCCATCGTGGCCACCTGTACCAGGTGGCGCAGCGTTCAGGCCTGCCGGCAGCGATGGTCATGCTGGTGCACTGGGGGTTCGCCGGCTTCGGTGGAATCTGCGCGCTGCTGTTCCTGGCCGCACCGACACCGGCCAAGCCATTCCTCCCACTGCTGACGCTGCCGCCACAACTGTGCTGGCTTGTCTTCGTCGCGCACCGCGCCCGCCAGGCGGGCATCGCACGCTGGGGATAGGCTCCGACCCCTCGGACGCGGTCCAAGGAGTCGGGAGAGAATCAGGCGGTCGCGGCGCGCCGGCTCGAGGTCTCGCTTGCCGCGGCATGTGGCGCCTTCTTTGCCACGGTCGCGGCATCGCCCATGATCGTGCGCAGGTCGCGCAGGAAGGCCGCGCCTTTCAGCGTGCGCTGCACCAGGATGCTGCGGCGATCCAGCGGGTCCACTTTGCGCCGTGCCAGGTCGAGTTCGCCCAGCCGGTCGAGCGCGCGCGTGATCGCCGGCTTCGAAACGTTGAGGTCGGCCGCGAGGCCGCGCACCGTATGCCCGCCATCGCGCAGGTAGCAGGTCAGGAATACGCCGAGCTGGCGTGCCGAGAGATCGGCGCCATCGCGCCGCACCAGGGCGACGATGGTCTCACGGAGGATGCCGACCATCTGGTCGGAGGTAGGGCTGGCAGCCATGGAGGTTCCTTTCAAGGTCCCGGACAGGTTCAGTTTGTTCGTTCGAGTCGTGGGGCACCCATCGGTGCCAAGGCAGGATCAATCCTACCGCAATTCCATTTCAGAAGCGAAGCTTGTTCGTATCGCTCGCGGAGACGTTACCGAGCGTGTTCAATCCGGCTCCGCACGCTCCATCAGGGCGGCGAACATGGCACGCATGCCGTAGGCCTCGCCCCCTTCGGGGCGCCCGGGGGAGGTCTGATCGTTCCAGGCATACAGGTCCAGATGCGCCCAGGCGATGCCTGGCGTAACAAACCGTTGCAGGAATAATGCCGCGGTGATCGCCCCGGCATGCGGCTTCGACGAAACGTTGTTGAAATCAGCCACCTGGCTCTCCAGCCAGCGGTCGTAGGGTGTCCAGAGCGGCAGACGCCAGAGTGGGTCGTGCTGCTCATGGCCGGCTCGCAACAGCACTTCCGCCCAGTGGTCGTCGTTGCAGAACAGCGCCGGCAGGTCCGGGCCGAGCGCAACACGGGCCGCGCCGGTCAGCGTGGCGCAGTCGACCAGCAGGGTCGGTGACTCGTCGCACGCGTCGGCCAGCAGGTCACACAGCACCAGCCGCCCTTCGGCATCCGTGTTGCCGACCTCCACGGTCACGCCTTTCCGGGTGCGGATCACGTCCAGCGGACGCATGGCTGTGCCGGAGACGGAGTTTTCCACGCAGCCGAGGCGCACTGCGAGGCGCACCGGCAGGTCCGCCTCCATGATCATCCTGGTCAGACCCAGCACGGTGGCGGCACCGCCCATGTCCTTCTTCATCCGCAGCATGCCGCTCGACGGCTTGATGTCGTAGCCGCCGGTGTCGAAGCAGACGCCCTTGCCGCATAGCGAGATGAGCGGCGCGTCGGCGTGTGCGGCGCTGCCGGACCAGCGAAGGATGGCGACCTGTGCCGGGCGCGCCGACCCGCGGCCGACAGCGGCGACGGTGGGATAGGCCTCGGGCAGCGCCTCACCCGTGATGATATCGGCAGCGGCGCCGTAACGCCTGCCGAGCGAGGCCGCAAATGCGGCGAGCTCTACGGGGCCGAGAAGGTTGGCCGGCGTATTGATCAGGTCGCGCACCATCCAGGTCGCGGCGGCGGCCGACCGGCTGTGCCGCTGCGCCTCGGGTACCAGCAACCGCGCCGGACCTCGCTTGGCCGCCTTAAGCGCACCGTAGCGATAGGCGCCGAGACAGAAGCCGAGAATGGCGGTAGCAGAATCGTAGTCGCCTGCTTCCAGGCGCCAGGGCATTCCTTCCGGCAGACGGAACGCCAGGTTGCCGAACGCGGCGGGCGACGTGTCCCCGCCGAGACCGAGCACTGCGCCGATCACACCCTCGTCGCCGGGCAGGAACTGCAGCTCCTGCACCGCCGCAGTGAAGTCGAGCTGACGAAGGAAGCGGGATTGCGCCACGGGCAGACTGTCAAGGAATGCGGCCAGCCCGGAAGGACGCACCGCATGCAGCGGCCGCGTCGCTTCGGCGTTGTCAACCAGGCATTCCAGTGGCTGCTCCAGCATCGATCCCTCTCCGGCGCGTATTACGACAATGGGTTTCGCTGCGCTCAACCCATCCTACGGGCTACAGGCACCGTCGTGTGCGTAGGATGGGTTGAGCGCAGCGAAACCCATCATTGTCATGCCCGCCCTAACCCAGCGACGATCCAAGCAGCAATGTGACGCGTCGGGCAAATTGCGCCGGATCGCGTGGCAGATCACCCTCCTGCACGCGCGCGAGATCGAGCAGCGTGCCGGCGGCATCGGCGATCAGCGTCTCATCCTCCATTCGTGCCGCCAGCGACTCGATCAGCTTGTGGCGCGGATTGATTTCCAGCACCGGTGCCGCCGGCAGCATGGCACGGCCGGCACGGCGGAGCAGGCGCTGCATCTGCAGATCGGGTCCCTGGTCCCCGGCCGCCAGGACAACAGCGCTGTCGGTCAGGCGACCGGTTGACCGGACATCGCCCACCTCGTCGCCCAGCGCCTTCTTCAGCGCGGCCAGCAGCGGCGAGATGTCCGGCAGGTCCGTTTCCTTCTCCGCTTCGACCGAGGCCTGGGTGACGCTTTTCAGATGCTTTCCCTCGAAACTATCCAGCCGCTCGGGCCAAAAAGCATCGATCGGATCGGACAGCAGCAGCACCTCGATGCCCTTGGCGCGGAACCCTTCGAGCTGCGGTGAGGCGCGCAGCGCATCCGGGTTGTCGCCGGCCAGGTACCAGATCGTGTCCTGCCCCTCCTGCAAGCGCGTGAGGTAGTCCGGCAGCGAGATCCAACCTTCCTGTGACGACGAACGGAACCGCAGCAGCGGGGCTATCTCGGCGCGGTGCTCGGCGTCGTCCCATGCGCCCTCCTTCAGCACGGCGCCGAAATCGTCCCAGAATTTGCGGTAGTCATCGGCGTTCTTGGCGCGGTTCTTCAGCTCCGACAGCACGCGGCCGATCAGCGCCTTACGGATCCGCCCCAGCACCGGGGTGGTCTGCAGCATCTCGCGCGAGACATTCAGCGGCAGGTCCTCGGTATCCACCACGCCCTGCACGAAGCGCAGCCAGGACGGCAGCAGCTCCGCCTTGTCGGTAATGAACATCCGCCGCACGTGCAACTTCACGTGCGAGTCGCGATCGCCATCGAACGGCTCGAACGGCTTCATGCCGGGCAGGAACAGCAGCGCGTAGAACTCGAGCATGCCCTCGGCACGCCAGTGCAGCGTGGCCCAGGGCGTGTCGAACAGATGACCCAGATGGCGGTAGAATTCGTTGTACGACTGCTCGGAGATGTCCGCCCGCGGCTTGCGCCACAGTGCGGTGCCTTCGTTGGCCGGCAGGTCCTTGCCGTCGCGGACGATGGTGATCGGCAACGTGATGTGGTCGGCCCATTTGCGCACGATCGCCTCGAGCCGGATCGGATCGAGGTACTCGTCGGCATCCGCCTTGATGTGCAGCTCGACGTCGGTGCCGGCGGTCTCGCGCGCGGCCGGCGCGATGGTGAACTGGCCGCCACCGTCGGACGCCCAGATGAACGACTCCTCGGAGCCCGCCGTGCGCGAGGTCACCTCGACCCGGTCGGCGACCATGAAGGCGGAGTAGAAACCGACGCCGAACTGGCCGATCAGGCTGGGCCGCTCCTCGGGTTTGGCGGACGCCAGCGCGGCGCCGAACGCGCGGGTTCCGGAGCGCGCAATGGTGCCCAGGTTGTCGATCAGCTCCTGGCGACCCATGCCGATGCCGTCATCGGCGATCAGCAGGGTGCGGGCGTCCTTGTCGGGAACGATACGGATCTTCGCCTCGGGAGGCGGGGCAAGCTGGGCATCGGTGAGCGCTTCGAACCGGCGCCGGTCCATCGCGTCGGCGGCATTGGCCACCAGTTCGCGCAAAAAAATCTCCCGCTCGGAATAGAGCGAGTGCACCACGAGATCGAGCAGCCGCCCGACCTCGGCGCCGAAATCATGCTTTTCCGCAACCACATCGCTCATCGCCGCACCTCCTTGCGCGCCGCGATATGCGTCGCGAGACGGCCGGTTTCAATGCGGGGGCGGAGCGGCGTCCGGCGCAAGGGCGGGTCGTGGCGCGTCCCGCCAGCTCAGCCCGGTATCGGCTCGCCTTGCAGCATTCCCTGTGTGCTGAGGTCCTCGTCCAGGTCGGGCCAGTGGATGCCGTAGCCCCCGCCGCAGATCTCCCAACGTGCCCGTTGTTCCGGGCTGCCCGCGCTCAGACGCGGAGACCAGGCAAGCGGTAACGAAATCGTCCGTCCGTCCATCAGCCCGACGACCAATTCGTGTTCGGTGACTCCGACGGATCTTACGCGCGTGTCAGGGACGAGTGCCTGACGCGAAGTGGACATGCCATGCCTCCAGAAGTTCGGTGCGTCGCCCGCGCACCAGGCGCACGATATCTCCCAGTTCCTGGGCCGCGAAGCCGATGTTGCGCGCTACCTCAACCCTTTCAAGCCAGATCTTCGCGGACGCGCCACCCCGATCCACGTGGACGTGCGGAGGTTCCCGCCGATCGGAACTGTAGAAATAGAACCTGAACCCTGCTTCGCGGAGGGTGGTGGGCATCCGTGGGGCGTAGAGACCGCCGGTTAACGAAAGACCACCGATTCTCCCGGTGCTCTCGCCTTGTTCGATCGCGCGCCGTGGCCGGCTACCGGGCGCAGGCGCCACCGCCGATGGTCCTCGCGTCCTCTCCGGCGCGCACCAGCCGCGGATATCGGCCGGCAGCCAACGCGTCCAGGCTCGTCGCGGGCAGGTGCAGCTCCGCCGCGTAGTGCCAGGAATACACCAGGGCGTCCTCGATGAAGGCCCTGGTGTGCCCGTTGGGGATCGCCTCGATGAACATCAGCGGATCGCCGTCGTCGTGCACCGCGTCGACCCATTTCCGCAGTCCGAACTGGCCCTGGCCATAGCCGGCCAGCAGACGGATCAGGTCGCCGTCGATCGCATCGTCCTGCGCCAGCGCCAGCAGATACTGTTGGCCGATTGCCAGGTTGACCTCGGGATCCTGCAAGTGGTTCGCCTGTCCCCCGGCGACCGCATGTGCGGTGCGTGGCATGATCTGCATCAGGCCGCGTGCGCCGTTGCTCGACACCGCTGCGGCGCGGAAGTTCGATTCATGGCGGACCAGGGCGTAGACCAGCGGCGGATCAACCAGGAAGCCGCTCGCCGGCCGGAGCCGCACCAGGGTCGCACCATCCGGGCGCGGTATCCCGTTCTGCTCGATCTCGGCGGCCAACTGGGTGAAACCCGTCGCCCGCGCGGCGAGGACGATCGAGCGATCGAACACGCCGTCCTGTGCGGTATCCACCCAGAGCGCGCGCAGCTCCGCCTCGGCGAGGCGCTTCTCGCCGACCTGCAACAGAGCGAAAGCGCGGCGGCCCTGCGGAGTCGCCAGCAGGGCCTCCATGTCGGCGTTGCCAAGGGTCGCCCCTGGAACACAGGCGAACGCCGGGCCAAGCGCGCGACGGGCGATCAGGCCATAGAACGTGTCGCCCTCCAGCGCCGCGCGGCGCATCCAGATGGCAAACCCTCCGCGATCTCCCCCGCGCTGTGCGACCCGGGCGGCCCAGAACGCTCCCGCCACCCGTCGCGCGGATGTCGGTGCAAGGCGATAGGCGTTGCCAAACAGATCGGCGGCATCACCCTGGCCCAGCCGCAGGGCAGCCAGGCCACCAATGAACTGTGCCCCGGCATCGTCCGGCCGCATCCGGGCGGCAGCCAACGCCTCGGCGTCCCGGTTCTGCACGAACAGCGGCCGGGAACCAGGCAAGGTCCGTCGAGCCGCTCGACGCGGCGACGGCAGCGGATCGGCTGCCGATGGTGGGGTCGAGGCCGGCGCCAACCGCTCCAGCAGACCTCTGATGGCTGGCCCATCCGGCTGATCGCCGAACCGGACAAGCCAGGCGGTGAGCTCCACCTCGGCCGGCCGGCCGCGCAGGTAACGGTCGGCCAGAATTGGGCCTAGCAGTAAATCATTCTGCAATCTATCGGTCTCACGCGCGGCTTCGGCGGTCGAACCGTTACCCTGGAGGGAAAATATCCTCCGGACCTGGGCAGCTTCACTGGGGGAAAGCGGTTGCGGCAACGCCACGCCTGCCGCGCCGCGCAGCCCCATCCGCGGCACCGCCAGTGCGGTCTGGTCTGCCGTCTCGCCCGCACCCTGGGCCTGAGCAACAGAATAATTCCCCACCACTGCAAGAACAACGGTGAGCATCCCTGCCCAGATCGCCAGAGCACGGGTCTGTCGTGACCCTCGCCCTCGCATCCAGTCGCAATACACGTTCATATCCGGGCTGGCAACACTGGCCGCAGATCAAGTCGGGGCGAGGCCGGTGACCAGAGGATTGCATGCTTGATTCGGTTGTGCCGCAGTGTGATCGATGGGTGGCAAACGGATTATTCAGTATTGCTTGTTCAATACGGAAATAACGGCGCTGTCTCTCGCAACGACTTTGTCGAGCCAGTCAAAATTTGACCTGGCGAGTAACGCGGCGGCACATCGGCATATGCGCCTGCACCGCCTGTCGCTCACCGATTTCCGCAACTACGCCGCCCTGACCTGGCGGCCGACGGCGCGGATCAGCGTCCTGTTCGGACCGAATGGCAGCGGCAAGACCAACCTGCTGGAGGCGGTGTCGCTGCTGGTGCCGGGCAGGGGTCTGCGCGGGGCGCGCAACGCCGACCTGCCGCGGCATGGTGGCTCCGGCCGCTGGGCGGTTGCCGGCCGCTTCGCCACGGCCGATGGCGACGTGGACATCGGCACCGGTAGTGCCCCGGAAGGTCCACTCGACCGCCGTGTGTTCCGCCTCGACGGCGCCGCGCCGCGCAGTCAGGCGGAGATCGCCTCCCGTCTCGCCGCCGTGTGGCTCACGCCGCAGATGGACCGCCTGTTCCAGGAGGGCGCCTCTGGCCGGCGCCGCTTCCTCGACCGGCTGGTATGGGCGCTGGAACCTGGCCACGCGCGCGAGGTCGCGGCACACGATGCCGCTATGGCACAGCGTAACCGGCTGCTGGCGGAACGCCGGGCCGATCCGGGGTGGCTTGCCGGGCTGGAGGATGCGATGGCACGGCACGCCGTGGCCGCCACCGCGGCGCGCATTGCGCTGGTGGCGCGGATGAACGCCGTAGCGCCGTTCGCCGGTTTTCCCAGGGCGCACATGGGCCTGGATTGCGCGATCGCTGAACGGCTGGGGACAGCGCCGGCATTGGTCGTCGAGGACTGGCTGCGTGTCAGTCTCGCCGCTGCGCGTGCCCGCGATGCCGCCGCGGGCTCTGCCGCAATCGGAGCGCACCGAACCGACATGGCGCTGGCCGATGCAGTGACCGGCACGCGCGCCGCTCTCGCGTCCACCGGCGAGCAGAAGGCCCTGCTCGTCGGCGTCATCCTGCGCCACGCCGCGCTGATCGCCGACGCGCGCGGCTCCGCGCCGATGCTGCTGCTGGACGAGCCGGCGGTCCACCTCGATCCGGAGCGGCGCGCGGCGCTGTTCGCGGCACTGTTGCAACTGCCGGCGCAGACGCTGATCACCGGCACCGACGCGGAAACTTTCCTGCCGCTCGCCGGACGCGCCGAAGGGCTGCGCGTGCATGGTGGAAAATTAGTGTCTGATGGGCGTTTTCCACCGATAGATTCGGCCGCAACCCCTGTGCCGGACACGCTGTAGCGGCTATATAACTGGGGTATCCAAACAACCCTCCGGAGTCGCCAGTCGGCATGTCCGAAGACACCGCGCCGCAACCTGATTCTGATGCCTATGACGCCGCGTCCATTTCGGTCCTGAGGGGCCTCGATGCGGTGCGTCGCCGGCCCGGAATGTATATCGGTGACACCGACGACGGCTCGGGCCTGCACCACATGGCGTTCGAGATCATCGACAATGCGGTCGATGAGGCGCAGGCCGGTTTCGCCACGCGGGTCGAGCTGGTCCTGAACGGCGACGGCAGCGTCACCGTGAACGACGACGGACGGGGAATCCCCGTCGACATCCACCTCGAGGAGGGTATTTCGGCCGCCGAGGTCGTGCTGACCCGGCTGCACGCAGGGGGAAAGTTCAACCAGAACTCCTACAAGGTGGCAGGCGGCCTACACGGCGTGGGTGCGGCGGTGGTGAATGCGCTCTCCGAGTGGATGGAGGTGCGCATCTGGCGGCACGGCGTCGAGCACCTGATCCGCTTCCGTAATGGCGACGCCGAGGCGCCGCTCACCGTGGTCGGGTCGGGCGCGCATCGCAATGGCACCGAGGTGACGTTCAAGCCAAGCCCCGCCACCTTCACCCGGCTCGAATTCGACTTCGCCCTGCTGGAACGGCGGCTGCGCGAACTGGCGTTCCTCAATTCCGGCGTGACCATCGTGCTGCGCGATGAACGCCATGCGCCGGCGGTGGAGACCGTGATGCGCTATGACGGCGGGCTGGTCGCCTTCGTCGAGTGGCTGGATCGCGGCAAGACCGCGGTGTTCACCCCGCCGATCAATCTGCGCGCCGCCGATGACGCGCTGGGCATCCGCGTCGAGTTCGCGCTGTCGTGGAACGATAGCTTCCACGAGACCATGCTGTGCTTCACCAACAACATCCCGCAACGTGACGGCGGCACGCATCTGGCCGGCTTCCGCCAGGCGCTGACCCGCGTGGTGACCAAGTACGCCGAAGGGATGGGCAAGAAGGAGGGGCTGCAGCTCGTCGGCGAGGACATGCGCGAGGGCATGACCGCGGTGCTGTCGGTGAAGGTGCCGGACCCGAAGTTCTCGTCGCAGACCAAGGACAAGCTGGTGTCGTCGGAGGTGCAGCCGGTGGTGCAGGCCGCCACGGCGGACGCCATCGCACACTGGTTCGAGACGCATCCCAAGGAGGCCAAGGGCGTCGTCCAGAAGGTGATGGACGCCGCCGCCGCCCGCGAGGCCGCCCGCAAGGCGCGGGAGCTCACGCGGCGCAAGGGCGTGCTGGACATCTCGACGCTGCCCGGCAAGCTCGCCGACTGCCAGGAGCGCGATCCGGCGAAATGCGAGATCTTCATCGTCGAGGGCGACAGCGCCGGCGGTTCGGCGAAGCAGGGGCGCGATCGCAAGAACCAGGCGATCCTGCCGCTGAAGGGCAAGATTCTGAACGTCGAGCGCGCGCGGTTCGACCGGATGCTGGGCAGCCAGGAGATCGGCACGCTGATCACCGCGCTGGGCACCGGCATCGGCCGCGGCGAGCCGGAGCAGGGTGGCTTCGACATCGCCAAGCTGCGCTACCACCGCATCGTCATCATGACCGACGCCGATGTGGACGGCTCGCACATCCGCACCCTGCTGCTGACCTTCTTCTTCCGCCAGATGCCGGACCTGATCGACCGCGGCCATCTGTACATCGCTCAGCCGCCGCTGTACCGCGCCAAGCGCGGCAACGACGAGCGGTACCTGAAGGATGACGATGCCCTGGAGAGCTTCCTGCTGGACAAGGCGCTGGCGGATTCGCGGCTAAGCTACGCGGACGGCACGGTGTTCGAGAGCGAGGAGCTGCGCGAGCACGTCCGCTGGCTCCGCTATGTCGCGGCGTTGCTGCGCCGGCTGTCGGTGACCGCGCCGGTGACGTACCTGGAACAGGTCGCCATAGCCGGTGCGCTGAACCCCGATCCGTCGCGCGCCATGGCGGCGGCGCCGGTCCTGGCGACGCGGCTGAACGCGGTGTCGCTGCCGACCGAGCAGGGCTGGGTGGTCAGTGCCGACGGCGGCCTGACCATGTCGCGCATGGTGCGGGGGGTGGCGGAACGTTACACGCTCGATCCGGCGTCGCTGCGAAGCGAGGATGCGCGGCGGCTGGATGGTCTGGCCGAGGAACTGGGGCGGCGCTTCGCCGAGCCGGCGAAACTGAAACTGGATGCGTTGGAGGTGGCGGTGCCGGGACCCGCCACCGCGTTCGACCGGATCATCGCGCATGGCCGGCGTGGGCTGACGGTGCAGCGGTTCAAGGGGCTCGGCGAGATGAACCCGGATCAGTTGTGGCGAACCACGCTTGATCCGGCGGTGCGGACGCTGCTGCAGGTGAGGGTGGGCGACAGCGAGGACGCGGCCCAGGTGTTCAGCACGCTGATGGGTGACGTGGTGGAGCCGCGGCGGGACTTCATCGTGGGGAATGCGCTTAAGGTGGCGAATCTGGACGTGTAGCTGGTGAAGACGCCGGTCCGGATCTCAACTGGCGCCCGTTCTGGGCGCCTCGGCCGAGAACATCCTGCGCGCCAGTCCCTGCAGCATGCTGAATACGCCTTCCACGCCGAAGCCGGCCAGGAAGGCAAGTCCCGAGGCGGACAAGGTCAGCGACACGAACAGACCTGACTGCACGCCCGCCGGCGGCGGCGGGGCATAGGAACTCACCAACAGGCCGATGCAACCGCCGATCATCAGGCCGAGCCCCAGGCGAATCCAGGACAGCAGATGGTCACGCGGCACCAGCACGCTGTCCCGCACCTTCCCATAGAAGTCCAACACCACGAACGCTGCTGCTCCGAGAAAGGCGAAAATGACCGGGAGAATATAGTTGGCATGCACGGCCAGCGCCGGAGCGATGGCGAACTCGACATCGCCGCCGTCCGATCCGTTGGCTGTCTTGCTGTATCCCCGACCATGTGGCAGCACCCAGCTCACTATATCGCCTATGGAATGAAATAGCGAACCAATCATCGGGGGCCAATAGGTGTGGTATTGCTGCAAATCCGACTTGGCAATGCCGAATTGCCAAGCCAGGATCCTGTCGCGATCGCAAACATCGCGTTGGGCGGGGCTATCGAACACCTGCTTGTCGATCTGGCTCAGGTCAATCTGGTTTCTGTCCGCCATCTTGGCGTTCCAGAGATAAAGCGGACGGTCGCACAGCCGCAGCGCCAACGATTTCTCGCCGTCGAACAGCGCATAGCCCTGGCTTGCCCATTGGTTCGGGCGATCCCTGTCCGCCTCCAGTTTCGCCTTCTCGATGGAAAGCTGAGCCTGTTGTGCACGTAGGTCCTGGAGGTTCTGCAACAATGCCTTGCCGAGTGCGACCTTGGCGGACTCCCAGACAGCGAAGCAGGTCATCAGAAGAGCCAGAACCAAGATGAGGTAATGCCCCCAACGATGCCACGTGGCCCCCAACACCAGTTGGGGAAAGGCGGCCCTGGCAAGCGACCAGCGCGACTTACGGATGTGTCCCTCCTCTCCCTTGAGCCGGTGACCAACGACCAGGCCGGTATAAGCGACCGTCAGCGCCGAGGCCGGGCGCACGATCGTATTCAGCGCGTTACGGACCAAAAGGAGGAATGACGCTTCCTCCTCGCTGATCTCGGATGGTTGCGGTTGCTCCCGATCGTCCAATTTGCGCTCTATCTGTGAGACTCGGTTGAGGATCTCGACAGTGACAAGCCTCGCCTGCGGGTTCCAGGGGCTGGGTACTTCCAACTTCTCGATCGACATGTTTGCGTTGCCGGCGATGAAGTCGATCAACATGCGGATTTCCTGCATGACGGAGATTTCGTAGTAGCTCACGGCATGCACTCCTCCATTCAACCGCAGCCTTCTCAGCCGGCACTTGCTTGTCGGCTCTTCTGCATAAGTCTGGCGACATTTGAGGATCGACGCAATGTTTTGCTTGGTTAGTGGCTTGCGCCTGCGTCGGGCAACTCCGGCAAGGGCGTGTAATTGTGGAAGGGAAAATGCGACCCGATTTGACTGATGCCATATTTCCTGGCTCTCTCGCGTGAGCCTTCGCCGGCGATCTCGGTGACCAGCTTGCTGCGCACCGCCGCGGCAAAATCCTCGTAGCTTTTCACCGCGATCACAAACGCACCCGGGCCGCCGATCACGCTCTGCCGGTAGTAGACGTCCAGCTCCGGCTCCAGCGTCAGGATCGGCAGACCGTTGATCACCACGCCGCGCTGCACCGCCGCATCGCGCGCATCCTCCGCCGGTCGGCCACGGTTGTTCGCGCCATCGCCCGACACGTCGATGACCTGCCGCTGCCCTTGGTACTTCGCCCCTGCAAGCATTCCCATTGCATAGTCGATAGCGCCGCTGATCGAGGTACCACCGCCGAACAGCGCGCGCGGCGCACGTTGAATCGCCGCTGCGAAGCGTTCGGCCGAGGCCGCATCGTCGATCAGCGTCCAATCCACCGCCACGACGTGCAATGCCGGCCCGGTCCACTGCACCATCGCGACCGCGATCGAACCGGTCGAGGTCGCGCGGATCGCCTGCAGCACCGCTTCACTGCGGAATGCCACGGCGTAGCCCTCGCGCTGCAGCGCGAACCGGTCCTGGCTGACGCTGCCTGATACGTCCACCGCGAGCACGAGCTGCACCGCGACCGGCGCGGCTGCAAGTGCGCCATGCGTCATGAGGGTCACTGCAAGCCACGGCAAGAACCCGCGTCTATATAGATGGCGAAACGACGTGCCGCTTTTCACTCAAGCGGTATCGCACAGACCTGACCGCCTGGACCAGGCTCGCCGAGCCGGCCATGACGATGGAAATCACGTCCCCTGCGCTACCAACCTCGCAAATTCCGCCAACTGATCGGCCTCCACATCCGACACCGCGTAATACGTGACGCCGTCGTGCCGCCAGGTAACGACATTGAACCCTTGCCGCCGCTCCCCGCGGAACGTCTCATCCGCCTTCCCCGCCGATGCCCACGCGAACAGGTTGATCACGTGCTTCGCGCGCCGATACACCACCGCCGCCGCCGGGTGCCCGTCCACATAATCCAGCCGGCCCCCGACCAGCGGGAACCCTTCATCCTTCAGATCGCGTACCGGCGGCGAGACATCCAGCCGTGCCGACAGCCAGGGCTTCACCGTGTGCTGATCGCTGGTCGGCACATCCGTCAGGTGCTCGGCCTGCATCGAACGGATATGACTGCCGATCACCGCGATGGTCGGGTCGTTCGACCCACTCGAGACGAGCACCGTCAGCGCCACACCGGCCAATGCCCCTGCCAGGCCGGTCCCAGCCAGGGCGAACGCCGGCATGCGGAACCACGGACGCACGACACGCGGCGGCGCCTCGCGCGGCAGTGCCGCTCCGATCCGCGCCGCCAGTCCCGGTGGGGCGCGGTGGTAGGGCAGTTTGGTACGGATCGCCGCCTGCATGGCGCGCAGCTCCTCAAGCTTGGCCGCACAGGCATCGCAGCCGGCGACATGACGGCTCACGCGAAACCGCGCGAGCGGCCGCAATGCGTTGTCGACCAGCCCCGACAGCAGGCCGCCTGCGCGATCACACTCCATGGGCGGCCTCCGTTTCGGCCTGCTGCAGCCACAGCTTGCGCAGGCTGAGCCGCGCGCGCGACAGGCGCGACATCACTGTGCCCATCGGCACTCCGGTCACTTCGGCGATCTCCTTGTAGGCAAGGTCCTCGACCTCGCGCAGCAGCAGGACCTCGCGATACTCCGCCGGCAACTGCTCCATCAGCCGGCCCAGCGTCTGGCTATCGATGCTCTCCAGCAGCAGCGACTCCGGATCGCGCGGAGCGCTGCCCCACATTGTCTTCTCTGTGTCCGCGCTGTCCGCCACCGGCGTGTCAGGCACGAACACCATCCGACCGGAGCGGTTCTCCTTGACCCAGGTCATGAAGGCGTTGCGCACGATGGTCAGCAGCCACACGCGGAAATTCCCTCCCTGAAAGGCGTCGAAATAACGATAAGCCCGCAGATAGGCGTCCTGCACCACGTCCTCGGCATCCGTCGTGTTGCCCGCCAGCCAGCGGGCAAGGTTGAAGGCGGCATCGAGATGCGGCAGGGCCAGCAACTCGAAGCGTCGGCGTCGGTCTTCCTGGGGCAAGGCCTTGGTCCTGACTGCGGGCTGCCGCGTGCCATACAAGGCGGCCGCTGATCTTATTCCTGATCGCGGCGGGAATAACCCCCGAGCGGCGTTGGTAGAGCCGACAGTCGGGGCCGGAGGGCGGACCCCGACCAGCAGGAGTCCATCCATGAGCATTGATCCGAACTTGCAGCGCCGCGGCTTCCTGAAGTGCATGACCTGGGCCGGCACCGCCATGGTCTGGACCGTGGCGGGCGGGGTGCCGCGCTCGCGTCTGATCGGCAGCGCGGAGGCGGCAGGCACCGACTTCACCTTCGTGCAGATCAGCGACAGCCATCTGGGCTTCGACAAGCCGGCCAATCCGAATGTGACGGCCACGTTGCAGGAGGCGCTGGACGACGTCACCAAGCTGCCGATGCAGCCGGCCTTCATGGTTCACACCGGCGATATCACGCATCTTTCCAAGCCGGCGCAGTTCGACACCGCAGCGCAACTCTGCGGCGGGACCAAGCTGACGATGCACACCGTGCCCGGCGAGCACGACATCCTGGAGGAAGACGGCAAGAGCTACCTCAACCGCTTCGGGAAAGGGACCAAGGGCGACGGCTGGTACAGTTTCGACGCCGGCGGCGTGCACTTCATCGGCCTGGTGAACGTGGTGAACCTGCAAGGCACCGGGCTCGGCAATCTTGGGCACGACCAGCTCGAGTGGCTCGAGGACGATGTGGCCCATCTGACCGCAAGCACGCCGATCGTGGTGTTCGCGCATGTGCCGCTGTGGATCGTCTACCAGGATTGGGGCTGGGGCACGGCGGACGGCGCGCAGGCACTGTCATATCTGAAGAAGTTCGGCTCGGTGACGGTGCTGAACGGTCACATCCACCAGACGCTGCAGAAGGTGGAAGGCAACGTGTCGTTCCACACCGCACGCTCCACCGCGTTTCCGCAGCCGGCGCCGGGATCGGCGAAAAGCCCGGGGCCGATGCTGGTGCCGGCCGGCGAGCTGAAGCGCTACCTCGGGATCGCCAGCGTCAAGCTGGTGTCATCGAAAGCGCCGCTCGCCATCGTCGATACGCCACTCGCGAGCTGAAGGCGCGGGACATGATCGAGACGTTGGGGCCGGGCGGCCTCGCCCGGCGCCTGTTGCTGCGCCGCGCGCTTGGCACAGGCATCGTGGTTGCGATCGCCCGCACGGCTTTGGCGGCCGATGCCCAGATCGTCATCGACAATTTCACCTTCTCGCCGACGCCATTGATAGTGAAGGCCGGCACGACGGTGACGTGGGTGAATCACGACGACATCCCGCACAGCGTGGTCTGCCCGGACCTGAAGGTGAAGTCGCATCCGATGGATACAGATGAGACTTTCGCTTACAAGTTCGAGCAGGCAGGAACGTACGACTACATGTGCGGTCTGCATCCACATATGCATGGCCAGGTCGTAGTGACGTAGAAGGAAGTCTCGCCCAGCAAGCTCGCCAGCGATCCCGCAGACCGCTAGCTCGTCGGATCAGGTATTCGGCGGCGGGGTCTGCGGTGTCGGGGCCAGCAACTTGGGGTCCGCATCGTTGATCCGATTGACCACGTCGTGAAGCTGGCGGGCGAGATCACTCAGTTGCTGCACATGCTGGTGGATATCCGAACCCGGTACCGGCGCCGGCACCGCCTGTGTCAGGTTGGCGCTCATCTGCATGAGTGGCGTGAGAATGTCATGCAGCGTCAGATTGATATCGTATCGCTTTACCGGGACCATGACAACGTTGGGGGCGTCCGATGGGGGCATCGGCCTTCTCCTTTATGCGACGGTAAATGACGGGATCTGCACGGTGTCGATGCCGATCTGCGATAGCGTGAGGTTGAGCGCATCGTAGGGGAGCGTGACGTCATGCAACACGATCTGGCCGACGGAGGCACTGGCAGTCGCACCGGATATCTCGAGATGGTCGATGTGCGTCAGGACCGAGGGCACGATGTGTATCACGACGCGCAGGATGCCGGCATCGAAACCCGGTGACGGACCCTGCAGGTTCGCCGGGATATCCAGCGGCGTGGAACTGCTGATGACGGGGATCTGTGCGGCGGGCAACTGCAAGCCACCGAGCGTGAAGGATGGGACCTGCACCGGGTCGCCATGAATGTGTTGGACCGTTGCATGGCCTACTGTCGCGGCTGGGATGCCAATGCCGCTCCCGGTCAACGATGTCAGCGAGAGACCGGCTATCGTGAAGCCATTCGCCGGCAATGTGACATCGGCTGCATGCACCTGTTCGGCGACCACCTTGCCGAGCTGCAGGCTGACAGGGCTCGCTGAAACGGCCAGGTTCTGTGCCGTCAGGCTCGGGATATGGAAATTCAGGTTGTTGAGTCCAGGTATCACGACGTTCCCGACCGGCAATGAGAAGCCGAACGAACCGAGATTGTATGTGTCGCCGACATCGATATCGGGTATCCCGTCCGGCAGCGGGATATGAACGTGCCACTCGACCGAGATCCGCAATGTGACGGTGACGCTCATGTTCTGCAGCACGCCCTGCGCCGCGGACATCGAAAAATCGATGTTGTTGAGCACGAGACTGCCCACCGAGATCGGACCCAGGCCGACCTGTCCGATCGAGACGGATTGCAGGTTCGCTTGGTTGACGCTTAGCTGCGGGACCTTCGCAAGCACATTGCCCTCCACCTGCTCCTGGAAAAAGTCTAGCGCCTGGTCAGCGCGCACCGCAACAGGTCGGCAGTGCCCACGGGCTAACTGATGGCCTTGGCGTTCGCAGTCCTGCAATGCGGTCGGCAGAATAGCCGGGAGCCGTCAGTATCGGTATGCGCGCCAGCCGCCGGCGTGCACCATGCGGTTGTGCTCGGCGGCCAGGGCTCCGCCGCGCGATATGGCCGTGCTGGCCATGACCTCACAGATAATCGACTCAGCCTGACCGGGCATGGCATGTGGTTCCCTTCAGCGTTTGGCCGGTGTTGGCCGAGGCAAACGCTATCCGCAAGAGAGGGAGCGCACATGGATCTCGTCACCCGTCTGCAACAGGATCTGCCGCCGCTGCCGCGGTGGATGGGGATCACCGTCACGGCAGCGGAGCCCGAGCGGGTGGTCGCCGAACTCACGGTGCGCGAGGACCTGTGTACCGCCGGCGACATCATGCACGGCGGCGCGATCATGGCGTTCGGCGACACGGTCGGTGCACTCGGCACCGTGGTGAACCTGCGCGCAGGCCAGGGCACGACGACGATCGAAAGCAAGACCAACTTCTTCGCCGGTTCGCCCGTGGGGACGCGGCTTATCGCGGAAGCAATGCCGCTGCACCGCGGAAGGCGCACCCAGGTTTGGGAGACCCGGATCACCAATGACCAGGGGCGGCTGGTGGCGAAGGTAACGCAGACGCAGATGGTGCTGTAGAATCGGAGATAGAACGGCGGCTTCGTGCCGTCGTGTCATCGTTGTGATCTTTCCTTTCCGCCACCCGACGACTAGCGTTCGTCCGATAACGCGACGGAGGGAACCATGAAGGCAGCCGTTTTCCACGAGCCGAACCAGCCGCTCACCATCGAGGACGTGGAGCACGCACCGCTGAAGCGCCGCGAGGTGTTGGTGCGCACCGCCTTTGCCGGCCTCTGCCACTCCGACCTGCATTTCATGGAGGGGCTGTATCCGTTCCCCACCCCGTGCGTGCTGGGCCACGAGGCGGCCGGCGTGATCGAGGCGGTTGGCGACGACGTTACCTACGTCAAGCCAGGCGATCACGTCATTACCTGCCTCTCGGTGTTCTGCGGCGAATGCCCGCAATGCATGACCGGCCACCCGAACCTGTGCGAGAACACCGAGGTGAAGCTGCTGCCGGGTGCCGCGCGCCGGCTCACCTGGAAGGGTGAGGTGCTGAACCAGGCGATGAACCTGTCCGCCTTCGCCGAGAAGATGCTGGTGCACGAACACGCGGTGGTGAAGGTGCGCGACGACGTGCCGCTGGATCGCTGCGCTTTGGTGGGCTGCGGCGTGATGACCGGGGTCGGCGCGGTGTTCCACGCCGCCAAGGTGGAACCCGGCTCCACCGTCGCGGTGATCGGCTGCGGCGGCATCGGGCTGTCAGCGGTGAACGGTGCGGCGATGGCGGGGGCCTCGCGCATTATCGCGATCGATACCGTGGCCACCAAGCTCGACGTGGCGAAGCAAATGGGCGCCACCGACACGATCAATGCTTCGAACGCCGACCCCGTGGAGATGGTGAAGGAGATGACCGGTGGCGGCGTGCCGTATTCATTCGAGGCGATCGGCACCAAGACCACCGCGGAGCAGGCGTTCCAGATGCTGCGTGCGGGCGGCACCGCCACCATCATCGGCATGATCCCGTTCGGCACCAAGATCGAGCTGCACGGCGCCGACTTCCTGCGTGACCGCAGGATCCAGGGCACCTCGATGGGGGGCAACCGCTTCCGCGTCGACATGCCGCGGCTGCTCGAACTTTATGTCCAGGGCAAGCTGAAGCTGGACCACATGATCTCCGGCCACATCAAACTGGCGGAGATCAACGAAGGCTTCGCCACGATGAAGCAGGGCACCATGGTGCGGCAGCTCATCGACTTCTCCGCCGGGTAACATCCCACATTCGTGCCCACTCTCGCAGTGGGCACGAATGTGGTTGACGGCGTGCTTGCGGCGTCGCTCACTTTCCCGACCAACCGGGAACCGAGGTCGTCCCTTGAGCGAAACGCTGCTACGCGACATTGCCGAGTACTGCCGCGGCGCCCGTATGGCCGAATCCACCTTCGGGCGGCTGGCGGTGAACGACGGCAAGCTGGTCAGCCGGTTGCGGCTAGGTGGTCGTGTCACCACCGACACGGTGGACCGCGTGCACGCCTTCATCGCCCGTGAGCCGCACCGCATCGTGAATGGGACCCCAGCCCGGGTCCCGCCTGTGCTCCTGGAGCCTGCCGCTGGCACCGCGCACAACTTCCGCTTTTATGACAACCGGCAGAAATACCTGCTGTTCGTCACCACCTGCGGCGAGAAGTGGGTCATTGCCCAACGCGTGGGCATGGAATTGGCCAACATCCATCCACGGCCGCCGGCACTGCGCCTGTTCGACGCCGGCATGGGCGACGGCACGGTGCTCGCGCGGACCATGCGCGCCATGCACAGCCGCTTCCCCACCATGCCGTTCTACATCGTAGGCAAGGAGATCAGCCTCGAGGACGTGCGCCTTGTGCTGGAGAAGATGCCCGACCGGCTGTTCGAGCATCCGGCGACCGTGCTGGTGATGACCAACATGTACTACTCCGAGGCGCCATGGCTGAAGCCGCACTCGGTCAACGCCGCCACCAGCCTCGTCTGGCACGAGCTTTCCCTCACCGGCAACACCGCGCACGAGTTCGAGACGCAGATCACCGACCTCGGCCCGTTCCTGGCGGAACAGTGGCGCGCGCGCATGGGCCGGACCAGCGGCAATCCGGTGTACGAAAAGCCGGTCGTGCTGGTGATCTATCGCGAGGACCACCGGTTCCTGCTCGACCAGGTACGCCCGCGTCGCGGCTTCACCGACGCCGAATACGATCTGGTGATCGCTTCGCAGCCGTATCGTGCGCGTGCGCCGCTGGAGTTCAAGGCGCGCCGCGTCGTGGCGCCGCTGGCACGCGCGCTGGCACCGGGCGGCCGGCTGATCGCGATCCACTCGCACGGCAACGATCCCGGACTGGAGATCATCCAGCGCATCTGGCCCGGCGAGAACCCGTTCACCACCGATCGCCATGCTTTGCTGCGCGCCACCAAGGCGGAACTCGGCAGCGCCGGCCGCGACCTGAATTTTTCCGCCTATGCCGATGCGCGTTCGCTGTTTCGCTACGACATGCACACGCTGCCCAGCGAGATCAGCGAGACGATCGGCACATCGACGCTGTTCGCCGCATGGAACGCCGCGATCTATGTCGCGCAGATCGAGGACCAGCGGCTGTCCGAGGCGATCAGCAGTGGTGCCTACCTCGACGCGACCAAGGCGGTGCTACGCGAGCACGGCGGGCTGTGGTTCTGGGACGAATCCTACGTGATCTCCCGCAAGCGGGATTCCGGCTGATGGACGCGGGCACGCTTGCGACGGCGCAGCGTCGGCGAGCGGCGTCACTGATCGGCGACTGCTCCATTGAATTGTCGCCGCGGGACGAACTGGCCGGCGATGCGTTGCGCTCACTGCTCGTTCCCGGAAGATCGGTGTTCGTCAACCATCCATCCAGCGTGACGCACCACGATATCGTGGCCGCCTGCGTGCGACTGCAACGCGCCGGTTTCGTTCCTGTGCCGCATGTCGCGGCGCGGCGACTTGCGAGCTTCACCCAGGCCAGCGACTTCCTGCAGCGGGCGGCGGGTGAGGCGGGGGTCGATCGTATCCTGCTGATCGGGGGCGACGACAGCCCGGTAGGACCGTTCCGCGCCAGCCTCGATCTGCTGGCCACCGGGGTGGTGGAGCGTCACGGCATCGGTCAGGTCGCGTTCGGCGGCTATCCAGAGCGCCACCCGGCGATCGATGCGCACACGCTGGACGCGGCGCTGCGGGCCAAGGTGGCGCTGGCGAGGCAAAGCGGGCTTGCGGTGTCGCTGGTGACACAGTTCGGCTTCGAGGCCGGACCGATCCTGCGCTGGATCGCGGCACAGCGCGCGTTGGGCATCGACTGTCCGGTGCATGTCGGCATCGCCGGACCAGCCAGTGTTGCAACACTGGCGAAGTTCGCGATCCGCTGCGGTATCGGCGCGTCGCTGCGTGCACTGGCGCGTGGCCACACGGCGTTCGCGCGCATCATGGTGGAGGCGGGGCCGGATGTGCTGATCGGCGAGTTGGTGGTAGGTGAGGGCGCGGACGCGTCGATCGCGGGGTTGCAGGTGTTCACCTTTGGCGGCGTTCGTCGTACCGCCGAATGGATCGGCGCGGCCAATGGGTTTCGCTGCGCTTAACCCATCCTACAACACTGTCGCTTGCGTCCCCAAAATGACCGTCGCCTGGCCGCGGCGAGCGGCCGGCTGTACTCTTGAAGTAAAGTAACCTATGAGTTACCTTACGTGGTGCTCGAGCTTCGCTATTACCTTGGTGCCGACGGGAAGAGCCCATTTGAGACTTGGTTTTCCGGCCTCAATGCGGTGGCGGCGGCAAGAGTCTCGGTCGCCCTGGCGCGGCTGGAGCAGGCCAACCTCTCCAACGCCAAAGGGGTAGGCGAAGGGGTGCTTGAGTACCGCATCGATTGGGGCCCGGGCTACCGGGTATATTTCGGGCGCGACGGCGATGTGCTGGTGATCCTGCTGACGGGCGGCACCAAGCAGCGACAGCAGCGCGATATCGCCCGCGCGCATGAACTGTGGACGGATTACCGCCGGCGCAGGCCGCCGGCACGGTGAACAGAGGCGAGAGATGGCGTTGACGCGGAGCTTCAAGGAACTGGTACAGCGGCGAGTGACAATCGATCCCGCGTTCGGTGAGGCTCTGCTGCGCGAAGGCGTCGACGCGATGCTTGCAGGTGACACTGATACCGGCAAGGCGATCCTACGCGACTACATCAAGGCGACGGTCGGCTTCGAAAAGCTGGGCGAGGCAATCGGGACCCAACCCAAGAGCCTCATTAGGATGTTCGGGCCGCGCGGCAATCCGCAGGCCCGCAACCTGTTTAGCGTCATTGGCTATCTACAGAAGCAGGCCGGCATCGAACTGCACGTGTCGCCGGCACCGCGGTGACGTGACACAAGCCGAAATCCGCCGTCGACCTACACTGTCGCCTGTGTCCCCAGAATGACCGTCGCCTGCGCCGACAGCACACCGCCGTTGCCATGCACCAGCGCGGTTTCCGCCTGCGTCACCTGCCGCGCGCCGCATTCGCCGCGCAACTGCCGCACCGCCTCGATCAGCAGGAACAGTCCGTACATGCCGGGATGGCAGTAGGACAGCCCGCCGCCATTGGTGTTCACCGGCAGGCTGCCTTTCGGACCGATGCGCCCGCCGCTGACGAAGCGCCCGCCTTCGCCCTTCGGGCAGAAGCCCAGGTCCTCGAGGAACAGGATCGTGTTGATAGTGAATGCGTCGTACAGCGCCAGCACGTCGATGTCGGTCTCGCGCAGCCGCGCCATGCGGTAGGCGGCGGCGCCGGATTCGCGCGCGCCGGTTACGGTGAGATCCGGCATCGATGAAATCGACGCGTGCGTGATCGCCTGGCCGCAGCCGAGGACATAGACTGGCGGCTTGACCAGCGCGCGCGCGCGATCGGCCGACATCATCACGATAGCGCCCCCGCCGTCAGTGATCAGGCAACAGTCGCGCACCGTGAACGGATGGCTGATCGGGCGTGCCGCCAATACCTCGGCCACCGTGAGCGGCTGCTTCTCCCACGCGACTGGATTCAACAGCGCCCATTCACGCGCGGCCACCGCCACCTCGGCCAGTTGTTCGCGCGTGGTGCCGAATTCGTGCATGTGGCGTGACGCGGCGAGCGCATAGGCGGTGGCAGGCAGGAACGGACGGAACGGCGTTTCGTACGGGTTGTACTCGCGCGCCGAAGCCTGACGTCGGCCCACGGTGCGCTGCGTGCTGCCATAGGCGATCACCGCGACGGAACACAGGCCAGCCGCGAGTGCCGCCTGTGCGTGCGCGACATGCACCTCGAACGACGAACCGCCCACGATGGTGGAGTCGGTATAAGCGCCAGGCAGACGCAGATACTCGCAGAGCGACATCGCCGAAGTCCGCGCCTGGGTGGCGGCGCAGAAGATGCCGTCGACGTCACGCAGTTTGAGGCCACAGTCCTCGAGCGCGCGATGGATGCCCTGCGCCATCAGGTCCAGCGGACTCATGTTGGCGGCGACCGCGCCGATATCTGATTCCGCCGCGCCGACTATCGCCGCGCTGCCACGCGTAAGGCCGTTCATGGCGTGCCCGCCGCCGGCGTGAACACCGGATAGGGCGGTTCGTCACCCTCCGCTGCATGCACGCGGAATTGCACCCGCATGGCGATGCGCACGTCGAGCGGCGCAATGTCCTCCACGCGGCTCATCATGCGGAAGCCTTCGTCGACGTCGATCAGCGCGACGTTGTACGGATCGCCCTTCTGTGGGGTCACCACCGTGGTGGCATACACCGTGCCCAGGCCGTTGCTCACCCGCCATTGCAGGTCGTCGCTGCCGGTGATCGGACAGATCATACGCGGATAGAACACCGCGGCGTTGGCACCCGGGCTGAACTGATACGCCAGTTCGCCCTTTTCCAGATGAGCGAGATAGGTGCCGAGTGGCGAGGCCGGTGCGTTCGCCATCACACCGGCCTGTCGCCCGCCACGGTGACGCGATGGCCGGACCGGCTGTGCGGCCAGTAGTCCCACATCGCGCGATGCTGCACGCAGCGATTGTCCCAGAACGCGATCGAGTTTTCCCGCCAGCGGAAGCGGCACTGGAACAGCGGGTCCTCCGCGATGTCCCACAGGTAGTGCAGGATCGCGTTGCTCTCGTCCCGCGGCAGGCCGACGATGCGCTTGGTGAAGCCGCGGTTGACGTACAGCGCCTTCTTGCCGGTCACCGGATGCGTGCGGATCACCGGATGTTCGGCGCGCGGATAGGTCGGCTTGTCGGCGATGCCATAGTTGGCATAGGTCCCGCGATAGGAGTCCTCGCCATCGTGAATCGCGGTGAGACCTTCCAGGTAGCGCTTCATCCGGTCGGACAGCGCCTCGTATGCCGCGTACATCGAGGCGAATAGCGTGTCGCCACCGCGTGGCGGACATTTGCGGATGTAGAGGATGCTGCCCATCGGCGGTTCCACATCGCAGGACACGTCGCTGTGCCAGCCTTCACCATTGGCACGCGGCGAATCCTTGTCGGCGTGGATGATCATTAGCTCGGGATGGCCCGGCTCATGCGGCGCCGCCGGGTGGATGTGCAGTTTTCCGAAGCTGCGGCCGAAATCGAGGTGTTGTTCGTCGCTGATGTGCTGGTCGCGGAAGAAGATCACCAGGTTCTCTGCGAGTGCGCGGTGGATCTCCTCGAACGTCTGATTGCCGAGCGGCTGTGACAGGTCCACGCCGCCGATCTCCGCGCCGACGATCGGCGTCAGCTGGTCGACCGTGATGGTATCGTATGGGGCCGACTCATCGGCATTATGCTTGTAGCGCGGTCCGTTGTTGCCTCGCAGGACGCTCATGGACGGTCTCCCTAGGCGGTCAGGTCGGTGGCAAGTCTAGCCGCCGCTGCCGTCTCGCGCCACGTCGGGGTAGAACTGGGGCGCTTCACGACGATCGGCGAGCCCGTAATCGCGGATCACACGAACGCGCCGGTGCCGGATCGACATGGATGGCTGCCAGGTATCCGCCGCGGCAGCGTCGCGCCACGAGACCAGAAGCAACAGCTTCCCTGGCGAAGTGATGCTTTCATAGAGTTCCGAATCGTGGACGCCAAGGCGTGGAGCCTCCGGCAGCGTTTGCGTACTACCTTCAAATATGCTGACGGCTTTCGCAGCGCCGACCTCTGTCGTGTCGAACCGATGCTGCTCCAGCATGCTGCCGGATGGGCGCAGCGTGTCTGCGGTGATCTCACCGACCCGCAGGTGGTAGTCCTCGAACACCTCGAAGCGGCCCTTCTCCTGCACGGCGTGGTGCATCGCGTGGGTACGCCAGCGAATCACGGCCTTTTCGTTGGCCCAGATGGACAACGACAGCAAGCGGCCCTCGGTCCGCCGACTCTTGTAGCGCTCATTCTCGACAAACCCGTCGATCCGTTCCAGCTCTGGCCGCAACTGCTTCGCCAAACCAAGATACTGGTCCCAGCGATCCAACTTCGGCTGCACTTCGAAGATCACAGCGAACATCGCACCCCCCAGAGAGATGGCGGGTTTCGCTTCGCTCAACCCACCCTACAGGACATCACGTACCCAACGTAGGGTGGGTTGAGCGAAGCGAAACCCGCCGCCTTCGAGTACGCGAGTCCGAAGAATTCGGCCGTCGCCGAAGCGTCACACCACCGCGATCGCGCTCATCTCGATCAGGTAGTCGGGATGGGTGAACTTGCTCACCTCGACCAGCGTGGAGGCTGGCGGCGGCGAGGGGAAATACTCGCGCCGCACCTTATGGATCGGCGCCAGATTCTCCATGTTGCGCACGTAGACATCCACGCGGCAGACATCGGCCAACGTGCCGCCGGCCGCCTCAACCGCGGCCTTGACGTTCTCGCACACCTGGCGCGTCTGTGCCTCGATGTCGCCGATGCCGGCGATCGTGCCATCCGGTCGTTGCGCAACCATGCCGGAGATGAACACCAACCTGCCGGTCGCCTCCACCGCGATCGCCTGCGCGAAATGCCCGCCGGGCCGCGGCGCCTTGTCGGTGGTGATCGCCTGTCGCGGCATGGTTCCCTCCCTTCGCTCAGTGGCACTTGAAGGCGTCGAACGGTTCGCGGCAGGCGCGGCAGCGGTGCAGCGACTTGCACGCGGTCGAGCCGAACTCGCTGATCTGTTCGGTGTCTGCACTGCCGCAGAGCGGGCAGACCGGACGCGCCTCGCCGAACAACGCGCGGCGCGACGCGGTACGCTCCGGCGGCGCAATGCCGAATGCCGCGAGCTTGCTGCGCGCCGCATCGGTCAGCCAGTCGGTGGTCCAGGCGGGTGACAGGCTGGTGCGGATGCGTGCCGCGATGCCGGCGCGCGCCAGGGCCGTTTCGATCTCCAGAGTGATCATGTTCATCGCCGGGCAGCCGGAATAGGTGGGCGTGATAGTGACCTCAACCACGTCGTCGTGCACCGACACGCCACGCAGGATGCCGAGATCGGCGATGGTCAGCACCGGGATTTCCGGATCGGTGACCGCTTCCAGTGCGGCAAGCGCACGCTCGCGCAGCGATGCGGCGTCTACCATGAGGCACCGGGATAGGTGCGTTGGAGGAATTGCATCTCGGCCAGCAGGTGCCCGAGGTGTTCGGTATGGCGTCCGGTGCGTCCGCCCGACTGCATCCAGCCGTCCGGTGGCTGCTTCAGTGTGGCGCGCGCAAGGATGCCGCTGACGGTGGCACTCCAGGTTTCGCGCAGCGGCATCGGATCTGGGGCGATATCGCCATCGCTCGGAGGGCTGGTGAACAGTTCGCCGGTGTATGGCCACAGATTATCGAGTGCGGTCTGCGCTCGGCAGTGACTTTCCGCCGTGCCATCGCCAAGCCTGATCAGCCACTCCGCGGCATGCCGCAGGTGATAGGCGGTCTCCTTCTCCGCCTTGGCAGCGACGGCAGCGATTGTGCTGTCGGTCGACGCGGTCGCCGCGTGCCAGAACGGATCGGCGAACGCCGATACCAGCAGCAGCCGCGCGATGCTGAACGCGAAATCACCGTTCGGTAGCTCCACCATCAGGCAGTTCCGCCATGCCGGGGCATCACGCAGATAGGCGAGCTGATCCTCGGTGTGGCCGGTAAGCGTGCCGGCATAGCTGTAGAGCGCGCGCGCCTGGCCGATCAGATCGAGCGCTATGTTGGCCAGCGCCAGTTCCTCCTCGAGCGTCGGTGCATACCCGGTCCATTCCGACAGACGGTGTCCCAGGATCAGCGCGTCGTCCGCCCTGCACAGAAGCTGCAGGGCGAGCGGTGTCTCCTCGACAGCGATTGAGGTGGTTGCCGCCACGTCCTCAGTGCACAGGAATACGCACCGGCATCGCGGAAATGCTGCGCAGGAGGTTGGAGTAGGCCCGCGTCGGCGGCTCCAGCACCTCGATCATCGGGAAGCGCTTCAGGATCTCCTCCCACAAGATCGTCAACTGCAGCTCCGCCAAGCGGTTGCCGACACAGCGATGGATACCGAAGCCAAACGACAGATGCTGGCGCGGCCGCGCGCGATCGATGATGAAGTCGTTGGGGTTCTCGATCGCCTCCTCATCGCGGTTGCCGGAGATGTACCACATCGCGAGCTTGTCGCCCTTGCGGATACGCTTGCCGCCAAGTTCCGCATCCTCGAGCGCGGTCCGCCGCATGTGGATCACCGGCGTATGGTAGCGGATGATCTCCGGCACCATGCTGGTGACCAGCGCGGGGTTGTCCATCAGCTTGCGATACTGGTCGGGATGGTTGTGCAGCGCCCACAATCCGCCCGACATCGAATTGCGTGTGGTGTCGTTGCCACCGACCAGCAGCAACAGAATATTGCCCAGGAACTCCGCGGGCCGCGACGGCAGGTCGCGCGTCGCCTCGGCGTGCACCAGCATGGAGATCAGGTCGGGTCGCGGCGGTTGCGTGGCGCGTTCGCGCCAGAGTTCCATGAAGTACTCCATCGCCTGCTGCAGCACCGCATCGCGCTTCGCATCGGAGTCGATTTCCGTGCCGGCGCGCGTGTTCACTGTCGCGACGTTTGACCAGTAGGTAAGCTTCTGCCGCTCCTCGAACGGAAAGTCGAACAGCGTGGCAAGCATCTGCGTGGTCAGTTCGATCGACACACGATCCACCCAGTCGAATGCCTCGCCACGCGGCAATCCGTCGAGGATGCGCTGCGTGCGCTCGCGGATCGTGCCGGACAGCCGCTGCAGGTTCATCGGCGCGACAACTGGCGACACCACCTTGCGCTGTTCGTCGTGCTTCGGCGGGTCCATCGAGATGAAGCTGGGCCTCCGATAGTCCATCGGTGTGTCGCGCAGTGCGACCCCGCCCATGATCGCGTCGGACGAGTAGATCTTCTGGCTGGTGTCAACCTGCATGATGTCCTTGTACTTGGTCACCGACCAGTACGAGCCGTACATGCCCTTCTCGCACCAATGCACCGGGTCCTCGCGGCGCAGGCGCTCGAAATACGGATACCAGATGTCATCCTGGTACAGCCGCGGCTGGCTGACGTCGATCCTGTCGAGCGGAATCGTATATGCGTCTTCGCGCGGGTCGACACTGACGGGAGCATTCATCGCGTTTCATCCCTGTGGCCGAGGTACGGCACGTCGTCCCCGAGACTGCACCGCGTCGCTACATGTTGTCCACTTCGTCAGGCACTTCATAGAAGGTGGGGTGGCGGTAGATCTTCGAAGCGGCCGGCTCGAACAGCATGTCCTTGTCCGCTGGATCAGAGGCGGTGATCGCCGCCGATGGCACGACCCAGATGGAAAGCCCCTCGCCGCGGCGGGTATAGACGTCGCGCGCGGCCTGCAACGCCATCGTCGCGTCGGCCGCGTGAACCGAGCCGACATGCCTGTGCGCAAGCCCGGTCCGCGCGCGGATGAACACCTCCCACAGCGGGGTGGACTGTTCGGTCATCGTCAGGCCGCCTCGCGGCGCGCCTCGGACTGATGCTTCGCCGCGTAGGCCAGCGCGGCCTCGCGGACCCACGCGCCGTCCTGGTGCGCACGACGCCGTGCAGCGAGGCGCTCGCGGTTGCACGGACCGTCGCCGGCGAGCACACGCCGGAACTCGTCCCAGTCGATGGCGCCAAATTCCCAATGACCGGTGGCTGCATCGAAGCGAAGCGCCGGGTCGGGAAATGTCAGCCCGAGATAGTGGCCCTGCGGCACGGTCGCATCGACGAATTTCTGGCGCAGCGAATCATTGGTAAAGCGCTTGATCTTCCAGCGCATCGATGCGTCGGAATGCTGCGACTGCGAGTCCGGTGGGCCGAACATCATCAAGCTGGGCCACCACCAGCGTTTCAGCGCGTCCTGCGCCATCGCCCGCTGTTCGTCCGAGCCATGCGCCAGCGTGGTCATGATCTCGAAGCCCTGGCGCTGATGAAACGATTCCTCCTTGCAGATACGGATCATTGCCCGCGCATAGGGACCATAGGAACAGCGGCACAGCGGGATCTGGTTCATGATCGCCGCACCATCCACCAGCCAGCCGATCGCGCCGATGTCCGCCCAGCTCAGCGTCGGGTAGTTGAAGATGGACGAGTATTTCGCCCGGCCGGCGAGCAACTGCTCGACCAGCTCCTCGCGGGTTACCCCCAGCGTCTCCGCCGCAGCATAAAGATACAGCCCGTGTCCGCCCTCGTCCTGCACTTTGGCCAGCAGTGCCGCCTTGCGCCGCAGCGTCGGCGCGCGCGTGATCCAGTTGCCCTCCGGCAGCATGCCGACGATTTCCGAGTGCGCGTGCTGGCTGATCTGGCGGACCAGCGTGCGGCGATAGGCTTCCGGCATCCAGTCGTTCGGCTCGATCCGCTCCTCGGCATCGATGCGGGCCTGGAAGCGGATCGCGGCCTCGCTGGTATCGGCGGGACCGGTTGGGGTGTTGAGCGCCTGGCTGTACATTGATCACTCCGGCCAGAAGTCGGGGCGCATAGCCTGGTCGTAGCTGTATGGGCATTCGGCCGGAAATGTGGCCCGGGCGAAACCTGTCTCGGCTACCGCTTCGTTGACCGCCCGACTGTAAGCGCTTCGCATCGCCTCAACCAGTTGCGACTTCAGGCTTGGGTTGTCGTTCAGGTGATCCTCGAGTTGCAGCCGGGTGTTCTCGATGCTGAGCCGCCAACTGGTGCTGTGCCGCCCGGGCTGGAACTGCCATTTCAACAGATGCTGCAACAGGATCGTGAGCCGGCTGACCAGCTCGCGTTTCTCGCTCCGCCCCATGCTCTCGATCTCTTCCGCGATATTCTCGATATCGGCCTCGGTCAGCTTGCCGGCGCGCAACAGCGCCACCTGCTCGTTGGCCCAGGCATAGAAATCTCGATCGTAGAGACTGTTCGACATGGCCGGCCTCCTCACCGCGCCGCCGCGGGGGTGTTCAGCACATGGCTGGACATGGGACAAATATGGCCCGCCCAGCCGGTGTCTGAAAGGCCCGCTCATGGACTTCGCCCTGACCGACCCGCAACAACAGATCCGCGACGAGGTGCTGAAGCTGTGCGCCCGGTTCGACGATGGGTATTGGCTGGAGCGCGACCGGACCGCGACCTTCCCGGATGCCTTCTTCGCCGCCATGGCCGAGGGCAACTGGCTCGGCATCGCCATGCCGGAGGCGTATGGTGGGGCCGGTCTCGGCATCACTGAGGCCACCATCCTGATGCAGGCGGTCGCCGAATCGGGCGCCTGCATGTCGGGTGCATCGGCGATCCACCTCAACATCTTTGGCCTCAACCCCGTGGTGGTGTTCGGCACCGAGGCACAGAAGCAGCGCATGCTGCCACCGGTCATCGCGGGCCACGACAAGGCCTGCTTCGGTGTCACCGAGCCGAATGCCGGCCTCGACACCACGCAGATCACGACGCGTGCCGACCGCCGTGGTGACCGCTACATGATCAACGGCACCAAGATCTGGACCTCCACCGCGCAGATCGCCACCAAGATCCTGTTGCTGGCGCGCACCACGCCGCTCGATCGGGTGAAGCGGCACAGCCATGGGCTGACCTTGTTCTACACCACGCTCGACCGCGCGCATGCCGAGGTGCGACTGATCCACAAGATGGGGCGGCATGCGGTGGACTCGAACATGGTGTTCTTCGAGGACATGGAGGTGCCGGAGGAAGACCGGATCGGCGAGGAAGGCGAGGGGTTTCGCACTCTCCTGCACGGGCTGAACCCCGAGCGCGTCCTGGTGGCGGCCGAGGCTATCGGTATTGGCCGCGTCGCACTGGCGCGCGCGTCGCGCTATGCCCGTGAGCGCGTGGTGTTCGGCCGGCCGATCGGTCAGAACCAGGGAATTCAGCATCCGCTGGCGAAATGCTGGGCCGAGTTGGAGGCCGCCAACCTGATGGTGATGAAGGCCGCTTGGCGGTACGACCAGGATCTGCCGTGCGGCGCCGAAGCCAATGCGGCAAAATATCTCGCCGGCGAAGCGGGCTTCCGCGCCTGCGAGCAGGCAGTGATGACGCACGGCGGAATGGGCTACGCGCAGGAGTACCACGTCGAGCGTTACCTGCGGGAATCGCTGATCCCGCGGATCGCGCCGGTCAGCCCGCAGTTGATACTGAGCTACCTCGCCGAACGCGTGCTGGATTTGCCGAAGTCGTACTGAACGCCAGCTACCTGAGCTGATCGCGGATCTTATCCAGCCCGGCGCGCGCGCACCCGTCGTCCAGGTTGGCGCCAGGTGCGCCCGCGGCACCGATCGCCCCGACCACCTCGTCGCCCACCTTGATGACGATACCGCCGCCGAACAGCATCAGGTGCGGAAGTTGCGTGAACAGATTGGCGAAGCCGGGGACCGTCTTCGAGCGTTCGACCAATGCGCTGGTGTCGTTCTTGAATGAGGCAGCCGTGTACGCCTTGTCGTAGGCGCTGTCGAGCGTGTGGCTGCCGGCGCGATCGCCACGCAATACGGCCTGTCGCACACCATCCGCATCGACCAGCACGGCGGTCTCGGAATAGCCCTGCTTCGCGCAGCTCGCGACCGCTTCCGCCACCGCCTGGCTGGCCAACTCCGCCGGAATGCGGTGGGTCGGCAATAGCCCTTGGGCCTCGGCGGCGACCGGCAGCAGCACGGGAAGCGCAAGCAGCGACAGGTATCGGATCATGGAGTTGGCTCCTTGGCGAACAACAGGTTCCTTGCGCGGCTGCCGTCGACATGCAGTCCGGTGATGCCGCCTCGCGCGTCGCGCAGCACGCGCACATCAAGCCACGCGCGAAACAGCGGCATCGGCGTAATGACGCGGATAAAGTCACCCTCGATTGGCTCAATCGCCCAGGGACCTGCGTTGCGCAATGGGCCGGCGACGTGCAGCGACATCCCGGTCTCATCTATACTGATCGTCCATGTCGACGCCAGGTCGGGATTCTGGTAGCGGCCCGGTAGATCGGCAGGCAGTGCAGCGTTGCTGGTTACACGATGCAGTGTCTCGCGCATGCCCGCATCGCGTTCGATCTCCAGGACGTCATCGGAGGCGAGCCACATGGTGAAGTCCGCGGAGCCGCGGCTGGTGGCAAGGCCGCCGTCGGCAGTGGGGACCGCGGTAAAGGCCACGCCATATGTGCAGGCAGTGACCCGGCCGGCCTTGTCGATCGCCACATCCACCGTCGCGCCGGTGTCGCGGTTCAGATACCGGCCAGGCAACCGCTCCAGTGGCGGCATTGGCGGCACGGCGTGCACGCCTGGCTTGCCCTCCACCAACGCATCAACGACCTGGAATGCCAGATCGTACGGGTCGGAGGTCGCATCGTTGCTGATGCAGATCACCGCGGCGTCGTGATCCGGGATGCGCACGAAACTGGTCTTGTAGCCGGGCCATAGTCCATCGTGGCCAACTGTTCGCACACCGCGATGCATCTTGATGCGCAGACCGCGCGCATAGGTGTTGGGCTGGCCGTTGTTGAACGGCGTCATCGTGGTAAGCGCGTTCGCCAGTGCTGGACCCCCGACCCGCGCCGAGGCGAAGTTCGCGTGCCACAGCGCCAGATCAGTCACCGACGACACCAGCCCGCCTTCGCCGTGCAGCGGGAAATTGTGCTGCGCCCGCCGCCATCCGCCGCTCGCTGCGGGGAGGTAGCCGGTCGCCAGATTTGGCACCACCTCGGTGGTGCGTTCGACATGGCGTGTCGCGTTCATGCCAAGCGGCGCGAAGATGCGGCGATCAAGAAATGTGCGGAACGACTCCCCGCTGACCTGCTCCACGATGCGGCCGAGCAGCATGAAATTGGAGTTGCTGTAGAGATAGCGTGAGCCTGGCACGAAATTCAGCCCGCGCTGCCGGCAGACGCCGTCCAGCAGGTCGTCCGGCTCGCACGGCTGACCGAGATCGACGCCACCGAGCCGCATGATCTCCAGCATGTCGCGGATGCCGGAGGTATTGTGCATCAGGTGTGCGAGCGTGATGCGATGGCCGAGATCGGGCAGTGCGGGTATGTGGCTGCGGACATCGTCCTCGATCGCCAACCTGCCTTCGGCGGCGAGCAGCAGGATCGCGGCGCAGGTGAACTGCTTGCTGACCGAGGCAATGCGGAATGTCGTCTGTGGCCCGATCGGTACGCCGAGTTCCAGGCTCGCCGTGCCGGCGCTCTCGTGCACGGCAAGTTCGCGGCCGAGCACGATGCCGAGTGTCACGCCCGGCCCGTCGATGCGTTGCCATGGTGCAAGCAATCGCTCGACACGACGGCACACGAGAAGCGTGTCCAAAGATTTCATGGGTCCGTTATTGTGGAGGTTTGCGTGGCTGGCCTCACGACCAGATCACGTGCGGCGTCAGACGCAAGACTGACGGTCCGCGGCACCAACTCTAGGTCGCGATGTCAGTTCCGCGCCCGCGGCTTGCGGGGCGGTAACGGCACATCCTGGTCCAGGCTATCAAGCAACGCGTCCAGCTCTGCACCGTTTATCACTTCGCCGGATTCCACCTGTCGACGTGCACGCGCAAGTTCTCCGGCTTCGCGCCTTAGGCGCAAAGCACGTTCCTCCTCAGATTCGCGCCCGCGCTGATAGGTCATACGGAATTAAGCCTCGATCTCCTCGCGATCGACCCCGCCATCGCCGTCCTCGTCCGGCTTCGGCAGCGCCGGCAACTGTGCCTCGATGATCTCGAAGTCGAGCTTGCCCTCCTTCAGCGTCACCTTCACCGAGCCGCCCTTCACCAGCTTGCCGAACAACAGCTCCTCGGCCAGAGGCTTCTTGATGTGTTCCTGGATCACCCGCGCCAGCGGCCGGGCGCCGTACAGCTTGTCGTAGCCACGTTCAGCCAACCACTCCTTCGCCGCCGAAGACAGCTCGATTGTCACATTGCGATCGGCCAACTGCGCCTCGAGCTGCATGACGAATTTCTCTACCACGCGGCCGACGATCTCCGGCGTCAGGCCGGCGAATGCGATCGTCGCATCCAGCCGGTTGCGGAATTCCGGCGTGAACAGGCGCTTGATCGCGTCCTCGTCTTCACCTTCGCGGGTATCGCGGCCGAAACCGATCGCCTCCTTTGCCATGTCGGACGCGCCGGCGTTCGTCGTCATGATCAGGACCACATTGCGGAAATCCACCGACTTGCCGTTGTGGTCGGTCAGCTTCCCATGGTCCATCACCTGCAACAGGATGTTGAACAGGTCCTGGTGCGCCTTCTCGATCTCATCCAGCAACAGCACCGCGTGCGGATGCTGGTCGATCGCGTCGGTCAGCAATCCGCCCTGGTCGAAGCCGACATAGCCTGGAGGGGCGCCGATCAGGCGGCTCACCGAATGCCGCTCCATGTACTCCGACATGTCGAAGCGGATCAGCTCGATCCCCATGGTGGATGCCAACTGCCGTGCCACTTCGGTCTTGCCCACGCCGGTGGGGCCGCAGAACAGGTAGTTGCCGATCGGTTTCTCCGGCTCGCGCAGCCCGGCGCGGGCCAGCTTGATCGCCGCGGCCAGCGCCTCGATCGCCTTGTCCTGGCCGAACACCATCGACTTCAGGTCGCGTTCCAGGTTGCGCAGCGTCTCCTTGTCGTCGGCCGACACGCTCTTCGGCGGGATGCGCGCGATCTTGGCGACGATCTCCTCGACGTCGCGCAGCGTCACCGTCTTCCGCCGCTTGTGCTCGGGCAGCAGCATGCGGCTGGCGCCGACCTCATCGATCACGTCGATCGCCTTGTCGGGCAGCTTGCGGTCGTTGATGTATTTCGCCGACAGCTCCACCGCGGCGCGGATCGCCTCGTCGGTATAGCGCACCTTGTGGTGCCGCTCGTAGTTCGTCTTCAGGCCGCGCAGGATCTTGATGCTGTCTTCCAGTGTCGGCTCGTTCACGTCGATCTTCTGGAAGCGGCGGACCAGCGCGCGGTCCTTCTCGAAGTAGTTGCGGAACTCCTTGTAGGTGGTGGAGCCGATGCAGCGCATGTTGCCGGACGCCAGCGCCGGCTTCAGCAGGTTCGACGCGTCCATCGCGCCGCCGGATGTGGCGCCGGCGCCGATCACGGTGTGGATCTCGTCGATGAACAGGATCGCGCCCTGCTGGTTCTCCAGCTCGGCGACCACCGCCTTCAACCGCTCCTCGAAGTCGCCGCGATAGCGCGTGCCCGCCAGCAGCGCGCCCATGTCCAGCGCATAAATGGTGGAGCGCGCCAGCACCTCGGGCACGTCGCCCTCGACGATGCGCTTGGCGAGCCCCTCGGCGATCGCCGTCTTGCCCACACCCGGCTCGCCGACATAGAGCGGGTTGTTCTTGGTGCGCCGACAGAGGATCTGGATCGTCCGCTCGATCTCGTTCTCGCGGCCGATCAGCGGGTCGATCTTTCCCGCCATCGCCTTCTTGTTCAGGTTCACGCAGTAGTTCGACAGCGCATCCTGATTGCGCCGGTTCGGCTTCTCCTCGCGCTCCTGCTCCTGATGCGCCTCCGGCTGGCTGCCGGTGCCCTGCACCGGGCGCTGCGCCGACCGGCCTGGCGCCTTGGCGATGCCGTGGCTGATGAAATTCACCGCATCCAGCCGGGTCATGTCTTGCAACTGCAAAAAGTATACGGCGTGGCTCTCCCGCTCGGAGAACAGTGCCACCAGCACATTCGCACCGGTCACCTCGTCGCGGCCGGAGGACTGCACGTGGATTGCGGCGCGCTGCACCACGCGCTGGAAACCGGCGGTCGGCTTCGGATCGCCTGCCCGATCGGTCGCCAGGCCCGCCAGATCCTTGTCGAGGAACTCCGACAGGTCGCTGCGCAGCTTGTCGAGGTCCACCCCGCAGGCGCGCAACACCGTCGCGGCATCGGTGTCATCGGCCAACCCCAGCAGCAGGTGCTCCAGCGTCGCATATTCGTGGCGACGTTCGCTGGCGAGCGAAAGAGCGCGGTGCAGCGTCTGTTCCAGGTTCCGTGAAAGCATTGTCGTCGGCGCTCCTACGCGCTGAAGCCTCTGAGCTGGACCCGATCATCTCCGGCGGCCCAACCGGCAGTCAACTCAGGCAAGTTCCGTACCCGTCCGCGCCGGCCCCTCGCGGCCAATCCCTGCGGCCTTGCGATCATTCCTTCTCGATCGTGCATTGCAGAGGATGCTGGTTCTGCCGCGCCAAGTCCATGACCTGTGTCACCTTGGTCTCCGCCACCTCGTAGGTATAGACGCCACACACGCCGACGCCGCGGCGGTGCACGTGCAGCATGATCCTGGTGGCTTCCTCGCGCGACTTCTGAAAGAATCGTTCCAAAACGTGAACGACAAACTCCATCGGCGTGTAATCGTCGTTCAGCATCAGCACCTTGTACATCGCGGGTTTCCTCGTCTTCGGCCGCGCCCGGACCACGACCCCGGTGTTCGGGCTCTCGGTGTTGCTGTTGCCGCCACGCCTGTCGCTGTCGCTCATCGTTCTTCCGCGCCCATCTGTCGCGACATCCTCGCCAACTCCGACGCTCCCGCCCGGGCGAGCGGTAGCGGAGTCCACACTCCACCGCCGGCCGAAGCACGAACCATATCGGAAGGTGGTGCTGGGTTAAAAGAGCATTGACGCGCAAACATTAAGCGCGCGTGTCACGGCATGAAAAAAGGCCCGGGCGCAAGGCCAGGACCTTCTTCCACCCGATCGGGGCCTGCCTGGGGGAGGAGGCCGGCAGACCCGTCGGAATTTCGTGCCAGCCGCCCAATCAGGCCGGCTTGGCAAACTTCTCCATCGCCAGGTTGACCCGGGCGGTGAGCGGCGCGAGCGCCTGCTCGGTCAGCTTCATCGACGCGTCGGTCAGCTTGCCCGATTCGGCCAGCGTCTTCTCCATCGTCGAGCGAGCAAGGCTCGCCTGGAGGTCAAACGCGTCCTTCAGGGACTTTACCGAGGACATCGCCTTGAACGTGGACATCGTCTCGTCGAACGAGGCCTGCGCGTTGGCCGCGATCTGCTTGCTGATGTCCTGCACGCCGGCCGCCCAGATCTGGCCGGCCTTCACCATCGCCTCGAGGTTGCCCTGGCTGAACGCCACCAGCTCCTCGGCCGTCTTCATCGCCTTTTCCATGCCTTCCTTCACCTTTGCCTGTGTGTCCGCGAAGCCCGCGGCTGCCTGTGTCATGCCGTCCTTCAGACCCGACACTGTCGATTCGAAGCCTGTCCCGACTGCATCCGCTGCCTGGTCTTCCGGCGCGACGGATCCCTCGATCATCTTTGGCTTGTTCGCCATGCACGCTATCTCCTGGTAAACGGCCACCTCGCGAGGCAGCCGTACCCCCGGGTTGGTTGCCGAACGGTTTTGCTGCAATGCAGCACGAACTGGCATATAGACTGCAACCGGCGGTGGATCAAGCGGTTTTTGTGCGGTGCACAATAATTCTTGGAACTGTCTTTACCACCATCCAAGTGGTGCCCTTTGTCACACAAGAAGTTAGATATAACCCGTTCAATTTTTTCCCTTTTCATCCCGATTTCGGCTGGACAAGCGCGACCACCGGCCCCTAGAGTCCGCGCGGACCGCCGGAGGTGAGCAACGAATGGCCGGAACGGAGCGCCCTGGACGCAAGTTCGTAATGCGTCTGTCCGCTCTGGTGGGTGCCGCTGTCGCCCTTGCCGCTGCCTTTCCTATGCAGGCCCGAGCTCAGATCGGCTCGGACCGCTACAGCTCCATCGTGGTCGATGCCGGCACCGGCAACGTCCTGGAAGCGGCAAACCCGGACGCACTCCGCCACCCGGCTAGCCTCACCAAGCTGATGACATTGTACATGGTGTTCGAAGCCGTGCGCGACCGGCGCATCACCACCGAGCAGATCGTGCCGGTATCGCCCCGCGCCGCCGCGACCGAACCTTCCAAGCTTGGTCTCACGCCCAGCACACGGCTGACCGTGGAGGAAGCGATCCTCGGTCTCGTCACCAAGTCCGCCAACGACGCGGCGGCCGCGTTGGGCGAACTGCTGGGCGGATCGGAGGACCGGTTTGCCCAGATGATGACCCTGCGTGCCCGTGCGCTGGGCATGAGTCACACCACCTTCACCAACGCCTCCGGCCTGCCGGATCCGGATCAATGGAGCACGGCGCACGACCTCGCGATTCTGGCGCGGCACCTGGTGACGGACTTCCCCGGATTCTATCCCTATTTCAGCACCCGCAGCTTCACCTTCCAGCGTCACGTGATCTTCAACCACGACCGGATGCTGCAGTCGTATCCCGGCGCGGACGGCATGAAGACCGGCTACACCGAAGCGTCCGGACACAATCTCGTCACCAGTGCCGTGCATAGCGGTGTGCGCCTGATCGGCGTCGTACTTGGCGCGAGCTCCAATCCCGAGCGCGACGCCCACATGGCGACGCTGCTGGATCAGGGCTTCGAACAGCTGGACGTCCCGCCGGAACGCCGCACCGCGGTGGCGAGCCGGCTGCCCAACCTGGTCGGCACCGCGCACGCCGCAAACCTGCCTGCGCAGCCGGTCCGGCCGGCGGCACACGCGCCTGTCGCGGCGTCGTGGACCATCCAGGTCGGCAGTTTCGGCAGCGAGAGGGCGGCGCGCGACGCCGCATCGAGCGCCCGCCGTATGGCCGATGGCGGCGAGACGCATGTAGAGCCTGCCAACCAGCACGGCCGGACCATCTGGCGCGCGCAGGTCACCGGACTGACGCCCGCAGAGGCGCAGGGTGCGTGTTCTGCCCTGTCGCGCCACAGGACGCCGTGTGTGGTCCTGCGTCCGGACCAGCGGCAGGTGGCCAGCCGCTAGCCGACCGTCAGCCGGCGAACGCCGCTGTCGCCGGCCACCAGAGCCAGCTTGGCCATGCCGATGAACAGGCCGGTTTCCACCACACCCACGGTCTGACCGATTGCCAGGTCCAGCCCCACCGGATCGGCGATGGCACCAAACCGGCAGTCCAGGATGCGATTGCCGCCATCGGTGCAGAACAGCTTGCCATCGGCATCGCGCCTGGGCTGCGGTTCAGTGCCGAGCCGGCGCAGGCGATCTGCAGTCGTCTCCCAGCCGAACGGCACCACTTCGACCGGCACCGGCACGGTGCCTCCCAGCCGCTCCACCAGCTTCCTGCCATCCGCGACGATGACCAGCCGATCCGATGCCGCCGCGACGATCTTCTCGCGCAGCAGCGCGCCGCCGAGACCCTTGATCAGGTTGAGCGAGCCGCTCTCGATCTCATCGGCGCCGTCGATCGTGAGATCGAGCCGGCGGTGTTCGGCGAAGCTGGTCAGCGGAATCCCACCCTCGCGTGCCTGCGCTGCGCTGCGTTCGGAGGTCGGAATGGCGCGGATGCGCAGACCTTCGCGCACCCGGCGGATTAGCGCCTCGATCGCAAACCGGGCGGTGGATCCGGTGCCGAGACCGACAACCATGCCGTCCTCGATCATCGCCGCCGCGGTCTCGGCAGCGGCGCGCTTCTGGGTGTCGCGGTCGATCATCATGGCTGCCACGCAATAGCTGCTCCGGCCGGTTCTGGCCACTGCATTGGCCTTGCGCCGGGGCATCGGGTTGCGCATCTTGGCAGCTTACCACGCAGTGCCGAGGGGACGGAGACTGGGGGCGATGGACGGCGGGACCGACGCGAGACGCATCACCATCCATAGGCCGGAGGATTTTAACGGAATGCGTGCCGCCGGCCGCCTGGCGGCCGAGGCGTTGGACATGATCACCGAGCACGTGCGGCCCGGGGTCTCCACCGGCACGCTCGACACGCTGTGCCACGAGTTCATTACCGCGCACGGCGCGGTGCCGGCGCCGCTGAACTACCGCGGCTATCCGAAGTCGATCTGCACCTCGATCAACCACGTCGTCTGCCATGGCATTCCGGGCGACCGGAAGCTGGAGAACGGCGACATCCTGAACATCGACGTGACCGTGATCCTGGACGGCTGGCACGGCGATTCGTCGCGCATGTATGTCGCCGGCACGGCCTCGACCCGGGCGCGCAACCTGATGGACGTGACCTACGAGGCGATGATGCGCGGCGTCCGCTCGGTGAAGCCCGGCGTGACGCTGGGCGACGTCGGCCACGTGATCCAAAACTTTGTGGAAGGCCAGCGGTTCAGCGTGGTGCGCGACTTCTGCGGCCACGGCATCGGGCGGCGCTTCCACGAACCGCCGAACGTGCTGCATTTCGGCCGGCCCGGCGAAGGGCCGGTGCTGCGGCCCGGCATGTTCTTCACCATCGAGCCGATGGTGAACGCCGGCCGCCCAGAGGTGAAGGTGCTGGACGACGGCTGGACCGCGGTGACGCGCGACCGCAGCCTGTCGGCGCAGTTCGAGCACATGATCGGGGTGACCGAGGCCGGCTGCGAAATCTTCACCCTGTCGCCCGCGGGGCTCAGCAAGCCGCCGTACTCAATCGCTACAGCTTGACGAACGGGCAGCCGCCTTCGGCCAGGGGGCGGAATGACTGCTCCGCCGGGATCGTCTCGGTCACAAACTGGTAGTCCCACGGTTTCTTGCTGTCTGCCGGCTTCTTCCCCTCGAACAGATAGGTCGTGTGGATCTTCCTGCCGTCCATCCGCACCAGCCCTTTGCCCAACACGTCGTCGTCGGTCGGTAGCTGCTTCATCATGTCCACCGTCGCCTTGCCGGACGCCTTCGCCTTGTCGGGTCCCCCGATCGCCTCCACCGCCTTCAGGTAATGGAACAGACACGAATACGCCCCGGCGTGCGTCACGCTGGGATAGGCGGTCGGCGTCTTCGGCAGCACCCGCTGGGTGAAGGCGCGGGTCCGGTCGTTCAGGTCCCAGTAGAACGGCAGGCACATCAGCAATCCCTGGCCGACCTCCAGCCCCATGCCGTGCAGGTCCGTCGTCTGCGCCGCCAGCGCGACCATCTTGACCCCGCTCTGCGGCAGTCCAAATTCGCGCGCCTGCTTCATGCAGTTGACGATGTCCGCGCCGCCGTTGGCCAGCGCGATGACCTGTGCGCCGCTCGCTTTCGCGGTCAGCAGGAAGGAGGAAAAATCCGTCACGCCGGGGAACGGATACTTGGCCACACCCAGCACCTTGCCGCCCGCCGCCTCCACGGCGGCCGAGGAGTCGCGCGTCAGCGACACGCCGAAGGCATAGTCCGGCGCGACATAGAACCAGGTCTTGAACCCGGCCTTGGTGACCGCAGTGGACGAGCCGTGGGTCAGCATCCAACTGTCGTAGGTCCAGTGCACCATGTTGGGCGAGCACGACTTGCCGGTCAGGTCTGCCGTCACCGCACCTGAGTTCAGATGCACCTTGTCCTTCTGGGTGCAGAGCGTGTTCATCGCCAGCGCGATGGCGCTGTTGTTCACCTCCAGCACCGCGTCCACGTCGGCGCGATCGAACCATTCGCGCACGATGTTGAGCGCGATGTCGGTGTTGTTCTGGTGATCGCCCACCAGGTACTCGACTGCCATACCCTTGGCGGCCGGATTGAAGTCCTCGATCGCCTGGCGCGCGCAGGCAATCGACACCGCACCTGAGTTGGCGCTGTACGGGCCGGAGACATCGGTCAGATGGCCGATCTTGAGAGTGCCGGCGGCCCGCGCCGAGCCGACGACCCACGGCGCCCCCAACATGGCGAAGCTGCCTGCCGTTCCTGCCAGCACTGCGCGCCGCGACAGGTCGTGTGTCTTTGCCATCCTGGCGTTCCCCCACGGTTGTGTTGTCGTGCAGCTTCTACCGGCTGCGGTCGCCGCGCAAACCGCGAGTCGCATATCCGTCTCATGGCGCCGTTTGGTGAGACAATGACGCACACGATGAGGGGGTTCGGAAGGCGCCCAGCAGCAAGAAATTGGAACCACGGATGCACACGGATGAACACGGATGGGGCCCGTGGCTCTCGGGCAGGGTTGTCGAAGCGCCGCGCGGAG
>Ga0209040_10000073_pt1 | contig 58656 bp, 54 predicted proteins | sample BogFormECP12_OM3_FD_188240 | JGI IMG/M metagenome (GOLD analysis project Ga0209040, IMG submission 188240) | Bog forest soil microbial communities from Calvert Island, British Columbia, Canada - ECP12_OM3 (SPAdes) (version 2) | ecosystem: Environmental > Aquatic > Freshwater > Wetlands > Bog ... | reverse complement strand
CGATACCTGTGCAGCCGTATTCAAACCAACCGAATGCGCCAATTACTTCAAGGCCTGCGGATATGATACAGGTTGATCGGAGACTGCTCTAGAATGGGGGGCGTATCTCTTCCTCTATGGCCGTGTTCGACGAGCGCGGCCACAGCCGCCGCTTGGCAGCCGTTAAGCGTGGCTAGGCTCGCACGATGCCGAACGTCCGGCCCGCGTCGACGAAGGCCGAGACTGCGAAGCTCACTTGAGCCGCTGAGAACGAACAATCGACACCGAAACCGCGTCCTGCCGCTGCTTGAGCTGACGAGATCGCTACTCGCCTCCGCTCCAGGTGAGGTGAAGGCCAATGTCGCCGATCGTCCCGCCGTCCTCGTAGCTGATGATGCGGGCGCTGAGGCCGAAGCCTTTGGGCTTCAGCTCCGTCTTCCAGCGGCTGTAAAGCTCGGCGGCCTCGCCGCGCAAGGTTTCCTCCCATCCCCGCTCGACCACGTCGATCTTGCGCCCGCCGTCGCTGCAAAGGTCGGACGGGAACCGCAACATCATGACTTCCTGCGCCCCGTTTTTGGCCGCAAGCTCCGCGTGCTCGAGCATCTCTTGCCACAGTTCCTCGCTCACATGATGGTCGAGCAGCGCCTTGATCTGCCGGCGCCGCTCGAGCTGGACTTCCCGCGCCTGCGCCTGCTGGTGGTCGAGAGTCTCAGCCTTGTAGACGCGCACCGCGGCGCGGAACGCCGCGGCGGAAAGAGGCGCCGTCGCCGGCGGCTCCCTCTCCTCGTGCGGCTGCGGCGGCGCGGCCGTATGCTGCCGGTCGAGCACTCCGCGCAGCGACGCCCCGCCGATCAACGATTCGAGAAAGCCGAGTAGGCGATGGCCCTCGCCCTCGGCAAGCGCCGCCTGCGGCGCGTGCGGTACGCTTTCGACAACGCACATGAGGTCTGCGCGGCTGACGATTCCGATGAGCCGCCCGTCGTCAATCACCGGCAGCCGCTTGATGCGATGGGCCTGCATCGCCTCGGCGATTTCCTGGACGCTTGCTCGTGGCGAGACGCTGATCAGCGGCGCCGACATCACTTCCCGGACAGGTTTGTCGAGGTCAATCGCGGAGGCTTGGGGCGCAGCGCCGCTCGCCAGCATTTCAAGCCACCAGTGGCGGCGCCCGCCGTCCGCGCGATGCCGAAGCAGATCGCCGTCGCTGACCATCCCGATCGGACGGCCGGCGCCGTCGAGCACGGGAAGCGCGCCAACGCCGCGATCAAACATGAGACGCGCGGCGTCGCGCACCGAAGCGGTTGCGGACGTGACGATGGCCGGCGAACTCATAAGCTCGCCGGCCACGAGATAGAGGGCGCTCTCTGAGCGTTGATCGCGCGGCGACATGCGCTCCCTCATTCGAACGGGCGCGAGCAATTCCGACGGTTGGAAGGCCAACCCCCTTCGTCGACGGCGGACAAACAGGAGTTCGACGGCGTTTTCAAGATATACGGATGTCGCAGGCGTCCGAGCGCCGCGCGAACCCCGTTCAGGCGCGGGCGGTTCGCGCCAGCGCGGGAACCGCCTCGACCGCAACCGCCCCGGCGAGAATCAACGCGCAGCCGAGGGCGCCAATCGGCGTCAAGCGTTCGCCAAGCACAATCGCCCCGGCGAGCGCCGCGAACACGCTCTCAAGCGACAAGATGAGCGCCGCCTCGGCCGGGGGTGTATGCGCCTGGGCGATGATTTGCAGCGTGTAGGCGATAGCCCCGGAGATAAGGCCGGCGAACAGGATTGACGGGCCGGCCTCGATAAAGGCGTTGGAAGTCGGCGCCTCGATCAGGAGCGACGCCGCCGCCGCCAGCGCGCCGCAGACCGCATATTGCACGAAGGCTAGGAGCAGAGGCCGCGGCGCTCGGATGAGGAACAAGGGCGTCAGCGCGATCCCAAGCGCCCAGGCGAAGTCGGCGACGAGCACGAGTCCGTCGCCGATCGTCGGCGGCTGCGCCGGGCCGCCGCCCGTCGCCAACAGCCAGGCGCCGAAGAGCGAGACAAGACTCGACGCAATGACGATCGGACGCGGCGGCGTCCGCGACAGCGCCCAGACGACGAACGGGGTCAACACGACATAACAGGCGGTGAGGAAGCCGCCGTTGGTCGCGCTCGTCGTTTCGAGCCCGGCCTGCTGCAGGCTCGACCCCAAAAAGAGCGAGAGCGCCATGACGAGCGCGATTCGCCATTCGCGCGGGCCCAGTTCGGTCTTGGCTCGCCCGCGCTCCCATAGCGCAAGCGGCGCGAGCGCTCCCGCCGAAACGAGAAAGCGCGCCGCGACATAGGCGAGCGGCGGGATCGTCCCGACCGCGTCCTTCTGCGCGACGAAAGTCACTCCCCACAGGAAGCCGGTGATAAGGAGGAGCGCATCCGCCTTGAGCCGGCTCATGCGGCCGTCGGCCCTGCTCCCGTGCGTCAAACTTGCTCGATCTCGTACCCGCATCGGACTTATGGGCGGTCAGGGCGACACTCCCATTACGAGCCGCCCGGCAGCGCCGACCGAATGTCCGTTTGGGCAAAGTCATCGCCTTTGAACAGCAGCTCTTCTCCCATCGCAGCCGCGAGCGCGTAAGCGAAGCAATCGCCAATGTTGAGGGACGCAGGGTGTCGTCCACGCCCGAAGCGCCGAAACGCGTCGATCGCCAGGATGGCCTGAACAGGCGTCACCGCGACGACTTCGAACCCGCCGATCGCCAACAGCCTTTCAAGGTCGGCTCGCCCGGGTTCGCCCTTGCGCCCCTCGACAACGAAGGCGAGCTCCACGCGCGTGACGGCGGAGATGAGGCCTCTCTCGGCGGACGTCAGGGCGGCGGCGTACAGACCTGCGTCCGGCTCATTGAAAAGTATCGCGACGACCGCCGACGTATCGACGACCATCAGCGCCACATGCCGGATTCGTCATAACCGACAATTTCATCAGGCGTACGTGAATCCAGATCCGGCAAGCTGGCGCAATGCCGGCCAATCTCCATGAGATGGTCCGCGAGGCCGCGGGATTCGCCGCGGCGCAAGCGCTCGCGCTCCAATCACTCCGCCAGAGCACGCCGGACCGCGACCGTCAAAGTCTCGCCGGTCAACCTGGCGACTTCCCGCGCAAGGCGGTCTGTTTCGTCATCCTTGAAGTTCAGGGCCATCGCAGCAGTGTCTAGAAACACCAATAATATATAGAAACGCTCTCGCAAAGTCGAGAACGAATATCGGATTTGCCTTGATCAAAGTCCGCGACCGGGCGCAAGCACCTCGAGCCTACGCCTGCTCGATCTCGACAAGCGTCCCGGCGAAATCCTTCGGATGCAGGAATAGCACCGGCTTGCCGTGCGCGCCGATCCTGGGCTCCCCATCGCCGAGCACGCGCGCGCCTTGCGCCTTCAGCTTGTCGCGCGCGGCGACGATGTCGTCGACCTCATAGCAGAGATGGTGCATGCCCCCGTCCGGGTTGCGCTCGAGGAATTTCGCGATCGGCGAATTGGGTCCAAGCGGATGCAGCAGCTCGACTTTGGTGTTGGGGAGTTCGACGAAAACGACGGTGACGCCGTGATCCGGCTCAGCCTGCGGCGCCGACACGCGCGCGCCGAGCGTCTCGCGGTAGGTTTTGGCGGCCGTGTCGAGGTCGGGTACGGCGATAGCGACATGGTTCAGCTTTCCGATCATCGTCTCTCCTGCAGGTGACGGCGCGATGCGCGCCGGGTGGAATTCCGGCCTGTAGCTGGAGCTCCTGCTATAGTGGTTTTGGGAGAAAGCTCACGCTTGGCGCTGCCCCCGAAAAGGCTCGTCTCGCGCGTTCTCATGGCGCAATTGCGTTCCCGGCCTGCATCAAAGGACAGCGCCCCAGACCCGCGACGTGGGCGCGGAGGCGCGGCGACGGCGTTATTTGCGACCCGCCAGGGATCGGCGATCCCGGCAATGCCGCTCAAGCGCGTCCGAATAAATATTGGCGCTGCGCTGTTTCCCACATTCAGGGCCGGCCTCCGGCGAGAATCTAAAGGAGCGCGACCATGCAACGGAAAGGACCTCTGACTTCGATTGCTTTTGGAACCTTGTCGTTCGCCGGCGGCGTATTCGCGGTCACCGCCCACGCCGACGACGGCCGACGGCCGTTCGCGCCCGAGTTCATCGTTTCGTCCACCGTTCCAGCCAATGGAGACCTCAACCCTTACGGCATTGCATTCGTGCCGAAGGATTTCCTCCCCGGCGGGACGATTGCGCCCGACGACGTGTTGGTCGCCAACTTCAACGGTTCGACCAACCTCCAGGGAACCGGGGTGACGATCATCAAGCTCACGCCGACCGGAGGCGTCGCCCCCTCGGTCACCGCCGGGCAGAGCGGCAATGCGACGACGTTCTTCACGAGCAGCCGGCAGGGTCTCACGACAGCGCTGGGCGTTCTGCGCCTCGGCTTCGTCATCGTCGGCAACCTCCCCTCAACCGACGGTACGTTCAATACGGTCGGGCAGGGATCGCTGCAGGTCGTCGACCGCAACGGCACTCTTGTCAAGACCTTGATCGACGCCACGTATCTCGGCAGTCCGTGGGATCTCACGATCAATGACGGCGGCGCCTATGCGCAGGTGTTCGTGTCGAACGTGGTGAGCGGAACGGTGGCCCGCATCAATCTGACCGTCAGCGCCGCCGGCGTCGCCGTGCAGACCCAAAACGTGATCGCCGAGCACTATGGGCATCGGGGCGACCCTGCCGCCTTCGCTCTTGGCCCGACGGGCCTCGCTTACGACAAGAACGCCGACGTTCTCTACGTCGCCTCTACCTTGGACAACGCGATCTACGCGGTTCCCGCCGCCGGAAAACGAACGTCGCCAGCCGATAAAGGCAATCTCGTTTTTAGCGACCCGCATCTTCGTGGCCCTTTGGCGTTGGTCCTCGCGCCGAACGGCGATCTGATCACCGCGAACGGCGACGCGGTCAATTCGGACCCAACTCACCCTAGCGAGATCATCGAATTCACAAAGGGAGGCAAATTCGTCCAGCAGTCCAACATCGACGCGAGCACAGGCGGCGCCTTCGGCATCGCCGTTCGTCCCTCCTCTCGCCGGTTTAATTTCGCAGCGGTTGACGATGTGCCCAACACCGTGACTGTTTTCGCCGTTCCCTTCCAGAGCGAAGGCCAGCAGTAAACAACGACGCTCGACTAGACTTCCACGACCAGCACGTGCACCTGGGGCTTCTTTCCCCAGACGCCGCCCACGGAACTGCGCACGCCGCGCTCGATCGCGCTTGAAAGGAAATCGGGGTCGCGACGCTTGCCTTTCGGCAGGCTCTCAAAAGTATCGAAGATCGCCGAATCGATGATTTCGTCGAGCGCCGCGCCGTTGCGCGTCCGCTCCGGCAGGCCCGCAATCATGATGTCGGGATCGCCCGCCATCTCGCCTTTCGGCGTCAGCGCGATGGCGATCGACACGATGCCGGCGAACGAAAGCCTGCGCCGCTGGGCGACGCACTCCTGATTGGCGGGAAGGAGGATGTCGCCGTCCTTCAAACGCCGGCCGCGGCCCACAACTCCGATTGTTCCGGCTTCGCCCGGCGCCAGCCGCACGAGGTCCCCGTTAAAGGCTCTCAGCACCTCCGGCACGCCAAGCGACTTAGCGAAGGCGGCATGCTCGCTCAAGTGCAGCGCTTCTCCATGCGCCGGCACCGCGATCCTCGGCCGCAGCCACTTATAGAGTTGCGCGAGCTCCGCCCGGCGCGGATGACCGGAAACGTGCACGAGTTCTGTCCGGTCGGTGATCACCTCGACGCCGGCGGCGAGGAAGGCGTTCACGAGCTTGCCGACGGCTTTCTCGTTTCCCGGAATCGTCCGCGAGGAGAAAATGACGGCGTCGCCGGGGCTGAGCTTGGCGACCGGGTGCTCGTCCTCGGCCATGCGCGCGAGCGCCGCGCGCGGCTCGCCCTGGCTGCCGGTCGCAAGCGCCAGGATCTTGTCGCGAGGGAGCTTCTCAAACGCGTCCATGCCGAGAAATTGCGGCAGACCGTCCAGCATCCCGCATTCCCGCGCGACGGCCACCACGCGCTCCATCGCCCGCCCGATGATGCACACCGAGCGGCCGGCCGCGAGGCCCGCTTCCGCGGCCGAGCGAAGCCGGGCGACATTCGAGGCGAAAGTGGTCACGACCACCCTGCCCTTCGCCTTGGCTACAAGCCCGCCAAGCGTGGCCGCGACGTCGCGCTCGGACGGACTCTCGCCCTCGCGTAAAACGTTGGTCGAGTCGCAGATGAGCGCCAGCACGCCTTCGTCGCCGAGCGCTTTCAGGCGCGCTTCGTCGGTCGGCGCGCCGACCAGCGGCGTCCGATCGATCTTCCAATCGCCGGAATGCACGACCATGCCGGCGGGCGTCCGGATCGCAAGCGCAGCGCTTTCGGGAATGGAATGCGCGACGCACACGAACTCAACGTCGAACGGACCGATGGCGAGGCGCTCGCCTGGCGTGACAATCTCGATTGGAATCGTCGGCGCGCCCGGCTCGCTTAAGCGCCGCGTTTCAGCGAGCCCAGCCGCAAATCGCGACGCGTAGACTTTTGCGCCAAGGCTCGGCCACAAATCGGCGAGCGCGCCGATATGGTCCTCGTGCGCGTGGGTCAGGATGATGCCAACGAGGTCCCGCCTCACCTTTTCGATGAAGGCGACGTCCGGCATGATCAGATCAATGCCGGGCAGGTCATCGCCCGCGAAGGCGACGCCGAGGTCGACCATAAGCCATTTGCGAGCGCGCGCCGGCCCGTAGCCGTAGAGCGCGCAATTCATGCCGATCTCGCCGAGGCCTCCCAGAGCCGCGAACACGAGTTCGCCGTCGTCGTCCATTCAGTCCCGGCCTTCCCGCGCAAGCGTGGCGGACGCAGTCGCCGCGGATGGATCGCGCGTCCCCGCCATGATCCAGATGTCGCCGGCTTCAATCGTCTCAAGCCCCCTGTCCCCGCGAAACAACAAACGGCCGTCAGGGTCAAGCCCTTCGAAAACGCCGTCGCGCCGTCCGCCGCCGGCGGTTTCGACAAGAATGCGATCGCCCAATCCGGCCGCGCGCTGAAGCCAGGCCGCGCGGACGGAAGCAAAACCGACTCCAGCGCTCCATTCGGCGAGCGCCTCACCGAATCGAGCGATGAGACGGTGAAGCAGTTCGTCGCGCGAGACCGCGCGGCCAGAGCGATCGACAAGAATACTGGTCGGATAGCCGACGCCCTCAGGGGCGCTCGCGCAATTGACGCCAACGCCGACGATGCAGCCGAACCCGCCGCTGGGAAGCATGACGCCTTCGACGAGCAGGCCGGCGCATTTGCCAGCGTCAGAGATGAGGTCGTTCGGCCATTTGAGACGAGCGTTGGCGTCCATGTCGTGAGCCGCGCGAGCCAGCGCGACGCTGGCCACGAAGCCGAGCTGAGGAGAAATCGCCGGGCGGCACGGGTCGATCAAGAGCGCGCTCGCATGGAGATTGCCGGACGACGAGATCCACGTCCGGCCTCGCCTGCCGCGCCCCGCCGTCTGGCGGTCCGCCACGATCCAGAGGCGGCCCGAATCGCCTTCAAGCGCGCGCCGCCGAGCTTCGTCGTTGGTCGAGTCGACCGCATCGAAACGGACGACGCGCCAGGATTCCTGCGCTTTAGAAGCGTGGGCGTTCAAAACAGCGACTGCGCCGCAGCCATCGCGGCGTCGGTCAAGAGGGACGGAGCGAACACGAAGACGATAATGAGCGCCGTCGCCGCCGCAAGCACGCTGCGCGCGACGAAGTCCGGGCGGTCGAACGGCTTGGCCGGCTCGTCGAAATACATGAGCTTGACGATGCGAAGGTAATAGTAAGCGGCGACCGCGCTCGAGAGCACGCCGATGACGGCGAGTCCATAGAGGCCGGACTTGATGGCGGCCGCGAAGACATAGAACTTGGCGAAGAAGCCGGCGAGCGGCGGGATTCCCGCGAGCGAGAACATCATTGCAGCGAGATAGAAGGCCATCGTCCCATCCGTGCGGGCGAGGCCGGAGAGGTCGCTGATCGTCTCGACCGCCCTGCCCCCGCGGCGCATCGTGAGGATCGCGGCGAAAGTCCCAAGCGTCATCACGACATAGATCGCCATGTAGACGATGACGCTCTGCGCCCCCTCGACCGTGCCGGCGGCGAGGCCGACGAGCGCGTAGCCCATATGGCCGATCGACGAATAGGCCATGAGGCGCTTGAAGTTGTTCTGGCCGATGGCGGCGAAGGCGCCGAGCGCCATGGACGCGATCGACACGAAAGTGAGGATTTGCCGCCAGTCGTGGGCGATGCCCGGAAACGCCGCAAACGCGACCCGGACCAGGATCGCCATCGCCGCGATCTTCGGGGCCGAGGCGAAGAAGGTCGTCACCGGCGTCGGCGCGCCTTCATAGACGTCAGGCGTCCACATGTGGAAAGGCACAGCGGAAATTTTGAACGCGAGCCCGGCAAGCACGAAAACGAGCCCGAACAGCACGCCGATGTCGGAGTGGTCGCGAACCGCGGCCGCGACGTCGCTGAACGCGACTGAACCCGAATAGCCGTAGATGAGCGACACGCCGTAAAGCAACATGCCCGACGAAAGCGCGCCGAGCACGAAATACTTGAGTCCGGCTTCCGTCGCCCTGAGGTCGCTCCGACGGAACGCGGCGATGACGTAAAGCGCCAAACTCATGAGCTCGAGGCCGAGATAGAGCGCGATGAAGTCGTTTGCCGAGATCAGCATCATCATGCCGAGCGTCGACAGGAGGATGAGGACCGGAAACTCGAAGCTGGCGATGCGCTCCTTGCGCATGAACTCGAGCGAAAGGAGAAGCGTGACGAAGGAGCCGACGAGCGCCAGACCGTTCATGAAGCGAGTGAACGCGTCGTCGGCGAAGGACCCGTAGAATGTTATTCCCATCGGCCGGTTCTTGGAGACGAGCAAGATGAACACGACGCCGAGCAACGCGATCGAGATCTCCGTGACGAGATTGTAGGAACGCTCGCCCCGCAGCGCGCCATATAAGACGAGGAGCAGCGAGCCCAGCGCGAGCACCGCCTCTGGCAGGACCACCGGGAGAGAGAGAGCCGTTACTGACATGCCTTGCTCAATCGAGTGTCACGAAGGGATTACAGCCCGGCCGCCTTCACGCCGACGGCGTGCTCGAAGCCTTTAAGGAGCGCGTCGATCGAGGCGGAGCTTGCATCCAGGATCGGCTGCGGATGCAAGCCGTAGTAGATGATGAGCAGGCCGAGCGGCAGGAGGGTCGCGATCTCGCGCGGCTCAAGGTCGGCAACGGACTTGAGGTTCGCCTTCTCGATGACGCCGAAAATGATCCTGCGGTAGAGATAGAGCGCGTAGGCCGCCGATAGGATGACGCCGGTGGTCGCGAAGAAGGCGACCCAGGTGTTGGACCGGAAGGCGCCGATGAGCGTCAGGAACTCGCCGACAAAGCCGGAGGTGCCGGGCAACCCGACGTTGGCGAGCGTGAACACCATGAAGGCGAGCGCGTAGAGCGGCATGCGCTGCACGAGCCCGCCGTAGTCGGCGATCTCAAGACTGTGCGTGCGATCATAGACCACCCCGACTGAGAGGAAGAGGGCGCCCGAGACGAGGCCGTGACTCACCATCAGGTAGACGGCGCCCTGCACGCCCTGGGCGTTGGCGGCGAAGATGCCCATCGTCACGAAGCCCATATGCGCCACGGACGAATAAGCGATGAGCTTCTTCATGTTCTCCTGCGCCAACGCCACGAGCGAAGTGTAGACGATCGCGATCACCGAGAGCGTGTAGACAAGCGGCGTGAAATAGACCGACGCGTCCGGAAACATCGGCAGCGAGAAGCGGATGAAGCCATAGCCGCCCATCTTGAGCAGGATCGCCGCCAGGATGACCGAGCCCGCCGTCGGCGCCTCCACATGCGCGTCCGGCAGCCAGGTGTGCACCGGCCACATCGGCAGCTTGACCGCGAAGGACGCGAAGAAGGCGAGCCAGAGCCAGGTCTGCATCGCGGGCGAGAAAGACGTCTTCAGCAACGCCTCGATGTCGGTCGTGCCCGCCGTCCAGTACATCGCCATGATGGCGAGCAGCATCAGCAGCGAACCGGTCAGCGTGAATAGGAAAAACTTGAACGCCGCATAGACCCGGTTCTTGTGGCCCCAGACGCCGATGATGAGGAACATCGGAATGAGGCCGCCCTCGAAGAAAAGATAGAAGAGCAAGAGATCGAGCGACACGAAGACGCCGACCATCAGCGTCTCCAGCGCCAGGAAGGCGATCATGTACTCCCGCACCCGGTTCTGGATAGGGCTCCAGGACGCCACGATGCTGATTGGCATGAGGAAGGTCGTCAGGAGGACGAACGGGATCGAGACGCCGTCCACCCCGAGCTTGTAAGAAATGGCGTGCGAGAACCAGTCGCGCTGCTCGACGAGCTGAAAGCCGGGCTGGGACGGATCGAAGCGGGCCCAGACGACGAGGCTCAAGCCAAAGGTGACGAGCGTCGCGAAGAGCGCGATCCATCGTGCATTGCGCTTCGTCGCCTCCGTTTCGCCCGGCAGCAGGAAAATGAAGATCGCGCCGATGAGCGGCAGCGCGAGGAGGCCGGAGAGGAGCCAGGACCCGGACATCAGCGCCCCCAACCGAACAGATACCAAGTGGCCAATGCAGCAACCCCGAGCAACATCGCGAAGGCGTATTGGTAGACGTAGCCGGACTGCAGCCTGACCGCGCTGCGCGTCACGTCGAGCACGCGCGCCGAAATGCCGTCGGGACCCAGACCGTCGATCACCGCCCCGTCGCCGCCCTTCCAGAAGAGCCGCCCGATCCAGAAAGCGGGCCGTACGAAGAGGAAGTCATAGAGCTCGTCGAACCACCACTTGTTGAGGAGGAAGCGGTAGAGGTCGGGGAACGTATCGGCGAGCGCCTTCGGCGCGGTCCGGTCGACGACATACATGTAATACGCGGCCCCGAGGCCGGCGAGCATCATCAGCGTCGGCGATAGGGAGACGAGCCACGGGACCGTCTCCATCTCCTCGAGCACATGGTTTTCCTGGCTCAAGAACAGCGAATGGCGCCAGAAGTCCTCGAAGCCGCTTCCGATGAACCAGTGTCGCATGATCATGCCGGCGAAGGTCGCGCCAAACGCGAGCACGGCGAGCGGTATCAGCATCACCGGCGGTGATTCATGGGCAGGATGATCGTCACTCCCGTGGCCATCATGCCCGTGACCGACCGCCGCGCCATGCTCGCCGTGGTCGGCGGCGTGCGCGTCCTCTATCCAGGACTCGCGCTCGCCGCGCCGGCCAAAGAAGGTCATGAACATGAGCCGCCACGAATAGAATGCGGTGAACGCCGCCGCGATGTCGACGCACCAGAAGGCGTAAAGCGCGCCGAAGCGATGCGATACGAAGGCGGCCTCGATGATCGGGTCCTTCGATACATAGCCGGCGAAACCGAGCGAGGTGAACGGGACGCCGACCCCGGTCAAGGACAGCGTGCCGATCGCCATCATCCAGAAGGTGAAGGGGATCTCGCTCCTGAGGCCGCCCATGCGACGCATGTCCTGCTCATGGTGCATCGCGGTTATGACCGAACCCGCGCCGAGGAAGAGCAGCGCCTTGAAGAAGGCGTGGGTGAACAGGTGAAAGACGGCGAGGCTGTAGCCGCCGACCCCGAGGCCGACAAACATGTATCCGAGCTGGGAGCAGGTCGAATAGGCGACGACGCGCTTGATGTCGTTTTGCACGAGGCCCACGGTCGCCGCGAAAAAGGCCGTCGTCGCGCCCACAATTAGGACAACGCTCAGCGCGGCCGGGGACAACTCATACAGGGGCGAGAGTCGCGCCACCATGAAGACGCCCGCGGTGACCATCGTCGCCGCGTGAATCAGCGCGGAAACCGGGGTGGGGCCCTCCATCGCGTCCGGCAGCCAGGTGTGCAGCAGGAACTGCGCGGACTTTCCCATCGCCCCCATGAACAGAAGCAGACAGGCGAGCGTGATCGCATTCCAGTCGAAGCCAATGAAGTGGAACGTCTTGCCGGCAAGGCCTGGCGCGGCGGCGAACACCTGGTCGAATGTCACCGAACCGGTGAGCGCGAAAGTCAGGAAGATGCCAAGCGCGAAGCCGAAATCGCCGATGCGGTTGACCACGAAGGCCTTGATCGCGGCGGCGTTGGCGGAGGGCTTCTGGTACCAGAAGCCGATCAGGAGGTAGGACATGAGGCCGACCCCCTCCCAGCCGAAAAAGAGCTGCACCAAATTGTCCGCCGCCACCAGCATGAGCATGGCGAAGGTGAACAGCGACAGATAGGCGAAGAAACGCGGCCGCGACGGGTCCTCGGACATGTAACCGATGGAATAGACATGCACGAGGAAGGAGACCGTGGTCACCACGACGAGCATGACCGCAGTCAGCGTGTCGATCCTGAGCGCCCAGTCGACGACGAGTTTACCGGACGCGAACCAAAGACCGACTGGAACGTGCGCCTCGGCACCGCCGGAAACCTGGAAGAAGGCGATCCAGGACAGCACGAACGACACGCCGAGGAGGCCGGTCGTGACCAGTTCGGCGCCGCGTGCGCCGATCCACTTGCCGAAGATGCCTGCGATGAGGAAGCCGGCGAGCGGCAGGAAGACGATCAAGTCGTACATCGACGGCTCAGCCCCTCAGCGAGTTGATGTCCTCGACCGCGATCGATCCGCGATTGCGGTAGTAGGCGACGAGGATCGCAAGCCCGATCGCCGTCTCCGCCGCTGCGACAGTGAGGATGAAAAGCGCAAACGCCTGCCCGGTGAGATCGCCGCGGAAGGTCGAGAAGGCGACGAGGTTGATGTTGACCGAGAGCAGGATGAGCTCAACCGACATCAAGATGATGATGATGTTTTTGTGGTTCAAAATGATGCCGGCGACGCCGATCGTGAACACGATCGCTGCGAGGGTCAGATAGGCCGAGAGGTCCATGCGCCGATCCTTCAGATGCCCGCGCGCGACGCTACTTTGCGCACCTCGACCGAGGTTTCGGGCGTGCGGGCGTTCTGGACCACAACGTCCTGCCGCTTCACCCCCGCCTTGTGGTGAAGGGTGATGACGATCGCCCCGATCATGGCGGTGAGCAGGATCAGCCCCGCCGTCTGAAAGAAATAGAAGTAGCGGGTGTAGAGCACCTCGCCGAGCGCGGCGGTGTTCGAGAGTGTACCCGAGGGCGTCGCGGGGAGAGCCGCCTTCGGCGACGCCGCGAAGCCCCCCACGACGTAGACGAGTTCCGCGCCGACGACGAATGCGATCAGCGCTCCCTGCGGCAGGTACTGGACGAAACCCTGCTTCAGGCGAGCGAAGTCGATGTCGAGCAGCATGACGATGAAGAGAAAGAGGACCGCGACCGCGCCCACGTAGACGACGACGAGGATCATCGCCAGGAACTCGGCGCCGAGAACGAGGAAGAGCCCGGCGGCGCTCACGAAAGCCAGAATGAGAAAGAGCACGGAATGGACCGGATTCCGAGCAACGATGACGGCGAGCGCAGACCCGACGAGGATGGTCGCAAAGATCCAGAAGAACACCGCCTCGGCCTGCATCGTCAGCCTCTAATTCTCAATCTGGCGGAGGAGGACTGCCGTGCTGCCGGCCAGCGGCTCAGCGACAGCGCGCAGAAAACGTTCACCGGTAGGCCGCGTCCATCGCGATGTTTTGCGCCAGCTCCCGTTCCCAGCGCGCGCCGTTCTCGAGCAGGCGGTCCTTGTCGTAGAACAATTCCTCGCGGGTCTCGGCTGCAAACTCGAGATTTGGCCCCTCGACAATCGCATCCACCGGGCAGGCTTCCTGGCACATCCCGCAGTAGATGCACTTCGTCATGTCGATGTCGTAGCGGGTGGCGCGTCGCGTCCCGTCGTTGCGCCGCGGGCCTGCCTCGATGGTGATGGCCTGGGCGGGGCAGATCGCCTCGCACAGCTTGCAGGCGATGCAGCGCTCCTCGCCGTTGGGATAGCGGCGCAGCGCGTGCTCGCCGCGGAAGCGGGGGGAGAGCGGCGACTTCTCGTTGGGATAGTTCAGCGTCGCCTTCGGCTTGAATATGTACCGGATCGACAGCGCGAACGCCTGGAGAAATTCGATCAGAAACAGCGAGCGCGCCGACTGCGCAAGTCTATTCGACATGAGGTAAGCCTCCCCTCAACCCGAAGCTCAAGCGCCGGCGCCAGTGAACTCCAGCACCGCCGCCACGAGGACCACCATGAATAGCGAAATCGGCAGGAAGACCTTCCAGCCAAGCCGCATCAGCTGATCGTAGCGATAGCGCGGAACGAACGCCTTCACCATCGAGAAACAGAACACCACCGACCACATCTTGATGAGGAACCAGATGACCCCGGGAACCCAAGTGAACGGCGGGAAGGGGATCGGCGAGAGCCAGCCGCCAAGAAACAGCACCGCCGTCATGGCCGACATCGTTAGAACGGCGACGAGTTCGGTAAGGTATTGCAGCAGAAAAAGCGAGGCCGAGTACTCGACATAGAAGCCGGCCACGAGCTCCGATTCCGCCTCCACAAGGTCGAAAGGCGGGCGATTTGTCTCGGCCAGAGCCGACACGAAGAAGATGATGAACATCGGGAACAGCGGCAGCCAGTACCAGCCGAAAAGGCCGACGCGCGTGTCCTGCGCGCGAACGATGTCGCTCAAGTTTAGCGAGCCCGCGCACATGAGCACGGTGACGATGACGAAACCGATCGACACCTCGTACGACACCATTTGGGCCGCCGAGCGCAGCGCCGACAGCAGCGGATATTTCGAATTCGACGCCCATCCGGCCATGATGATGCCGTAGACGCCGAGCGAGGACACCGCGAAGAGGTAGAGGACGCCAACGTTGATGTCGCTGATCACCCACCCGTCGGCGACGGGAATGACCGACCAGGCGGCAAACGCGAGCACCACCGACACCATCGGCGCGGCGATAAAGACGCCCTTGTTGGCGGCCGCGGGAATGATCGGCTCCTTCAAGATGAATTTGAAGAAGTCGGCGAAAGGCTGGAGCACGCCCCAGGGGCCAACGACGTTTGGTCCCCGTCTCAGCTGCACCGCAGCCCAGACTTTCCTTTCAAAGTAAATGAGCGCCGCTGTTGAGAGAAGGACGCCGACGAGCAGCAGGAGGCTCTCGAGGATATACCGGACCGCCGTTCCGAGATCGGTCTCGTGCATCCAGCGGCCGACGGCGGCGAAGGTTCCGCTCGCGATGAGCGACCAGATGACGATGATGGCCAGAACCACCACCGCCGCCACGACTGCGCCGGCGACGATGATCCAGCTGGGGGAAGCGGCGCGGGGGGAAGGAGTGACGCTGCTCATGTTGACTATTCCGCCGCTTGGGCTCTGCGCCGTTCGCTCAACGCGGAGCACTCGGCCATGACGCGGGAAGCGCGCGCGATCGGGTTCGTGAGATAGAAGTCGCGTACGGGCGAAGCGAAAGGGGCTTTGTCGATCGGACCAACGACCGTCGACAGGCCGCTGAGCGCGGCGATATCAGCCGGCTCGACCTCGTCGAAACGCACGAGGTTGGGGAAAGCCGCGGCAAGGGTCGCGCGCAACTGGGCCAACGTGTCGTAGGGCAGCCTGACGCCTAGCACATCGGATAGGGCCCGCAGGATCGCCCAATCCTCCCGGGCGTCGCCCGGCGGGAAGACTGCCCGCTCTGCGAATTGCGGCCGCCCCTCTGTGTTGACGTAGACGCCGGTCTTCTCGGTGTAGGCGGCGCCGGGCAAAATGACGTCGGCGCGGTGCGCGCCGCGGTCGCCGTGGGTCCCGATGTAGATCACGAACGCGCCGGGCTCGATGTCAATCTCGTCCGCGCCGAGATTGAAGAGGACGCTGACGGCGCCGCGCTTAGCCATCGCGCCCGCGTCGAGGCCGTCCTCGCCGGGGACGAGGCCGAGGTCGAGACCTCCAACGCGAGACGCCGTGGAATGAAGGATATTGAAGCCGTTCCAGCCTTCCTTGACGGCGCCGCCTGCAACGGCGGCTTTGGCGATGCTCGCCAGCACGGCCGCGCCGTCCGGCCGTCCGACCGCGCCGGCGCCGATGATGAACATCGGCCTACCGATTCCAGTTTTCTGGGTGATCGATGAGATGCTGTCCGGGCCGGCGCCGAGATAGTCGTACCGGTAGGTGAGGTCCGCCAGCTCTCCGATTACGCTGATCGGAACGTGGCCCTTCAGCCACCGCTTGCGGATGCGGGCGTTGAGCACCGGCGATTCGCGGCGCGGATTGGAGCCAATGATGATGAAAGCGTCCGCCTGATCGACGCCCGCGATCGTCGAATTGAAGATATACGAGGCGCGGCCGAACTTCGGATGCAGCTTCGACCCGTCCTGGCGGCAGTCGATGTTGGGCGAGCCGAGCTTGGCGATGAGTCCCCTCAGCGCGAACATGTCCTCGACCGCGCAGAGGTCTCCGACAATGGCGCCGACTTGCGCCGGCGGCAGGCCCCTCAGCTTGGCGGCGATGGCCGCAAAGGCTTCGCGCCAGCCCGCGGCCCTGAGCCTTCCGCCGACGCGAATATAGGGCCGGTCAAGACGCTGCGTTTTCAAGCCGTCGATGGCGAAACGCGTCTTGTCCGAAATCCATTCCTCGTTGACTGCATCGTTCGTGCGCGGCAGCACGCGCACGACCTCGCGTCCGCGCGAGTCGATACGGATCGCTGAGCCGAGCGCGTCCATGACGTCGACCGATTCCGTGTGCACGAACTCCCATGGGCGTGCGTGAAACGCGGTCGGCAACGAGGTGAGGGCTCCGACCGGACAAAGGTCGATCACATTGGCCTGAAGCTCCGAGGTCATCGCCCGTTCGAGATAAGAGGTAATCTCCATGTCCTCGCCGCGACCGATCGCGCCGAGCTCTGGAACGCCGGCGACTTCGGTCGCGAAGCGCACGCAGCGCGTGCACTGGATGCACCGGTTCATCGACGTGCGAACGAGGGGTCCGAGATACTTGTCCTCGACCGCGCGCTTGTTTTCCGCGAACCGGGACGAGTCCGCGCCATAGGCCATCGCCTGGTCCTGCAGGTCACACTCCCCGCCCTGATCGCAGATCGGGCAGTCGAGCGGATGGTTGATGAGCAGGAACTCCATCACCCCTTTCCGCGCCTTCCGAGCCATCGGCGAATTGGTCTCAACAACCGGCGGTTCGCCGTTTGGTCCAGGCCGAAGGTCGCGCACCGACATCGCGCAGGAGGCCGTTGGCTTCGGCGGCCCGCCCTTCACCTCGACCAAACACATACGGCAGTTGCCGGCGATCGAGAGCCGCTCGTGGAAGCAAAAACGCGGAATCTCTACGCCCGCGGCCTCGCAGGCCTGCAAAAGCGTGTATTCCGCCGGGGCGTCGATTTCCTTGCCGTCGATGACGATCTTGCTCATGCGTCTTCCGTCCCCTGCCTCTCAGATCGCAGGGGGAGAAGCTTGGCGAGCTTCGCCCTTGTGTTCCCCGCGCCTATACGGCGCCAGCCAACACGCCGGCTCATCCACATTTCCGGCTCATCCATAGCTTGACGTGCGGCAGGTAAGCCCAGCCGAAGGCGAAGCCGCTGTCTCCATATCTGGAGAGATGTTGGAGCCGCGCCTTCGCCTCCTCGAGGTCCGGAACATGCCCCGCCTCAATCGTCCACATGACGAAATGCGGCGCAGCGAGCCTCTCGAACCAGGCGCTCTTGCGATTGTAGAACTGCCTATGGACGGTCGCCCAGACAAACCGCTCAAGCGTCTCCACGCTCTCCCAGACCGACATATTGACCAGCATGTCGGGATCGTCGAAGGGCCGGATCGCTGTCGCGTTGTTGCTGTCGTCCTTGAGCCGCCAGACGAAGCCAGGGCTGCGCTCCGCGATCGCGTTGAGGCGATCGAGATTGTCCCGGAACTCCGCTATGCGCGGATCATCCACCGGGTAGAGAAGGCGGCCGACGTTGAGCTGGGCGATGTGGGTCGTCATGCTCAACCCAGCAGCGCGTCGCTCTTCGGAGGGGTCATTTCGCCTTCTCCAGCCTCTCGACCCGCTTTTTCAGCTCGGCGACCTCCTGTTCGATTTCCTGCCCGCGGATGTTGGCGTGCATCGCAAAGCCGGTCGCCGTCGCTGTCGTCTCCTGCCAATCATGAATCTGTCTGCGCAAGGCCCGCAGTTCCTCGCTGTGCTCGTCGGCGCGTTCGCGCAAGACGACGACGTCGCCGCGCATTTCGCGCAGCAACGTCAGAACAAGGTTTTCAGGCTCCGTGCTCATTCTTTATGCTCCGCACCGCCCGCCATTGTCGAAGACACCCGCGACGCGCACAGGCTCGAGGCTCCCTCGGCCATGCGCGGATCATCGAGCGCACGGTGCGGCCGCCTACTCGACAGGTCGATTTTCTCAACAATTGATCCCTCTACGATCGCCATAGCGCCCCTACTCCGCCGCCTCGCGCACCGGCTCCTCGTGCGGACTGGCCGAATATTGATCGATGCGGCGCTCGATTTCGGGCCGAAAATGCGCGATGAGCCCCTGGACCGGCCATGCCGCAGCATCTCCGAGCGCGCAGATCGTGTGGCCTTCAATCTGCTTCGTCACGTCGAGCAGCATGTCGATCTCGCGCTTCTGCGCCCGGCCCTCGGCCATGCGCGTGAGCACCCGACACATCCAGCCTGTGCCTTCGCGGCAGGGCGTGCATTGGCCGCAGCTCTCGTGCTTATAGAAGTAGGAGATGCGAGCGATCGCCCGGACGATGTCGGTGGACTTGTCCATCACGATCACTGCGGCCGTGCCGAGGCCCGATCTCAACTTGACCAGGGAATCGAAGTCCATCGGGCAGTCGATGATCTGCCCGGCCGGCACAAGGCGAACCGACGAGCCGCCGGGAATGACGGCGAGCAGATTGTCCCAACCGCCGCGAACGCCGCCCGCATGCTTGTCGATCAGCTCGCGGAACGGAATCGACATCGCCTCTTCGACGTTGCACGGCTTATTGATGTGGCCAGAGATGCAGAAGAGCTTGGTGCCGGCGTTGTTGGGCGCGCCGAAACTCGAGAACCAAGCCGCTCCGCGGCGCAGAATGGTAGGCGCGACCGCGATCGACTCGACGTTGTTGACCGTCGTTGGACAGCCGTAGAGGCCGACGCCCGCCGGGAACGGCGGCTTCATGCGCGGCATGCCCTTCTTGCCCTCGAGGGACTCGAGCATGGCCGTCTCTTCGCCGCAGATATAGGCGCCGGCGCCGTGATGGACGTAGAGGTCGAACGGCCAGCCGTGGACGTTGTCCTTGCCGATGAGCCTCGCGTCATAGGCCTCGTCCACCGCCGCCTGAAAGCGCTCGCGTTCCTCGATGTATTCGCCGCGGAAATAGATGTAGGCGGCGTGCGCTCCCATCGCAAAAGAGGCAACAAGCGCGCCCTCGACGAGCGTGTGCGGATCGTTGCGAAGAATCTCGCGATCCTTGCAGGTGCCGGGCTCCGACTCGTCGGCGTTGATGACGAGATAGTGCGGCCGCTTGGGATCGATGGTTTTCGGCATGAACGACCATTTGAGCCCGGTCGGGAACCCGGCGCCGCCGCGCCCGCGCAAGCCGGACCCCTTCATCTCGGCGACGATCCAGTCGCGCCCCTTGTCCAGGATCGCTTTCGTATTGTCCCACTGCCCGCGCGCCCGCGCGCCCTTCAAGCCGCGGTCGCCGAAGCCGTAGATATTGGTGAAGACGCGATCCTTGTCGTCGAGCATCAGCCCTCTGTCCTCGCCCAGGCGTCATCGCTCGCGCGGACGCTCGCCGGGCCGCTGCGGCCGTCGACGCCGTAGAGAGTGGTCAGCGTCGTAAGCCCCCCAACCGGCTCCGAGGAGACGCGGCCGATCTGCGAGCCCCTCTTCACAGGACGTCCGGCGGCCAGATCGTCCAAGAGCTTGTGGAAATTCTCCGGCGTCAGGTCCTCGTAGTAGTCCTCGTTAATCTGGACCATGGGCGCGTTGCAACAGGCCCCCAGGCACTCGACTTCGCACCAGGAGAACATGCCGTCGGGAGTCACCTCGCCCGGCTCGCCAATACGTTTCCGCAGGACGGCCTTAATGTCCTCTGCCCCGCGCAGCGCGCAGGGCGTGGTCCCGCAAAGCTGCACGTAGTAGCGGCCAACCGGAGCGAGGTTGAACATCGTGTAGAAGGTCGCCACCTCGAGCACGCGGATGTTCGGCATGCCGAGGGTAGCGGCGACCTTCTCGATCGCCGGCCGCGGCAACCAGTAGCCGCACTGCTTTTGCGCTCGCCACAAGAGCGAGATAACCGCGGAGGGCTGGCGCCCGGGCGGATATTTCGCAATCTCCCGCTCCGCCCACGCCTTGTTCTCAGGCGTGAATTCGAAACTTTCGGGCTGTTCTTCGGCGAGACGACGGACGGACATCGGTCTAGCGCCTTCGATTCGAGCTCATCGGTCCACCTCGCCGAATACGATGTCCAGCGAACCCAGGATCGCGCTCACGTCAGCCAGCATGTGCTTGCGGCAGAGAAAGTCCATCGCCTGAAGGTGGGCGAACCCCGGCGCACGGCACTTGACGCGATAGGGCTTGTTGGAGCCGTCGGAGACGAGATAGACGCCGAACTCGCCCTTCGGCGCCTCGACCGCCGCATAGACCTCGCCGGGCGGGACCTTGTAGCCCTCCGTATAGAGCTTGAAGTGATGGATGAGCGCCTCCATCGACCGTTTCATCTCGGCCCGCCTCGGCGGCGCGATCTTGCCGTCCTCGGTCGTGACCGGACCTGCCCCGCTCGATGAATTCAGCTTCCCGCAGCACTGTTTCATGATCCCGATCGATTGCCGCATCTCCTCCATGCGGATGAGATAGCGGTCGTAGCAGTCGCCGTTCTTGCCGACCGGGATATCGAAGTCCATTTCCTCGTAGCACTCGTAGGGCTGCGCCTTGCGCAAGTCCCACGGCGCTCCCGAGCCGCGCACCATGACGCCCGAGAAACCCCAGGCCCAGGCGTCCGCAAGCTTGACGACGCCGATGTCGACATTGCGCTGCTTGAAAATGCGGTTGCCGGTGAGCAGCGTCTCGAGATCGTCGCAGACTTTGAGGAACGGATCGCAGAAGGCGTAGATATCGTCGATGAGCTCGCGGGGCAGGTCCGCGTGCACGCCGCCGGGGCGGAAATACGCCGCATGCATTCGGGAGCCGCTCGCCCGCTCGTAGAAGACCATCAACTTCTCGCGCTCCTCGAAGCCCCATAAGGGGGGCGTCAGGGCTCCGACGTCCATCGCTTGCGTCGTGACGTTCAGCAGGTGCGACAGCAACCGGCCGATTTCCGAGTAGAGCACCCGGATGAGTTGCGCCCGCCGCGGGATGGAAATGCCGAGCAGCCGCTCAACGGCGAGCGCATAGGCATGCTCCTGATTCATCGGCGCGACATAGTCGAGCCGATCGAGATAGGGAACGTTCTGAAGATAAGTGCGCGCCTCCATCAGCTTTTCCGTGCCGCGATGCAGGAGGCCGATATGCGGGTCGACGCGCTCGACCACTTCGCCGTCGAGCTCGAGCACGAGGCGCAGGACGCCATGCGCCGCGGGATGCTGCGGACCGAAGTTGATCGAGAAGTTCCGGAGGGTCTGTTGTTCTGTCATGAGCGCGGCCCGCTCGCCTTTTCGTCGCCCGGCAGAGGCGGCCCCTCCCACGGGCTGAGGAAATCGAAGGCGCGAAATTCCTGGGTCAACCGCACCGGATCGTAACGAACGCGCTTCTCGAGTTCGTCGTAGCGCACCTCGACGAAGCCGGTCATCGGGAAATCCTTGCGCAACGGATGACCGTCGAAGCCGTAATCGGTGAGGATCCGCCTCAGGTCCGGGTGGCCGACGAACATCACGCCGAACAAGTCGTAGATCTCGCGCTCATACCAGTCGGCGCCGGGATAGACTTTGGTTGCGCTCGCAACCGGCGTCTCCTCGTCGGTCATGACCTTGAGCCGGATACGGCGGTTCATTTTCGGCGACATGAGGTGATAAACGACGTCGAACCTTCGCTCCCGCTCCGGGTAGTCCGCGCCGGAAATGTCGATCATCGAGACGAACTGAGCGCCCGGGTCGTCGCGCAAGAACCTCAGAGCGCCGATAATGCGGCCCGGGTCGACGGTCAGCGTCAACTCGCCGAACAGGAATTTCGAGTCGAGGACGGCGCCAGGCAGCGCGCTGGCGACCTTTTCCCCTATGGATTGCAGAACCTCATCCATCCGTCCGCCCTAACGCTCGATGGTCCCCGTCCGGCGGATCTTCTTCTGCAACAGGAGAACCCCGTAAAGCAGCGCCTCCGCAGTCGGAGGACAGCCGGGCACGTAGATGTCCACCGGAACGATGCGGTCGCAGCCACGCACGACCGAGTAGGAGTAGTGATAGTAGCCGCCGCCGTTGGCGCACGAACCCATCGAGATGACGTAGCGAGGCTCTGTCATCTGATCGTAGATCTTACGAAACGCGGGGGCCATCTTGTTGGTCAGCGTCCCGGCGACGATGATCACGTCCGACTGTCGCGGGCTGCCGCGCGGCGCGAAGCCGAACCGCTCCACGTCATAGCGCGGCATTGAGAGCTGCATCATCTCGACAGCGCAGCAGGCGAGCCCGAAGGTCATCCACATGAGCGAGCCAGTGCGCGCCCATTGGATGAGTTCGTCGGCGGTCGTTGCGAAAAAGCCCTTGTCGGCAAGCTCGTCATTGACGGCGCCGAAGAAAGGATCCGAGGCGCCGATCGGCTTTCCGGAAGCATCAACGAGCCCCTCGGCCTTAGGGGCGACCAGCGGACTGAGGGTCAATCCCATTCGAGCGCTCCCTTCTTCCATTCGTAGACAAACCCGATTGTCAGCACCGCGAGGAAAATCATCATCGACCAAAAGCCGAACGCGCCGAGGTCATGAAAGACAATCGACCACGGAAACAGGAACGCGACTTCGAGGTCGAAGATGATGAAGAGGAGAGAGACCAAGTAGAAGCGCGCGTCGAACCGCATGCGCGCGTCGTCGAACGGATTGAAGCCGCATTCATAAGGGGAAAGCTTCTCAGGATCCGGCGACTTGAAGGCGACTAGGAACGGCGCGATGAGCAGTGCGCCCGAAATCAGCGCCGCCAGAACGATGAACACGACCAGCGGAAGATAGTCGGACATGAGGCTCGGCATCGGCCTTGGCTCTTCAGATCGGACAGGCGCAGCGCGACGTCTGAAAAGACGCCCGCCCCTCCCATGTCATCGAAGGCGTATCGCAGCGCAGCGAAGCATGCAAGGCGAAACGCGACGATGGATGGGACGAGGCGAATATGGGTTTATTTTGGGAATTTGCGAGGGACCTGGCGCCTAATGGCCCCGAAAGAGGCCAGCTTCCTCATGCGATATTCCACGTCGAATGGGTTCAGCGCCCACAGTTTGAAGCGGAACTCGTGGGAAGCCCCCGAGTATTGCCCCCTCTTTGGCTATGCCCCTCTCGCAACCGGGTCATTCGGCAGCCGATAGGCTAGCCGACAGTGACCCGCGCAGTAAGCGCGGCCCTTGGCGACCTGAAGGCCGCAATAGGCGAAATCGTCCTCCGTCGGATCGCCGAGCGGCCATCGGCACTGAACCTCGCCGATCTCCGCGAACCCGATCCGCCGCATCTCCCCCACCTCGGCTGCGGCGAAAATCCAGCGTTTCGCCCGATTCCTATCACCGGAAATAGCCGACGCGCGGCTTCGCGAAAAGGAAGCCGCCCGTTCCCAACCAGTCTCCGGCAGCGGTTTTTCCGAGCGCCGCGCTTCCCCAACGGACGCTTGGCGCGTTCGCCGAGCAACTTTCGCCGAACGCGGCCGTTCGGAACAGAGCCGCTCGACATTCGACGCCGGGTCCGGCCGCCCCCAAGCCATCTCCGGCCGTGGCGGAAGTTCCGAGCGCAGCGCCCCGTTGAGCCTAATCCCGATTCGATTGGCCTTGCCGATCACCGCATTGCGCGAAGGCGCGCCTAGCGCAGCTGCGATCCATGCCGCGCTTCTTCCCTCGAGCGCCAATCTCCTGAGCGCCTCGACCGCCTGCTCTGTCCACATACCCGCACCCCCATTGTTTCTCTCATGACGGCTCATCACTGGGGCGGCTTGCGAAGCCTTTCCTCATTGCCGCCCTAACTCTTGATGGTTGTAAACTAAGGTTAATGCAACTGCAAGCTTTATACAACCAGGCGGTTGTCAAAAGTTGTGGACATCGCTGGCGCGGCGATCGCTCCCACCGCCGACTTCCGAGGCCCTCATGTGGCGCAGATCAATCGCGGGTAGTCGGGTTCGACCAGTTCGCGCCGCAACCGCATCAACTGCTCGGCGAAAGGAATGAACAGTTGCAGATAGACGTAGACCTGGTCGCGCGAGGGCGGGTTAGCGCCTGACGGCTGATCCGACTCGTTTCGCACGGTGCGAATAAACGACTGCATCGTGTTCAAGGTGTTGTCCAATTCATTGGCGGTCGACTTTGATAAAAGGGTAAGCATCGGCCTGATCGCCTCCCTGAACCGCGAAATTTTCGAGCGGATACCCAGTCCATCTCCAATTCTAGCAAAGTAAATCGCGTACGTCTTGCTGTTTTGTGCAACGTCAAGCAGTCTAAGGAATTCGCACTCTGCCGCGATGCTCAGCGTGACGCAGGCGGACAGCAGACTGTTCGTATAAAATGCGGTGACAGCTTCTCTTAGATATACGATGGATTCGGGAGAAAGATCGATCGCGTCCGAATGAAAGGCCTTCATGAACTCCGCCTTATTGTGGAAGCGATAGGGACCATGCTGCAAGGCATATTCGCCGAAGCGACTGAGCCGTAGCCAAGGCCAGCAAGGGTTCAATGGATCTGAGCCCAAGGTGACAATCCCCTGCCGAAACAGGTCCCAGACAATCTCAAGCACGAGCTCGGCGTCATTCGGGTGCAACGGCGGAGGCGATTTGACTTGTTGGCGCTCAAATTCGTCCTGCTTGCGAAGTTCAAGCGAGGCCTTCTCAAGGAGCTTCTCGAACTGATCTACGCCGTTGTTCTTGGCGTCCAGCATGACGGTGATAACAACCTCACGCAGCTCCTCGTAACTGTGCTCCAGTTGGACCGAGTTCATTTCGTTCTCCCGGCTCGGAATGCTGCGATTCGTTCAAGGCGCATCGGTGTCCCGCCGGCAGGCTCAGCCCTCCACCTTTCGCCGAGCTTATTTTTCGGTTCTTGTCTGTTTAAACAGCGCCTCCACGACACGGTCGCAGGCCATCCGAGGAACGCGAGAAAAAGCGCGCCTTGGCGCGCGCCGGCTTGGAATCTCGCGTCCCGGGGCCAATAGGATACGGCGGCGACGCCAACGTGTCCCGAAGAGGTATTTCCTGAGGGGCATTCCGCGTGTCGCAAACGCGAAGCTCGGATGCAACGTTCAATGCACCCGGACAAGACGAGGGTAAGCAGGCTCGTTCAACGCTTGCCGAAGCCGCATCGCCTGTTCTGCAAAAGAGATGAAGAACTGAAGATAGAGGTAGACTTGGTCGCGCGAGGGCGGCAAAGCGCCGGACGGTTGTTCCGACTCGTTCCTTGCCGTGCGCATTACGGATTGGATCGTAGTCAAGTTGTGGTCAAACTCATCGGTCGCCGATTTTGGCAAGAGATCCAGTATGGGTTTTATCGCTGTATTGAATTGCGAAATTTTCGCTACGATGTTTAGCCCGTCATCGATGCTAGAGAAATACCTGCCATACGCCTTGCTGTTCTTCGCAATATTGAGCAAGGTCAGGAATTCGCTCTCCGCCGCGATGCTCAGCATGACGCAGGTCGACAACAGGCAATCCGTGTAAAACGCGGACGCCGCTTCTCTGAGGTAGACGACGGCTTCAGGAGAGATGTCAGCTGCTTTGGAACGCAACGCTTTCATGAACCCTGTGTTGTTATGAAAACGATAGGCGGCATGTCGGAGGGCGTATTCGCCAAAGCGACTGAGTCTCAGCGACGGCCAGCCGGGCGGCGACGCGTTCAAGCCAAAGTTCAGGATCCCCTGCCGCACCAGGTCCCAGACAATTTCAAGAACCAGCTCCAAGTCATTCGGGTGCAATTGAGCGACCGGCTCCTGCGAAAGATCGTGACGCGCAAATCCGAATCCGTCCCGCTTGTCCAGTTCAAGCGCCGCTTTCTTCAGGAGCGTCTCGAAATTGTCCATGCCGCGATCGCCCCCGTCCAGCATGACTTCTATGACGACTTGGCGAAGGTCTCCGTAGTTGTGTTCCCGCCGGCTAATGTTCATTTCGTTCTCCTGGCTCGATGCCGCCATTCGCTCGCGCCACATCGGTGGTCTCGCCGGCAAGCTCAGCCCTCCGCCTTTTGCCAAGCTTTCTTGCGCAATGAGCAACCGGCGTCGGAGGCGCGGACCGCAAGTTCGTTCCCCGAACGGACAGGCCGCAACGGGAAACCTCAGATAGCCGTTCGAAGGGGAAGTTCGACCGCTTTCCGCAGAACTCAAAGTCGGGGCTTAAACCTGCGCGCCGGTCAATTCGGCGGCCATTCAGACCTCGGAGGCGCCTCCGGGCGGAAAGCGAACATAGAGCGGTTAAGGTAAAAGCGGTTTAGGTAGTGGCGAGAGTGACGGGACTTGAACCCGCGACCTCCGGCGTGACAGGCCGGCGCTCTAACCAACTGAGCTACACCCCCGCGAGAGCGGCAGCCGATAAGCCAGGGCCCTGGCCAAGTCAAGGCGATGCGGCGCGGCCTCCTGGCGTTTGTTCAGAACTGGCTCGTCGCGAAGGACCAGCGGCGCAGCTCTTCGCGGGTCAAGACGTGCATCGAGTCCGGCGGCAGCGATTCCGCGGCAGCCACGAGCGCCGGGTTGACGCCCATCTTGCGCGCGTAGCGTGCGAGGACCGAGACCATCGGCGCGTCGGCAAAGCTGCGCTTCGCCTGCGAGGAGCCGAACAAGCCTCCGGGCTCGCTCTCGACGATGGACATTCTGTGCAGGGCGATCTCGCTTCCCGGCGGCGCGACCCGGCGCACCGCGCCCATCATGGCGTAGACGCAGGCCGAAAGGCATTCGCCGACATAGGGACGCGGATCGCCTTGCGCGCCGAAGCGACCGACGATCGCGGCCACCCGGAGGGCGCGCAAAATATGGCCGAACACCATCGACGCCACGACATTGCCGCCGCGGGAATTGAAGAAGACGATGCGCCTTAGGCTCTTGTCGTCGCCGCGCTCCTTAAGGAACTCGACGAACGCCTGCGGCGTGTCGGTTTCGATTACGCCGTCCGCGGCGATGACGTGCGGGCAGCGCGCGCCGCAGTTCCCGGCCTCTAGCGACTCCACGCGAAAGGTCATCGAGTCCGCCAGGGCCGCCTGCGGCGCCTCCGCCATGAAGAGCGCAACCACGGCGAAGGCGGCTCTCGCGCTCCCTCGACGGATGGTGGGCGGTGACGGGCTCGAACCGCCGACCCTCTCGGTGTAAACGAGATGCTCTGCCAACTGAGCTAACCGCCCTCGGATGAAATCGCCTTTTCAGCCGAGCCAACCTACAGGCTTGCGCACGCCGCGCCAAGCGGACCGGGGCGCTCGTACGCTTTGAGATGCGATGGGCGGCCCCAAGGCCGCCCGAACGTTTCAGCCACCATTTGAAAGTCGAGCAGCTACTTCTTGGCGCCTGCTTTCTTATTAAGGGTCGCCTTGAGAGCCGCGCCTGGCTTGAAGCGCGCGTTCTTCGAGGCGGCGATCTTGATTTCCTTGCCCGTCGCAGGATTGCGGCCCTTGCCCGCCGCCCGCTCGCGCACCGAAAATGTGCCGAACCCAACCAGGCGAACTTCTTCGCCCTTCTTCAAAGTCTTGGCGATCCCGTCCAAGACCGCCTCGAGCGCAGCCGCGGCGCTGACCTTGGTCAAATCGGCTTCCGCGGCGATGTGGTCCACGAGCTCAAGCTTGTTCATGACTGGCCTCTCCATCCGATGCGGCCCTCGCGCTGACGGGGGCGCCGTCCTCCTCGCGCAGACCTAGTTCAAAGCCGCGCCGCTCGCCCGCTTCCTCGCCGCGACGCTGGCGCCCGCATCGTTCGCGAATCGGCGGTGAGTTCGGCACATTGCTCACCGTTCCCATCAGGAAACGCAAGGGTTTGCGGGGAGCAACCGCAAAAAAAAGAACGTTTCCCGGAGGAAACAGCGCCTCAGAGACGAAAAACGCCGCGAATCCCGTGGATTCGCGGCGCGTCAGACGCCGGCGGAGGCGCTGCGGGGTTCGTTAATGAGCGACGAGCCCCGGACCCTCTTCCTCGGCGGCGGGCGGGGGGGCCGTCACGGCGACCTCTTCCTCCCACGCGATCGGCGCGGGCTTCCGGATGAGGGCGTGCGACAACACTTCCTCCATGCGCGAGACCGGAACGATTTCGAGCCCATTCTTCACCGAGTTCGGGATCTCGGCGAGGTCCTTTACGTTCTCTTCGGGGATGAGAACCTTCTTGATCCCGCCTCGCAGCGCGGCAAGCAGCTTCTCCTTCAGGCCGCCGATCGGCAACACCCTGCCGCGCAGCGTCACCTCGCCGGTCATCGCGATGTCGTGGCGAACCGGAATGCCGGTCAGCATCGACACGATGACGGTCGCCATCGCCACTCCCGCCGAGGGTCCGTCCTTGGGCGTCGCGCCCTCGGGGACGTGCACGTGGATGTCGCGCTTGTCGAAGAGCGGCGGCTCGATCCCAAAATCGACCGCCCGCGAGCGCACGTAGGAGGCCGCGGCGGAGATCGACTCCTTCATCACGTCCTTCAAGTTGCCCGTCACCGTCATGCGGCCCTTTCCCGGCATCATGACGCCCTCGATGGTGAGGAGCTCTCCGCCGACCTCGGTCCAGGCGAGGCCCGTGACGAGCCCGACCTGGTCGTCCGCCTCGATCTCGCCGAAGCGGAACTTCGGCGGACCAAGGAATTCGGCGACGTTCTCGGCCTTGACGAGGATCTTCTTCTTCTTGCTCGTCAAAATCTCCTTCACCGCCTTTCGCGCGATGTTCGAGATCTCGCGCTCGAGGTTGCGCACGCCCGCCTCGCGCGTGTAGCGGCGGATCAGCTCGGAGATCCCGCTGTCCTCGACCTCAAATTCCTTCGCGTCGAGGCCGTGCTTGGCCATCGAGTTCGGCAGCAGATGGCGTTTGGCGATCTCGAGCTTCTCGTCCTCCGTGTATCCCGCGATGCGGATGATCTCCATCCGGTCCATGAGAGGCGGCGGAATGTTGAGCGTGTTGGCGGTGGTGATGAACATCACGCCCGAGAGGTCGTAGTCGACCTCCAGGTAGTGATCGTTGAACGTTGCGTTCTGCTCGGGGTCAAGGACCTCGAGCAGCGCCGACGACGGATCGCCTCGGAAGTCCATGCCCATCTTGTCGATCTCGTCCAGCAGGAACAGCGGGTTCGAGGTCTTCGCCTTGCGCATCGACTGGATAACCTTGCCCGGCATCGAGCCGATATAGGTCCGGCGGTGTCCGCGAATCTCGGCCTCGTCGCGCACGCCGCCGAGGGACATGCGCACAAACTCGCGGCCGGTCGCCCTGGCGATCGACTTGCCGAGTGAGGTCTTGCCGACGCCGGGCGGGCCGACGAGGCAGAGGATCGGGCCGGTCAGCTTGTTCGCCCGCTGCTGCACCGCAAGATACTCGACGATGCGATCCTTGACCTTCTCGAGGCCGAAGTGGTCGGCGTCGAGGATCGCCTGCGCGGCCGGCAAGTCCTTCTTGATCTTCGAGCGCTTCTGCCAGGGGATGGACAAGAGCCAGTCGAGATAGTTGCGCACGACTGTGGCTTCGGCCGACATCGGCGCCATCTGGCGAAGCTTCTTGAGCTCGCCCATCGCCTTGTCGCGGGCCTCCTTCGTAAGCTTGGTCGACTTGATGCGCTCTTCGAGCTCGGACATTTCGTCCTTGCCCTCTTCGTCGCCGAGCTCCTTCTGGATCGCCTTCATCTGCTCGTTGAGGTAGTACTCGCGCTGCGTCTTCTCCATCTGACGCTTGACGCGGGTGCGAATGCGCTTTTCCACCTGCAGCACCGAGATCTCGCTTTCCATGAGCGTCAGGCACTTCTCGAAGCGCTTGGAGATGGAGCGCATTTCAAGAATCGCCTGCTTGTCGGCGAGTTTGATCGCCAGATGCGAGGCGATCGTGTCGGCGAGCTTGCCGTAGTCGTCGATCTGGTTGACGGCGCTGACGACCTCGGGCGAAATCTTCTTGTTGAGCTTCACATAGCTCTCGAACTCGGAGATGACCGAGCGTGACAGCGCCTCCGCCTCGATCTTGTCGATCGGATCGTCCGCGACCGCCATCGCTTCCGCTTGAAAGAAGCTGTCGCCCGGTATGTAGCGAATGACTTCCGCCCGCGCCGATCCTTCGACCAGCACTTTGACGGTGCCGTCGGGCAGCTTAAGGAGCTGCAGGACGCTTGCGAGCGTGCCGGCCGAGAAGATCGAGTCTGGCGTCGGATCGTCGTCGGCCGCATTTTTTTGAGTGGCCAGCAGAATCGGCTTGTCCGATCTCATCACCTCTTCGAGAGCGCGAATCGACTTTTCGCGCCCCACGAACAGCGGCACGATCATGTGCGGGAACACCACAATGTCCCGCAGCGGCAGGACCGGATAGACGTCGAGCGTGCCCGGGATGATCGTTTTGCGATGGCTGGTCATGGTTGTCCTTTATGGAGACCGGCGTCGCGGCCGGCCTCGAATGCACTGACGACGCCCGCCGGCGAGCCCGGCTCTATCAATCAGCAGCTGTCCCCCTGCACCCCGCCCGTCCCAAAAGCAGGACGGTATCCAACGCTGCGAACGCAAGCCATACGCCGCGCCCTGAGATTCGAAGATGGGCCCGCAGGACGACAGTTTCAAGCTGTCGGTTGCGGAGCTCACCCCGCCCTCTCGGCGCGCTCCGCGTAGATATAGAGCGGGCGCGCCTTGCCCTCTACGACCTCTGGGCCGATCACCACCTGCTCGACGCCGTCGAGGCCCGGAAGCTCGAACATGGTGTCAAGGAGGATACCCTCCATGATCGAGCGAAGGCCGCGCGCGCCGGTGCGCCGCTCGATCGCCTTCTTCGCAACGACGTTGAGCGCCTCGTCCTGGAAGGTGAGATCGGTGTTCTCCATCTCGAACAGGCGCTGATACTGCTTCACGAGCGCGTTCTTCGGCTCGGTGAGGATCTTCTTCAACGCCTCCTCATCGAGGTCCTCAAGCGTCGCAATCACCGGAAGGCGGCCGACGAATTCTGGAATGAGACCGAACTTGAGCAAATCCTCGGGCTCCACCTCCCGGAACACCTCGCCCGTCCTGCGGTCGTCGGGCGCCTGGACCTTCGCGGCGAAGCCTATGGATGTGCCCCTGCCACGGGCGGAAATGATGCGTTCCAGCCCTGAGAACGCCCCACCGCAGACGAACAGGATGTTTGTTGTGTCGACTTGCAGAAATTCCTGCTGGGGATGCTTGCGCCCGCCCTGGGGCGGGACGCTCGCGATCGTGCCTTCCATAATCTTGAGCAGCGCCTGCTGGACGCCTTCACCGGAGACGTCGCGGGTGATGGAGGGATTGTCCGACTTACGACTGATCTTGTCGATTTCGTCGATATAGACGATGCCGCGCTGGGCGCGCTCGACGTTGTAGTCCGAAGCCTGGAGAAGCTTGAGGATGATGTTCTCGACGTCCTCGCCGACGTAACCGGCTTCGGTCAAGGTGGTCGCATCCGCCATGGTGAAAGGCACATCAAGGATGCGCGCGAGCGTTTGGGCGAGCAGCGTCTTGCCCGAGCCGGTCGGTCCGATCAGCAAAATATTCGATTTGGCAAGCTCGACGTCGCCGTGCTTGGCGGCGTGGTTGAGGCGCTTGTAGTGGTTATGGACCGCGACCGACAGCACCCGTTTCGCCTGCCATTGCCCGATGACGTAGTCGTCGAGGACCTTGCAGATTTCGCGCGGGGTCGGGATGCCGTCCTTGCTCTTGACCAGCGAAGTCTTGCTCTCCTCGCGGATGATGTCCATGCAGAGTTCGACGCACTCGTCGCAGATAAAGACCGTGGGGCCGGCGATAAGTTTGCGCACCTCATGCTGGCTCTTCCCGCAAAAAGAGCAGTAGAGGGTATTCTTTGCGTCGCCCTCGGCCTTGGCCATCGTCACTCTCCATCGAGGCCGCTCAAAACGAATCTCGAATCGTGCAGCCTAAACACTCCAAACTAACGAAACGTAGCCTCCGACCCCACCGCGCCGTCCGCCGCGTCAATCTCGTCCGCTCCCGGGCCCCCCAAGGCCGGAGAGAGACTTGACAAGCAACCACCAAAATCCGGACAAAATCAAGTGCAACCAGCAAATCGGCGACCATCGGCCGCTTCGGGACGGCCGGAATGCCGGCGTCTTGAGCTCAGGCCATCGCCTTCGCCTCTTCCAGCTCCAGCGCACGCTTCGTCGTCACCTCGTCGACGATGCCGAAAGCCTTGGCCTCCTCCGCCGACATGAAATGATCGCGATCGAGAGTTCTTTCAATGGCTTCGTAGCTCTGGCCGGTATGCTGAACGTAGATTTCGTTGAGCCGCCGCTTGACCTTGAGGATGTCCTCGGCGTGGCGCTGGATGTCGGACGCCTGCCCCTGGAACCCGCCCGACGGCTGATGGACCATGATTCGGGAATTGGGAAGGGCGAAACGGTGGCCCTTTTCGCCCGCAGCCAGCAACAGCGAGCCCATCGAGGCCGCCTGGCCGATGCACATCGTCGTCACCTTCGGGCGAATAAACTGCATTGTGTCGTAAATTGAGAGTCCGGCCGTCACAACGCCGCCGGGCGAATTGATGTAGAGGGCGATGTCCTTCTTCGGATTGTCGGCTTCCAGGAACAAAAGCTGGGCCACGACCAGCGAGGCCGACACGTCCTCGGTCGGTCCGATCATGAAGATGATGCGCTCACGTAGCAGACGCGAAAAGATGTCGAAGGACCGCTCCCCGCGCGCCGACTGTTCAATGACGATCGGCACGAGGTTGTTGTAGTAGTAGTCGATGGGATCACGCATCTCTTGATCTTTCACCACGGTTATCGGCGGACGCCTGCAGCTAGATAGGCAGCCGGCCCCGCTCCGAAAAGGGGGCCGTCGCCCTCGGCAAAAGGCGTCCGCCGCCCCGCCACGCCCGATATTCCTTATGCCGACGCCGTCTCCGGCTCGATCGTCGTCGCCGGAAGAGCGTCCTCGATCGGTTTCAAAAGCTCCTCCTTGGAGACCTTACGCTCCGTGACCTTGGCGAGGCCGACGATGTGGTCCACCACCTTCTCCTCGTAAATCGGCGCGCGCAGCTCCGCCAGAGCCTGGGTGTTGTTGCGATAATAGTCCCAGACCTGCTTTTCCTGGCCCGGAAACGCCCGGGCGCGGGCGATCAGCGCCTGGGTGATTTCCTCGTCGGTGACCTTCACGTCGGCCTTTGTCCCAACCTCGGCGAGGAGGAGGCCCAGCCGCACCCGGCGCTCGGCGATGCGGCCGTAATCGGCCCGCGCGGATTCCTCGGTCGTGTTCTCGTCGGCGAAGCTGCGGCCGGACGCCTGCTGCTCCCGCATCACCTGCGACCAGATCGAGTCGAACTCCTGATTGACGAGTCCCTCCGGCAGCTCGAAGGAATAGAGCGAGTCGAGCTTGTCGAGAAGCTGGCGCTTCAGCTTGTCCCGTGAGGCGCGCGCATATTCGGCGGCGATCTGGTCGCGCAGACGCTGCTTAAGGTTGTCGAGGCTCTCGAAGCCGAGGCTTTTGGCGAATTCGTCATCGATCGGGAGCGGCTCGCGCATGGCCACCGCCTTGACCGTGACGTCGAAGTCCGCGGTCTTCCCGGCGAGCGACCGGACCGCATAGGCCTCCGGAAACGCGGCACGGATAACGCGTTGGTCCCCTGCGGCCGCGCCGATCAGCTGCTCCTCGAATCCCGGCAGGAACGTGTTCGACCCCAGCGCGACCTTAATGTCGCGGCCCTCGCCGCCCTCGAAGGGCTCGCCATCGATCTTGCCGTCGAAATCGACGGTGACGCGGTCGCGGATTTCGGCTTTCGCGCCTTCCGGCTTGTCCGTGTACGCGCGCCGCATTTCCGCGATGCGATCCGCCGCGTCTTCGACCTCCGAATCCGCAATGTCCGCCACGAGACGCTCGAGCTCGATCTGGGAGAAGTCGCCGATCTCGAAAACCGGCAAGACTTCGAGCGCGACCTTGAACTGGAGGTCGCCGCGCGCTTCCAGCGCCGCTTCGATGGCCGACTTGTCCCCAGGCAGCTCGACCTTCGGCTCGCGCGCAAGGCGCAACTGGTTTTCGTCGACGATCTTCCTGTTCGCGTCGGCGATCGCCTTCTCGACCACCTCCGCCATCACCGACTTACCGTAGACCCTTCGCAGGTGCTCGACCGGCACTTTGCCGGGGCGAAAGCCCTTGATGCGGACCTTCGTCTTGAGATCGGCGAGCTGGCCGTTCAGCTTCTCGGCGAGATCGCTCGCCGGCAGAAGAATGTCGTACTCGCGCTTAAGCCCCTGGCTCAGCGTCTCGGTGACCTGCATCGTTCAATTCCGCCTATCGTTCCGGCCGATTGGCCCTTAGCCGATTTGCCGCCCGTGTCGCAAAAATGTCGCCCCGCCGCTCAATGGCGTAGCGTTCAAGTCTGACAAAACCGGGGCGATCCGAACTGGTGCGGGCGGAGGGGCTCGAACCCCCACGACTCATCGTCACCGGAACCTAAATCCGGCGCGTCTACCAATTCCGCCACGCCCGCGTTCGAAGGCCTTCTTGACGAGGGCGCCTCTCGCTTCGAACGGGCTCTATATCAGCTTGATAGATTGGCGCCATACAAAAAGGGCCCTCTTCCCGACTAAGCCATCGGCGAGAAACGGCCGAGGGCCGGTTGACGAACTATAGGCGAGTACAGGATGTCGGACGGGCCCAAAGCGCGGGCGTCCGGGCCGCGCTTTAAGAAAGATGCAGCATCCGTGAACTTCTCTCGCAGAACCATGCTCATGGGCGGCCTCGCCGCGCTCGTGTGGCGCTTCGTCCCGACCGCCGACGCGGACTCGCAACACCGGACGGACGACGGGTTCCTCCTCCTCGAAGCAGCGCCGTCGCGCCTTGCGCTTGCCCCGTCCCCGGCCGAACCGGCCGCGGCGCTGTCTTACTCCGGGTCGACGCCGGGGCCGCTCATTCGCCTCAGACGAGGCGAGGAGCTGAAGCTGCGACTCATCAACCGCCTCTCCGAACCGACGGCGCTCTCGCTGCCAGGGATGCGGCCGCCGAACGCGAGCGCAGGCTATGGCGGCCTCACCGGCCCGAGGGTGGCGCCCGGCGCCAGCGCCGACATCCGCTTTAAGCCGCCCGACGCCGGCTTCAACCTCTATCTGCCGCACGCCGGCGCGACCGACGCCGCTCAGCAGGGTTCTGGCCTGTTCGGGCCGATCGTCGTCGAGGAAACGGACGCGCCGGGCGCGGACGAGGACGTCGCGGTCGTGCTTTCGGACTTCAGCGTCGACGAGCGGGGTCGGATCAAGGACGACTTCGCCGATCCCGCTCTGGCTCGCGGAGCGGGACGAAAAGGCGGTCTTGTCTTCGTCAACGACAAAGCGGCGCCCCTGAAAATGACGGCCCGGCCGGGCGCGCGGGTGCGCTTAAGGCTCGCAAACGCCGCCACCGCGCTGCTCGCCAACGTCGGCGTCGAGGGGGCGAAGACGCTCATCGTCGCGGTCGACGGCCAGCCGAGCGAGCCGTTCGAGCCGCTGCGCAACCAGTTCCCCATGGGCCCGGGCGCGCGCTTCGAGATCATGTTCGACATGGCCCCCGAGGCGGGCCAATCGGTCAGCCTCGTCCTGCGCGGAGAGGGCGGCGCCCCAGACCAGCCGTTCGTTCTCTTCCGCGCCGAGGGCGAGCCGGCCGCGCCGCGGGCCGAGCCCATGCGCCTGCCGGCGAACTCGCTGCTTCCCGCCGAGATCGCGCTCGAAGCCTCGAAACGCTGCGACGTCGCCGTCACCGGCGGCGGGGCGGCGCCGTTCGCGCTGAATGGCGTCAGCTTCACGGACTGGGCGCCGAAGCCCATCCTTGCGATCCCGAAGGGCGCGCCGGTCGTCTTCGCGATCGTCAACAAGACGGCCGTCATTCAGGCGATGCGGCTCGGCGGCCACGTCGCGCGGCTCCTGCATTCGATGGACGACGGCTGGGAGCCCTATTGGCGCGACACGATCCTTATCCAGCCGGGCCGCACGGCGCATGTCGCCTTCGTCGCCGACAACCCTGGCAAGTGGCCGATCGAGTCGGCCATTCCCGAGCATCGCGCCGCCGGCGCCAGGGCGTGGTTTCAGGTGGGGTGAGCGGGGCGTCATTGACGGCCTCTCAAAAAGCCCGCAGCGACCCCGGGGCGGCGTTAGGACGCCTCGTACCCCCGCGAGGCGTCCGCGGCGGCGGTCTCGCCTTTCAGGGTCGACGGGAACTCGCCATGCGTCATCGGCTTCGAGGTTTCGAGAACATCGGAAAATTCTTCTCCACCGCCGCGCGCTGCTCCTCCTCGCTCAGCGTCGCGGTGCACTCCTTCATTGGTCACGACCTCAGCACGCGGCGAAGGAGAAAAACGGCCATGTCGAGCAAGAAAATCCTCATGCTGGTCGGTGAGTTCAGCGAGGCCGTTTTGCTGCCTCAAGCCTCCCTACGGGGTCGAAATCTCCTTTGCGTGTCGCGCCACCAATCCGGCGGAGTGACTCCAACCAATTCGCTAGCGAGGTCGTCGATGTAGCCGCCGGCAATGGCGCCAGGGCCGTTTCCGAGCAAAATGTATGCTTGGCGTCAACGCCGCGGCGGCGCAGGCCGACGTGAAGAGCCAGCAGAGGCCAGTCGATCAGTTCGGCATGCATACGGCGCGCCTCCCAACCAGGATGCATCGGGGCGAGCAGACGCAGACGCGCGGCATAACGCTGATGCAGGGCGCCGAAAGCTATCCGCGCCTCTTCATTTGCTTCGGCGTCTGACGGCTGGGCGAAGGCCCGTGGCGGCTGGGTGAAGGCCCACTGAGTATTCGCCTCCGCAGCCGCCGCCATCGCGTGGATGGCGGGTTCTGTGGGCGAGGATGCGCCCAAGTCGGGGAGCACGCTGACGTCCTGGTCGGGATTGGCGAGCGCGGCCGCAAGCAAGGCGCCCGCGGGTTCGACATGAGCGGGCGCATCCGACCAAAATATTATCTGCATCGGGGAGCCGAGTGTGACGCCTCCCCGTGTCAATTCGACTTTTAGGCGGCCCAGCACGCTGCCGATCAACACGGCTCGCAGGAGCGGCGGGTCTTGGGAGGAAAACACCCAAACCGCTTCCCAAGCGCGGTTAGCGAGGTCACGGCCTTGCTCGACGAGACCGATGGCGAAGGCAAGCGAAGCCGCCTCCGTCAGGGCGTCAGCCGCGGCAAGCGGCCCTTCTGGCGTCTGGAGTTGCCTGAGTTGATGCTCAGAAGCGAAGTCGGCAAATCTGCTCAAGAAGGCGATACGCCGTGTCGCGATCGCCTCGGAGCCGGGCGGGAGGACGCGAAGCCTTTCCATCAGACGAGTTCGATGACGTTGTTGATCACCTCAGGAGGAACAAAGTCGGGATTTTGTTCCGGCTGAAGCCAGACCTCCGAAAGATCCGCCGCAAACTTCGTGACGCTCTTGATCTGTCGCGCGGACACGTAGAGTTTGGCTGCGATCTCCCCTTCATGGTGGTATTTCGCGAATTGCGGCGAGCTGAGCAGCGACCGCACCTCTTCCCCGAAGCCGGGCAAATGCGGGGCGGGCTTAGGCCCGACGAGAACCCAAAGATGAAAGACATACCCGGCGTTCCGGCCATCGTTGGTGGCGAAGCTAAGCGCAGTCTTTAGCGCCGGGTAAGTCTTCACCGCATATGTCCCCATCGCAAGCAGCCGTTCGCGACAGCCGGCCGCCAGCGATAGATAAGGCGTGGCTACGCCCGCGGCTCCGAAACTGTTGACATGCGCATTGAGCGCATTTTGCGACATTATCCAGTGCGTATCAGAGGGAAGATCTGATTGCGCGTTGTTGCTGTTGCGCAACCAAGTGGCGCGTAGACCGGCGCTGTTTAGCGCGGCCTTGGCGTCGGCGTCGGAAAAGCTGTTGGACTCAGCGACTCCTTTCAGGCACCAGGCGATCAGCATGAAGGCTGCCCCCATGGGGCAAGAACGCGCCGGCACTCGTCTTCGAGTCGACCGACGGCGCGCCGAACGAGTTCGAGGCGCATCCAGCGCCGCGTGTCGGGTTCAACGCCCTCCAGGAAGTTGCGTAGGGGAGTAAATGTCACACCGAGTGCCGCGTCGCTCCACATGGCGAGGAACGCGGGGTAGCGCAGGCAGGTAGGGCCGCCCGCCTTCTCGACGATGAGCGTCTCGCCGATGCCCCGCTGCTCCAAATGGAATACCTGTCGGTCGGGCTCGGGCAGTTTGTCGAAATCTTCGACGAATTGGTCCCACTCTTTGTCGGACAGGTAATCGGGCCGTTCCATCGAGTTCATGGGCCAAGAGATCAGCGGCTGACCGATCGCGCGAACAGCGGCTATGAAGTGGTCTTTTTGCGTCTTCTCGTCAAACAAATCGAAACCGAGGCTTTCCTCCAGCAGGCGCTGCCAGCAAAAGAACTGCGCCAATAGGAAAACGGTGCTCGGCAAAAAGTAGTCGTGCGTGATGTCCCAACCCGGATTCGGTTTAGAATCCTTGCGTAACGCGGAGTAACCGCCCTTCCTGAGTATGTTTTCCAGGCGGAATTTGAGCGAGGTCACCGAGTCGATGATCGGATCGGCCCACCGCGCGGCCTCCGCTCGAACGCGTTCTTCGCGCGCCTTGTCAGCATCGAGCCCAGCTTCGTATCGAGCCTGCTCCCGCTGGAGGCCGGCTCGGTGCGTTTCGAGCTCTTGATCAAGGTCGGCTTTGTGATCTGTGAGTGCGGTCGCCAGGCTGTTCTTATGCGTTTCGAGTTGGGTCTGGAGATCGTTTTTGCGAATCTCAAGCTGCTCCTGCAGAGTGTTCTTACGAGTCTCAAGCTGCCCCTGGAGAACGTTCTTGTGGGTCTCGAGCGCGGTCCTGAGCTGGTTTTCGTGCGTGTGGAGGGCTTGATCAAGTTGATAGTTGAAAAGGCGCTGGACGATAAAGCCAATGACAAGCGCAGTGAGTGCAGCGCCGCCGGTCGTGATGCCTACAGCCTTTAGGATTTCAATCCAGTTTAGCTCCATGAGCGCCTCCGCAATCTATGCGTAAGGGCGTCAAGAAGGCCGGCGCCTCTACGCGGTCAACCAGCATGCTCCAAGCCAAGTTTTGTTTGCAATCATACAAGAACACGGTTCTCCTTTCCAGCACCGCCGTTGACAGCGCGGCCGGCGATTGTAGGCTCGCGGCCTTCAATCAAAAGGAGGGAGCAGCCATGTCGGGCAAGAAAATTTTGATGCTGGTCGGCGAGTTCAGCGAAGAATACGAGATCTTCGTCTTCGAGCAAGCGATGCATGCGGTCGGCCATAAGGTCGACGTCGTCTGTCCGGACAAGAAGGCGGGCGACAACATCAAGACCTCGCTGCACGATTTCGAGGGTGACCAAACCTATAGGAAAGACTCGGCCACCTCTATACGCTCAACAAGACCTTCGCTGAGGCGAAGCCCGAGGAGTACGACGCCGTTTATGTCGCGGGCGGCCGCGGGCCGGAATATATCCGCATCGACAAACGCGTGCAGGACATCATCCGCCACTTCCACGAGGCGCAGAAGCCGATCTTCACCATCTGCCACGGCGTTCAGGTGCTCATCGCCGTGGACGGGGTTGTGAAGGGAAGGCGGGTGGCGGCGCTGCAATATTGCGAGCCGGAGGTGCGGCTCGCCGGCGGCATTTACGTCGACGTCGAGCCGACCGGCGCCTGCGCCGACGGCGCCCCCGTCTCCGCCAAAGGCTGGCCAGGGCTCGCCGCCTTCATGCGCGAGTGCCTGAAGGCGCTCGGCGCCACCATCCACCACGGCGAGACTGTGAAGGGCCCGGTCGGCAAGGTCGCCTGAGGACGCGGGCGGATTCGCGCTGCGCGCGCCGTTGGCGGGGGGGAGGCGCCGCGCCCCGAGCCCGACGCGCTCTTCGCGCACGCGGCCGACATGTTCGCCCGCGTGCGAACGAGTCCGGGCGCAACAACGGACCCGCGCGCATATTTTTTCGGACGCGGTTCGGGAGCCGTGGGGCGCCTACCTCTTGTAGGTTCCGGTCAGACTCGCTTTGGCGAGCGCGTGCGCGTTGGCGTTGAATCCAAAGACCGCGGGCGACTGGCTCGCGTCGGCCGGAAACTTGTCGATGTCGAGCGCGTAGAGCGTGAAGACATAGTGGTGCGGCTTGCCGGGCGGCGGGCATGGGCCGTCGTACTTCGTCTCGTTGAAGTCGTTGCGTCCTTGGACCGCTGCCTCGGGCAGACCCTTGCCGCCGCCGGCGCCCTTCGGCAATCCGGTCGCGTCGGCCGGTATGTTGACGACCCACCAGTGCCAGAAGCCGCTGCCGGTCGGGGCGTCCGGATCGTAGACGCTGAGGGCGAAGCTCTTCGTCCCCTTCGGCGCCCCCGACCAGTTGAGCGCGGGCGACACGTTGCCGCCGGAGCAGCCCCAGCCGGCGCCGTTGTACTCCTGCTCGGCGGCGATCTTCGCGCCCGGCTTGATGTCGGGGCTTGACAGGGTGAGCGCGCTCGCCGCGTTCCCGCCGGCGAAAGCCGCCACGGCCAAAACGGTGAAAGCCGCAATCCTGCGCATGGGCTGTCTCCTCGCGATGCGTTAAAACCTCGTCGCCTCTTTGGGACGTCCGCGCATATTCGGCGGCGAAAGGCCCCGATGCAAGCCGCGGCCCAAAAGGCCTTGCCTCTTTTTCAGGTTCCCTGCCTATGAGAAGCCAAGCGGACAATGCGGCAGTCGCCATGAGCGAAGATTCCCTCACTTTCGCCTCCCACAGCCACGTCTTCCTTGGCCAAGACCACGCGGCGAGCGAACGCAAGACTTGGAGCGTCGTCGCCCTCTGCGCGGCGATGATGGCCGCCGAGATCGTCGGCGGCTGGCTATTCGGTTCGATCGCGCTCATCGCCGACGGGCTGCACATGAGCACCCACGCCGGCGCTTTGCTGCTCGCCGCCCTTGCCTACGGCTTCGCCCGGCGCTACGCGGACGACCCGCGCTTCGCCTTCGGCGCCGGCAAATTCGGCGATCTGGCGGGTTTTGCGAGCGCTCTCATCCTGGCGATGATCGCGCTCCTCATCGCTTGCGAGGGGGTCACGCGCCTTTTCGCGCCCGGGCAGATCCACTTCGGCGAGGCGATCCCGATCGCGGTCCTGGGGCTCGGCGTCAATATCCTGAGCGCCTGGCTGTTGAGCGGCGCGGACCATCACGCGCACGTTCATGCCCATGGTCATGTAGCCGGACGAAGGATCGCGACGGCGCGCGACTCGGTCCTTCTCGAAATCGTCGAGGACGGCGTTTTGCCGCGCTTCCGGATCAAGAGTGAAACCGGAACTCCGTTAGGCCCGGAAGAGGCGTCGGTCGAGACGAGGCGACCGGACGGGCGACGGCAGACGTTCGCCTTTGCGGCGCGCGAGGGCTATCTCGTGTCCGTCGACGTCGTTCCCGAGCCGCACGAATTCGTGGCCGATCTCAAGATCGCAGGGCGATCCCACGAAATCGCGTTCGAGGAGCATGAGCATGCGCGCGGGCGGGCGGCGCGCGACAACAATCTGCGCGCCGCTTTCTTGCATGTCCTCGGCGACGCCGCAGTGTCGGCGATGGTGATCGCCGGCCTTGTTCTCGCCTGGGCGTTCGGCTGGCTGTGGATGGACGCGCTCGCGGGCCTCATCGGCGCGGCTGTGATTGCAAGCTGGGCTTTATCTCTGATCCGCGACGCCGGCGCGGTCTTGCTCGACATGACGCCCGACCGCCGCATGGCCGACAACATGCGCCGCGCCATCGAGACTGACGGCGACCGCATCTTCGACCTCCATCTCTGGCGGCTTGCGCCGGGCCACCTCGGGGCGATCGTATCCGTCTTAACGCGCACCGGCCGGGATGAAGCGGACTACCGGGAGAAGCTCAGGCGCTTCGCTTCGCTCTCCCATCTCACGATCGAGGTGCGGCGGGCGGCGTGACCGAACCGGTCGGCTCGCGGTTCGGCTCCTTCGCCGCCTGAAGCATACGCGCCTGCGCGAGCAGGTCGATGACCTCCTTGTCGGTCGTCTGGGCGAAATCCGCGTAATAGAGGCCGACCGCGTAGAACGGCTCCGGCGTCGCCAGCGTCACGACCTCGTCGCATTCGGCCGCGAGTTCGGCGATGCTGGACGGCGGCGCGACCGGAGCGGCGAGCACCAGGCGGTCCGGCCCGTTCCTCTGGACGCCCCGCAACGCCGCCTTCATGGTCGCCCCCGTGGCGATCCCATCGTCGACGACGATGACGACGCGTCCTTTAACCGCGATCGGCTCGGCCTCTCCGAGATAGAGACGGCGGCGGCGTTCAATCTCGGCGAGCGCACGCTTTTGCGCCGCTTCCACAAAACCCGGCGGCGGCGCCGTCATTTGCACGACGTCTTCGTTGAGGACGAGCTGCGGATGCGCGCCGTTGACGAGGGCGCCGAGCGCAAGCTCTTCATGTCCGGGGACGCCGATCTTGCGCACCAGGACAAGATCGAGCGGCGCGTCCAGAGCCTTCGCGACCTCGAATGCGACCGGAACGCCGCCGCGCGGAAGGGCGAGAACGACGGGCTGCGCCGCGCGCAAATGATCGAGCGCCGCGGCGAGCCGGGCACCCGCATCGCGCCTATCCGCGAACCTCAGCATCTTTCGTTTCCGGCCGAACCACATGGGCGAGGAACCAGCGTTTCGCATGCTCGACGACTTGATCGAGCGCGCCCCGCTCTTCGAAGAGGTGGGTCGCGCCGAGCACGATCACAATCTCGCTCTCTGCTCTCAATCGTCTTCGCGCTATCCGGTTGAGCTCGATCACCGGCTCGTCGCGCCCGCCGACAATAAGAAGCGTCGGCGCGCGCACTCTTTCCAGCGCGTCGCCCGCGAGGTCGGGTCGGCCTCCGCGCGACACGACGGCCCTGACGCGGTCGTCGTCCGCGGCGGCGGCGAGAGCAGCGCCGGCTCCGGTGCTGGCTCCAAAATAGCCGACGGGCAGACCCGCGACCCCTGGCTCGTTCATCGCCCATTCTGTCGCCAGAAGCAGCCTTCCGGCTAGCCGCGGAATGTCGAACACGTTCGGTCGATACAGTTCCTCCTCGGGCGTCAAAAGATCGAGCAGCAAGGTGGCCAAGCCCGCCTCGCGCAGCTTCTCCGCGACATAGTTGTTGCGCGGGCTCAGTCTGCCGCTCCCGCTGCCGTGCGCGAAGACGACGAGGCCCTTCTCCGCTCCCTTCGGCTGCCCCAGGAGGCCCTGAAGCTTGAGCGGTCCGATCTCGACCGGGTTCTGTTCAGCTTTCATCCCTCTGGATCCCGAACGGAGGGGCGCTTCCGGATTCTTCCCGGCGCCGATCAGGTGAACGCGGCCGTGTCGCAGGGAGCTTGAGACCTTTTCCCTCAAGCGCCCTAGCCTTCAAAAAACGCGTTCATCTCGGGTGCCGGAAGCGAGGCGTCAAGGTAGCCGAACGTTCCGCCGCCACGGACTTCCTTCGCCGCGTTGAAGGCTGCGGTCATGGCCGCCCGATAGAGCGACGCCGCAAGGCTCACCCGCTTGACCCCCGCCGCGGCGAGTTCGTCGACCGTGAACGACTTCCCTTTGATTCCGGCCATGAAGTTGAACGGCTTCTTAATCGCGGCGCAGACGGAGCGGACGGCCTCCAGATCGGTTAGGCCCGGCGCCATCAGAACGTTCGCCCCGGCCGCCTCGTAGGCATTCAGCCGCCGGATTGTATCGTCGAGATCGAGCCGCCCGCGAAGATAATTTTCGCATCGCCCCGTCAACATGAATGGGAACGGCAGCTTGCGCGCCGCCTCGGCCGCCGCCGCCATGCGTTCGACGGACAAGGCGAAATCGAAAATCGGAGCGTCAGGGTCGCCGGTCGCATCCTCGATCGAGCCGCCGACGAGACCAGCCTCAGCCGCGAGTGCGATCGTTTGCGCCGCCGCCTCCGGGGCGGCTCCAAAGCCCTTCTCAAGATCGGCCGAGACCGGAAGCGCGACGGCTCCGCAAATCGCCTGCGCCTGCATGAGCGCCTCGTCGCGCCTGATTCTGCCGTCGCGGCGGCCAAGCACTCCCGCCGACGCCGCGCTCGAGGTGGCGAGCGCCGGGAATCCGAGCCCCGCCATCATTCGGGCGGAGCCGGCGTCCCAGACATTGGCGATGACGAAAGCCTCCGGCCCTTCATGCAAGGCGCGGAATTGGCTCGCTTTGTCGGCCTGGGAGCTGGTCATGGGCGTGTTCTTCCCGTTGCTGGATCGAACCTTTCACAAGCGCCTTGAAACTACTTGATGGCTCTCCTCGGCGCCATCGGCACAGTCGCGTCGGCGAGCCGCGCCGATTGGATCTATAGACCTGCCTCGCCGTGAGCTCGGCCGCTCGCCGATCCGACCGAAGCGGTGCAGCCCGCGAGCAAACGAAACAAATCACTCGTACGCGCGCGACTCAATGTCGCGGGGCGCTGGCTAAAGTATACAAATTATGCTTTGCCTAGATAAACATTATGCCAAGAAAGGATCCCTGCGTTGAAAATCGGTTTTCATACTGACGCCTTCAACTCTGCCGCCTTTAGCTTCGAGAAAGCTTTGCAGTGGGCAAAGAGGAACGACGTCAACTACATCGAGCCGGGCGTGATCGAGGGCGTATCCTGGATTCACGGGCTGGGATACTTCCCCCATGTGTCCCTGACGGAAGACCCGCTGCTTTTGTTGAGGAAGATGGAGCGCTATGGGGTGCGTTTCTCCCAGGTGGACGCCGCCTATCCCCTTTCGGGCAGGGACGGGACCTATCTCGGGGTGCCTTACATCCTGAAGACGCTGCCCTGGGCGCGGGTCGCGGGCTGCCCGAACATTGCGACGACGGACGGACTCCTCGCGCCCGAAGGGCTCACCGATGAGCAGGCCATGGAGCTGATGAAGCAGAGCTATGGCGTCATCGTGGAAGCTGCCGAGGCGTACGGGATCAACATCAACATTGAGATCCACGGCTACTTCACCACGCGGCCCGAGATGGCGGCGCGGATGCTCGACTTCGCGCGCAGCGACCGCCTCGGCCTCAATCTCGACACGGGAAACACGTTCATCGCGGGGCAGGACCCGGTCGAGTTCTGCCGGCGTTTCGTCAAGCGGATCAATCACGTCCACATCAAGGACGTCTCCGAGAGCCTCGCCGCGGCGGCGCGCGGCAAGGAGACCGGCATCGCCGTCAGCCATTGCGCGATCGGGGATGGCGTCAACGCCGAGAACATCACGAAAATTCTCAGTCTGCTGCGCGACAGCGGCTACCGCGGCGCTCTCAGCATGGAATGCGAAGGCCAGGGCGGCCCCCTCATCGAGAAGTCCTTGGGCTGGCTGCGTCGCGCCCTGGACGAGCTCGGCATTCTAGAGGAAAAGTAGTTCCCTGGGAGAAAACCGCGAAGGAGGCAAAACATGACTCAAAAAGGGTTCGTCGCGCCAAAATTGCTTGCCATGGCGCTGGCGCTGATCGCGTTCGTGATCGGCGACATGGCGGCGCTGGCCGCCACGGCTGGCAAGCAACTCGTCTACGGCTACGTCACCCCGGGACCCGACACCTGGTACAAGCGGGACGTCGACGGCTTCGTGTACGCCGCTGAGCGCGCCGGGGCGAAGGTGATCGTCCTCAACTCCGACTACAATGCGGAGAAGGAGATCGCGAACATCGACTCCCTGATCAACCAGGGCGTCGACGGAATGGCCACCTTCACCTTCAACCCGAACGGCGCGAACATCGCCGCGAAGAAAGCCGCCGCAGCGGGGATCCCGCTCGTGGTCACGGACAATGTCGGGCAGGTGCTGAAGTCCGGCCACGACGTTGTGGCCGCGATTGACTTCGACTGGAACGCCATGGGCAAGGACGTGGCGCAGCGCATCGCAAAGAACCATCCGGGCGAGAACGTCGCTGTCATCATGGGCCTTTTCGAGCATATCCCGGTGCAGATGTTCCGCGCCTCCTTCGAGCCCGCCGTGGCCGAGCTCGGCAAGAACAAGATCGTCGCGGTCCGCGACGGCCGCTACGACCCGAACGAGGCCGTGAACCAGGCGCAGGACCTCATCGAGTCCGGGCAGAAGTTCTCTGTCCTGTTTGTGTTCAATGACGAGATGGGCGTGGCGGTGGCCCGCATGCTGAAGACCCGCGGCCTTCTCAACAACCCCATCAAGCTCATCACCACGAACGGCGCTCCCTACGGCATCGAGGCGATGAAGGAGGGCGCGATCGAGTACTCCATCTCGAGCTCCCCCGGCTGGGAAGGCATGATCTCGTTCCTCGCGCTGCAAGACTACGTGACCGGCAAGAATCCGGCGAAGAACCAGCAGATCCTGCTTCCGATCGCGCCGATCACGTCCGCGACCATCGACGACAAGACCAAGGTGATCCCCTGGGACGTGGACCCGGTTTGGCTGAAGCTCACCGAGACCTATTTCCCACAGTACAAGGGGCTGTACTGATCTCGGCCGCACGGTCCGGGTGATCGACGGCGGGGAGCGGAGGTACGCCCTCCCGCTCTCCATGGCGAACGACGCCTTGTCGACGGCCCTGAAACGCCGGCGGCGAGGCGTCCATCGACCGCGCCGGCGGCCAACCGCGAGCCGTTGCGAAGGGCATGTCGCCGCGTTCGAGGCTCTCCGATTGCGTCCATTGGAGGCGTTGCGACCCGCCGCCCGCACCCCCGGCGCGCCCGTCGTGACGGGTCGCGCTCGGCCCACGGACAACGCGCCTTCGCCCGCCCGCAGCCGGTTGGCCAGGCTGCGAGAGCCCCGCAATCCCACCCGAATCTACCGGACCCTTGGAGCGCGAGAATGCTGGCGGCCATCCGCAACGCGACGAAGACCTACGGCCAGCACAAGGCGCTCAACAACGTCTCCTTCGAGCTCGCCGAAGGACATGTGCACTGCCTGGTCGGGGAAAACGGCGCGGGCAAGTCGACGCTCACGAAGATCCTGTCCGGCGCGATCACCCCCGACTCCGGCACGATCGTTATCGGCGGAAGCGAGCGCCGCGGCCTCACGCCGCGGCAGGCGATCGAGCTCGGGGTCGCCACCGTCTACCAGGAGCCGGAGCTGATCGACAGCCTCACCGTCGCCGACAACATCTTCCTCGGAGACGAGAGGTCGGCGGCCTTCCCCCTGATCGTCGACGCCCGCTCGCAGAATAAGCGGGCGCGCGAGCTCATCGGCTCCCTTCGCTTCAACCTGAAGGAAGACGCGGTGGTGGAGAGCCTCTCCTCGGCGCAGAAGCAGATGCTGCAGATTGTGAAGGCGCGCTACCGGGAGTCCAAGATCATCATCATGGATGAGCCGACGAGCTCGCTCGGCCGGGAGGAGACGAACGCGCTCATGGACCTGATCCGCAGCCTCAAGGCCGCCGGGATCGGGATCATCTACATCTCCCACTTCCTGGAGCAGGTCTTCGAGATCGGCGACATGATCACGATCCTGAAGGACGGGGAGAGCATGGGCGCCTTTCCGCGCTCGCAGATCGACATGGACACGGTGATCCGCAAGATGGTGGGGCGCGACGCCTCCCTCTTCTACGCCAAGGAGCGGGTGGCGCCGGGAGACGTGCAGCTCGAGGTCCGCGGCTTGGGCCGGCGCGGCGTCGTCGAGGACGTGAGCTTTGAGGTGCGCGCAGGCGAGATCTTCGGTCTCGGCGGCCTTGTCGGCTCCGGCCGCAGCGAGCTCGTGAATCTCATCTTCGGCGCGGACCGCAAGGATAGCGGCGAGATCCTCGTCGGCGGTCGGCCCGTGCGCATCCGCAATCCCGACGACGCCGTCAGAGCGGGACTATGCCTGATCACCGAGGACAGGAAGAAGCTCGCCATGTTCACGCCCCGGAGCGTGGCCGAGAACATCGCCATCGTCCACAACGAGCGCTACGAGCCGCCGGTGCTGAACCTCGCCGCGGAGCGGCGGCGGGTGCAGGACATGGTGAGGCGCCTCTTCATCGCCGTGACGGACCAGGACGAGCAGACCATCGCCGAGCTTTCCGGCGGCAACCAGCAGAAAGCCGTCATCGGCCGCTGGCTTCTGATCGACGGCCTGATTTACATCTTCGACGAGCCGACCAAGGGCGTGGACGTCGGCGCCCGCGCCGAGATCTTCCGCATCATGGTGGAGCTGGCGAAGGCGGGCAAAAGCATCATCATGGTGTCGTCCGACATGCCGGAATTGATTTCGATGAGCGACCGCATCGGCGTCATGCGGCGAGGTCGGCTCACCCGCGTGCTCGACCGGCGCGAGGCTGCCGAGGAAACGCTCATCAAACATTTCCTCGGGGTGTGACATGCGCAGAGCGGCGTCCATCTTCCGCGAGCAATGGTTCTTCCTGCTCGTCGTCCAGGTCGCCCTGGCGGTCGTGACGGGTCTCATCAATCCGCGATTCTTCGGGCTGAACAACATCGAGAATATCCTGGAGCAAGTGTCGGTGCTCGGTCTCGTGGCCGCCGGCGCGACGCTGCTCATGATCTCGGGGAACTTCGACATCTCGGTCGGCGCGAATATCGGCATCTCGGCCTGCGTGATGGCGATCATGATGAAGGCAGGCTACGGTTACGCGCTCTCCGCGGCGGCGGGCGTTCTTCTCGCGACCTTCAACGCCTTCTTCGTCGGGGCGGCCTCGATCCTGTTCAGGGCGCCCTCGTTCATCGTCTCGCTCGCCTGCATCGGGATCTTCCGCGGCATCGCCCTCGCTTTCACCAAGGGCGTCCTGCAGCTCGTCTACGGAAAGTTCGAGTTCCTCGGCGCGGCGCGGCTCTTCAACATCCTTCCGCTCATGTTCGTCATCAGCCTGGCGGGCTACCTCATCCTCCACTTCATCCTGAAGTACACGAAGCTCGGCCGCAGGGCCTTCGCCATCGGGAGCAACGAGCGTGCCACCTACCTCGCGGGCATCCCGATCAATCTGAACAAGCTCATCTTCTTCATCATCAACGGGCTCTACGTCGGAACGGCGGCGACCCTGCTTCTGTCCCGCATCGGCGCGGCCCAGCCCTCGACCGGCAGCGGGATCGAGCTGCAGGCCATTGGCGCCGTGGTCATCGGCGGAACGCCGATGACCGGCGGCAGGGGCAAGGTCATCGGCACGTTCTTCGGCGTGCTCCTGACGGGCATCATCTCCAACGCGCTGAACATGCTGCAGGTGAGCCCGTACTTCCAGGAGGTCGCCATCGGCGCGCTCATCCTCGTCTCCCTCGCGGTGAGCGCCTTGAGCCAGCGCGGACAGAGGGCGTAAAGCTAGAGTTCCTGAGACAGGCTCCGCTCTCGCCCACGCCTACTCCGTGATCCGCGTGTACGCCGCCGCGAGCCCGAGGATGATCGCGCCGTACAGGATCTGCCGGACAGGCTCGGGCGCGTCGAGCAGCGTGAGGATGCTGTTCAGAACAGTCAGGATGAGCGCTCCGACGATCGTGCCGGAATATCCTCCGCGCCCGCCGAAGATCGAGGTTCCGCCGATAATGACGGCGGCGACCGAGGGCAGAAGATAGACGTCGGCGAGACTCATCTCCGCCGTGCCCGCGCTCCCGGCGATGACGAGCCCGGCGAGGGCGGCGAGAAGACTGGAGGCGACGTAGTTGACGAGCAGGACCCGCCACACGCGAATTCCGGAGAGTTCGCAGGCATTGCTGTTGTCGCCGATCGCGTAGAGAAGACGTCCGTATCCCGTGCGCTTCAGGATCACGATGACAGCGACGGCTATCGGCGCCCACAGGCAAAGATCAACCGGAACGCCGCCGAGCTTTCCCGCCCCCATTTCCACCATGAACCCGGGCACATGATGTTCCTCGGCCATCATCTTCTGGCTGTAGACGACCAGCGCGCCCTGCGTCATCAGTCCGGTCCCCAATGTCATCACCAGGGGCTGGACCCGCAGGACGGCGACTCCCAGACCGTTGATCAGGCCGACCGTCAGGCCGACGGCGAGCCCCCACGGCGCCGCCGCGGCGCCCGCGCTGAAATGGGTCGCCATGAGGTATGCCGAGGCGGTCGCGACGCTGGCGACGGAAAGGTCGATGCCTCCGGTAAGCATGACCAGCGTCTGGCCGGCCGCCATGATCCCGAGGGGCGCTGCAAACATCACGATGTTCGAGACCCACGTCGGGTTCACGGTGCCGGGCCTCGCAATCTCGATCGCCAGGACGAACGAGGCCAACAGGAGAAGCAGCACCGCAATCGTATGGCTGCGGAGCCGCTCGAGAACCCCGCCGAAGCCCGCAGCTGGCGCCGTCTTGGCGAGGTTTGTCATGCGCGGCTTCGCGCCAGCGCGAAAAAGCCACCGACCATCACGATCGCGACAATCAGGGTCCCCTGGATCACCTGACCGAAATTCGGATCGATGTTTAGGAAGATGAGGTCCGCCGGGATCAGCGTCAGGACGAAAGCCGCGAGCACGGGCCCGACGACGCCGCCACGCCCGCCCGCCAGGCTCACTCCGCCGACGACCACCGCGGCCAAGCCGCTCAGCGTGTAGTAGACGCCGGCAAGGGGAGCGCCGATGCCCGTCGTCATCGTGAGCGCGAGGCCGCCAATCGCGCAGAACAGGCCCGAGACGACATAGGCGGCAAAACGCGTCTGCTCGACGTTCACGCCGCTGCGAAATGCGGCGTTGCGGTCGCTGCCGATCGCATAGATCTGCAGTCCGAGCTTCGAGCGCGAGAGCGGAATCCGGATCGCGGCGACTGAAACCGCGAGCAGAATGAGCGCGTTCGGCAGCCAGACGGAGAGGCTTGCGCCCGCGCCGAGATTGAGAAAATCGGGCGGCGCTCCCCCGCCCGGTTTCTCAAGGATGAGGAGCGCCACGCCGCCCCACATGAAACCGGTCGTCAGCGTCGCCACCACGTCCGGGACACGCGAGAAGACGATGATGAGGCCATTCACCGCGCCCATGCCGGCGCCCACGAAAAGCACCGCCAGCGACAGCAGCAGCGCCCGAGAAAAGCTGCCGTTCTCCATGGTCCTCGCAGCGATGACGTTCGCGACCGCCATCATCGATCCGATGGACAGATCGATGCCGCCGGAGATGACGGCCGCGGTTTGGGCGGCGGCGGCGAAAGCGAGCGGCAGCGCGCCCATCGCCAGCGACTGCACGTCGAAATCGCTGAATGTCGGATGGATGCCGACGGTGATCGCAAGGGCTGCGATCAACAGCGCGGGCATGCCGAAAAGGCCGGGGTTGCGACGCAGGGCGCGGCGAAGTTTCACCGGCAAGGGTTCGTCCGCGACTGCCCGGGTCGGAATGGCCTGCGTCTTGCTGTCGGCGCTCACGCGACCGCCTCAAGCCGGGGCGCAAGGCCATGGGCGGCGCGCAGAAGGTTCGCCTCGTCGGCTTGCTCGACCGACATTTCCGCAACGATCCGCCCGCCGAAGAGCACGACCGCCCGGTCGCAGGTCAGCGCAATTTCTGGCAGCTCCGAGGTGAAAAGCAGCACCGCCGACCCCCCGGCCGCGAGTTCGCGGACCAAGGCGTAGATCTGTCTCTTGGTGCCGATGTCGATGCCGCGCGTTGGGTCGAAGCAGAGGAGCGTGTCGAATCCCTCCGCGAGCCATCGGGCGATCACCACTTTCTGCTGATTGCCGCCGCTGAGACGGCGCAGCTCCGCAGCCGCCCGCGTGTCGATCTGAAGCCGGTCGACAGCCGCTTGGACGCGCTGCCCTTCCTCGCGCATCCCGATGACGCCCCATTTGCGCAAGCTTCCGAACGCCGGCAGAGCGACGTTTTCGCGAATCGACCGCTGCTGCAAGAGCGCCAGCATTCGATTGGCGGGCACAAACACGACGCCCGCCCGAATTGCGTCAGCTGGATTGCGCAGCGCCAGCTCCTTGCCGTGCGCGAGGATGGTCCCCTCCTCCGGCCGCCGCACGCCGGCGATGCACTCGAAAAGATCGTCCTGCCCTTGCCCTTCAAGAGCCGCGACGCCAAGCACTTCGCCTTTATGAAGCTTGAACGAAACGTCGTTGAGAAGCGGGCCGCGCCGCAATCCCCTGACTTCAAGCGCAGGCTGGGCGTCGCGAGGGGAAAAATTCCGCTGTGAGGACGAGGGCTTCGCGGAAGCAGCGGACGCCGCAGCCTCCCCCAGCATCAGCTCCACGATCTGGTCTTCGTGCCCTTGGGCGCGCTCGGTGACCCCGACCGTGACGCCGTCGCGCAGGACGGTGGCGCGGTCGCACAACGCCGCAACCTCCGCCATGCGGTGAGAGATGAATATGACGGCGGCGCCGCGGTCCCGCCAACGGCGAACCATCGCATAGATCTGTTCGGACAAATCCGCGGGCAGCGACGCGGTGATTTCATCGAGGAGGAGCACCGCCGGCTCGGACGCGAGCGACCGGGCCAGATCGATAAGGCGCAAAAGCGGATACGGCAGGTCGCGAATGAGCTCGGCGAAATCGAGGCCTTGGACGCCAAGTTCGCCGAGCCATTTGCGCACCGCGGCCACAGGAACGCCGGCAAGACGCATATTCTGACTGACGGTCAGGTCCGGCACGAGCGCGGGGTCCTGATAGACGGAGACGATGCCGGCGCGGCGCGCTTCCGCAGGCGAGCGGAAGGACCTCGGCTCGCCCATAACGAAGATCTGCCCGGCGCTCGCGGGAAACACGCCGGTAATGATCTTGACCAGCGTGCTCTTGCCGGCGCCGTTCGATCCCATGAGTCCGTGAACTTCGCCGGGACGCACTTCGAGCGAGGCTGCCCTCAGGGCAATAACCGAATCGAACTTCTTGGCGACGTTCCTGGCGTCAAGGAGAAGGACTTGCTCGGCCATTACGGCATCGTCGTAGCTCAGGCTCAGCAATCGCGTCTTGTCGATCTCTATATTGCGACAATGAGCGCCGGTCTCGGCAGAGCGAATTGACCTTGTGGGGGGCCAGAACTACTCGCCGGGCCCCTTGCACGCTTTCTCCTGCTCGACCGTATAGTGCGTGTAGGGCTTCACGGGGCTGTATACGGGATATGTCGGATCGACCTTCGGATCGTAGTAGGCCTTGAGCCACTGAACGCCTTCCGGCGTCGTGTTGTCGTAGACATCCGGGGTCAAGCGAATGACATGCGGATGCTGCGCGCCCTCGAGCACGTCGAGAGCGACGGCCAGCCCCGCGCCGCCGACAGCCGGCGGATTGGTCACGCTGATGCCGACGAGACCGGCGTCCTTCAGTTCGATCGCTTGGCCCATGAACCCGTTGTTATCGGCGTCGACCACCGGAACGTATTTGAGGTTCCCGGTCTTGTAGGCGTCGACCGCGGATTTGCCCGTCCCGGAACTCCAGATTCCATCGATCTGTTTGCCCGAGCCGATCAGGTCTTTCATCTGTTGCGCGGTCTTATCGTATGACCAGCCGGTGAAGACAGAGGCGACAACCTTGATGTCCGGATGCTTCTTCAAGGCCTCGGTGAAGCCCTCATGCCGATCGGCGTCCGCTGGAACCCCGTCGATCCCACGCAACTCCACGACACTGCCTTTGCCGCCGAGCTTCGTGAACAGAGCTTCCGCCCCCTCGCGGCCATAGGCCGTCTGATCGTTGGTCAAGACATAGGCGGTGGGGGCGTCGACAGCCTGATCGACCGCGACCACGACAATGCCGCGATCCGTCGCCTGCTTGATCACCGGGTCGAGCGCCTTGCGATCCGAGGGATTGATGATGATGATGTTGGCGCCGGCCGAAATAAGATTGCGAATATCGGCGATTTGCTCCGAAGGCCCGCCGTTGCGGTTGGCGAGAATCACCTTCGACACTTTCCCGGACGCCAGGGCTTCCGCCTTAATCGAGCAGACCATCTCCTCGCGCCAACCGTTGCCGATGAGCGTGTTGGAGACGCCAACCACATACTTCTTGTCGGCGGCCGCGGCGTGACCGGCGACCGTGACGAAAGTGGCCGCCGCAAGGGCGAAATGACTGACAAAGGTTGATGTTCTCATTGGAGTTCCTCCCGATTGGCTTGAACGTTTCGGATTGATCGACGGCCTGATCCCATCGCCGGGCGGCGGGCAAGAGCTCATGACGACGTTCGGATCGCTGATCGCGTTCGACATCGGCAAACCCGCGTTTTTGACCCCTCGCGAGAATTGCGATGCGAGCGTCCGCCTCCCCTAACATCCCGTGGCCGTTACAGCTTGTATTTTCGTGGTGCGAATTTGAGAATGGCAGGAAAATCGCGGATGTCAAACCTGAAGACCGCGGTTTGCTAGGCTCATGCAAGAAGCGGCGGCGTGCGTCGCTCTCGGGCTGACAAACGCTCCCTCTCTTGGTCCAAGAACCGCCGGCATCCCCTTAGCGGCGCAATTGACTTCGGGACCATAGTCGCCACTATCGCCACCGAACAGGCCGCGGCGGCCCGCGGAACAATGCGCCGAACAGGGAGGATATATTATGCGGACCATCAAGGGCCCGGGGCTGTTTCTTGCGCAGTTCGCGCGCGACGCGCCGCCGCACAATTCGCTTGGCCGCATCGCGCGCTGGGCCGGCGCATATGGCTACAAAGCGATCCAGATTCCGACCTGGGACGCGCGGTTCTTCGATCTCGACAAGGCTTACGCTAGCGAGACCTATTGCGACGAAATCAAGGGCGCTCTTGCTGACATCGGGATCGCCATCAGCGAGCTCTCGACGCACTTCCAGGGCCAGATGGTGTCGGTGCATCCGGCCTACGACGCCATGTTCGACGGGCAGTGCCCGGAGGCGGTGCGCGGCAATCCCGAGAAGCGTCGCCACTGGGCGGCTGAACAGGTGCGGAAGGCGGCGAAGGTGTCGCGCCGGCTCGGCCTCACCGAGCACGTGAGCTTCACCGGGTCGCTCGCCTGGCCGTACTTTTACCCCTATCCGCAGCGGCCGGCCGGCCTCATCGAGGAATGCTTCGCCGAGCAGGCGCGGCGCTGGAAGCCGATCCTCGACGCATATGACGAGAACGGCGTCGACCTCTGCTTCGAGATCCACCCGACCGAAGACATTTTCGATGGCGACACATTCGACATGTTTCTCGATGCGGTCGCCGGCCACGCGCGCTGCAACATCAATTATGACGCGAGTCACTTCATCAAGCAGCAACTCGACTACCTCGGCTTCATCGATGCGTATCACGACCGCATAAAGATGTTCCACGTGAAGGACGCCGAGTTCAATCCGACCGCGAAACAGGGCGTGTACGGCGGCTATAAGGGTTGGCTCGAGCGCGCCGGGCGAGACCGCTCGCTCGGCGATGGCCAAGTAAACTTCAAAGCGATTTTCTCGAAGCTCGCCGCCTACGATTTCGCCGGCTGGGCCGTCTACGAGTGGGAGTGCTGCCTGCAGCACCCGGAGGCTGCGGCCCGAAACGGGGCGAAATTCATCGCTGACCACATCATCGAGGTGACGGACCGGGTCTTCGACGATTTTGCCGCGACGGGGGCCGACAAGGCGACTAATCTTAAGCTGCTCGGTATCCGAGGGTAATCTGTCAGCTGTTTTGTAAGCCTTCAACCGCCTGCTCGAGCTGCGGGGAACCGTCCGGACAGCGCTCCTGCATCGTCGAAAACGCTGTTGTGCCGATTACAATCAGCGTACCACCTCCGGAAACGGGCGCCGATCGAAGCGGCTCCGACAGCGAGCACACCGGAGAACCGCGCGCTTTCTTCCGAACCGTCTCAAGGTCACGGACCTCGGAACATAACACGCGACTGGTCGCTGAATTGCCTTCGGCAAAGCGACGAAGGCGCGGCCCGCTGAAGCTGCCAGGACGTCTCGATGGCTGAGCGAAGTTGCGTCGAGATCTTCCTGCCCTCGCTTTCCCAGTCCATCATGTGGAAAGGTTCTTCGCTGAAACGGCGCCAGCGCTTGTCCAGGTTGGTGTATGCCGGAACCACGACTTTCCCGCTTTGGGCAATCCGCTGGCAGACGTCTTCGGCGATTCCATCCTGAGTCAGCGCTCCGCCCACGTCGCAAAACAAGATCGCGGTCACGCCGGACTCCAGGATCAGCTCTTTCGCTTCATCCCCTGTCACCACGATCAGATTGAGCCCCTGTTTGTCGAAGAGGCTAACGACTCCAAGAGGGCTGCCTAGGTACAGCGTTCTCCAGGCATACTGGTGAGCGGCGTGCGCGTCGTCGCCCAGCAATAGGATGGTGAACCACGACGGATCTGAGGCAAGTGCGCGGTTTGATACCACCGGCCGGGTGCGCAAGGTTGCCGTGGCGATGGTAGAGGCGGAAGGTTTCGGCGAAGTGCGGCAGTGAACAAATTTCTCAGCCCAGCTGCAGTTTTTAAGAAGGTGCGCGTAGAGCGCATCCTCATCTGGACAGGGGAAGAGGTGCGCTGTTGTCCAGCCCGCCACCGGGGCTGAGACTGCGTCGCCGACGCAGATCCGGGCGATCACCCAATCCGCGAAGGAGTTGCCGGCGGGCCTTTCCGGCACGGCCCACCGAGGCATGGCCCGAAGAGCGCGCTCGCGCAGCTCATCCGGAAGGGTCTCGTACAAGCGGAACAGAGCCGCCGCTTGTTGTCTGCGTGGCCGCGTGCTCCAGTCGAAAAAGAAGGCGGACAGAGGGACAACTTGGTCCGCTGCGGCAAGCAGCACATAAACATAACCAGGATCACCTGAGGATTCGTAGCGGACTGGACGGCCTCGGCCGCCGTGGCAATAGCGGTGCACCGCGAACCAGAGAGCAACATCTGAGTCCGTGGTGACATCGAGCATGCCCGTCGGTGCGCCGTAGTGCTGCGCGACTGCCGCCATGAAGCGATCACTGTGGAGGGCCCAGAAGACAGAAGGTAAGTCGGTGAGTTCGCTCGCGTCACAGAGGTCGCCACCCACAGATGGAGGCAGGTAATGACTGATAAAGTCCTTGAAGCTGTTTTTGAAATTTGTCTCCAACAGCTCCTTGGCCAGCTCGTCCATTCGCAAGTAGGCCTCAAAATACCGCAAAAGCGCGGGCAGAAGTCCCTCCACCGCATGCGGACGAGCGGTTCGGAACCCGGAAGGAACGATGGAAAGCCGCCCGTCCGGCAACCGGTATTCCGCCGTCTGACCTCGAAAGACGATAAGGGTATCCGCGGTCGTGTAGTCACCATAGATTTGCTCTATGACTGCGGCGTACTCTGAGTATGTCGAAACGGTGAACTCTTCCATCGACGGAATCCGACGAGCCGGCCCCTGATAGCCAGGTCGCCTGTTAAATCTTGTGTCGACGCCGCGGTTGAGGTCGGCTTCAAGGCTCGGAAACAAGTCCACGCTACACCGTTGCTCAGCGTCACGCCGCCTCGGGCAGCTTGGCGAGTTTTTCCGCGTAACGAACAGGTATTCGTCACCTCCGGTGCAATGGCCGCTATCGGATCGGCCACGCCTGTCCGGCTAGCGCGCGTCGTCTCGCCTCATCATCGCCGCGAGCTCGGCCTCCTCCTCCGCCGTCAGCACGGGGGCGCGCTCCGGCGCGCGCCTCCGACCCACGAAGATCGCGGCGAGGCCAGCGCACAACACCAGCGGCGGCGCGAGCCACAACAGAAGCGTCTCGGCTTTGAGCGGCGGTTTCAACAAAATGAAGTCGCCGTAGCGCGAGACGAGATAGGCGCGCACGTGATCGTTGCTCTCGCCTTGAGCGATGCGCGCACGGATCAAAAGCCTGATGTCGCGCGCAAGCGGCGCGTCGGAATCGTCGATCGACTGGTTCTGGCAGACCATGCAGCGCAGTTCCGCCGACAGCGCGCGGGCGCGCGCTTCGAGCGCCGGGTCTTTCATCACTTCGTCCGGCTGCACGGCGAGCGCCGGGCCTGACAGCGCGACGAACAGCCCAAGGAACGCGATCCGAAAGCGTTTCATCATCATTCCGCCGGCGCAGCGGCATGCGCCGCCTTCGCGCGGGCCGCGACGCCGAAGCGCAAGCGCCGGTCGGCGAGCGACAGCGCCCCGCCGAGCGCCATCGCGCATCCGCCAAGCCAAATGAGGGTGACGAGCGGCTTCCAGTACAGCCGCGCGGGCACGGCGCCGTCCGGCGTCGGATCGGCGATCGACACATAGACCTGTCCGAAGTCGAGCGTGGCCAGGCCCGCCTGCGTCGTCGCCATTTCGCGGACCGCGAAACGCCGCCGCGCCGGCGCGATGGTCGCGACGGCCTTGCCGCCCGAGCGTACGGTCATTTCCGTCACGGTCTCGGCGTAGTTCGGCCCGCCGCGCTCGGCAACCGAGTCCAGCGTCACCTCGTACGGCCCGACCGCTTGAGCTGCGCCCGTGTGCAGCGTCACGATGGCCTCGGCGCGGAAGCCGACGCCGGACAGCCCCAGAAGCGTGACGCCCACTCCAACATGCGCGAGCGCCGCGCCCCAGTACGAGAGCGGAAATGCCGCCGCGCGGCGCAAGGCGACTGTGGGCGAGAGCCCGAGCCACCACGCGCGCGTTGCGACCTCGATCAGCGTGCCGCCGATGACGAAGACGCCCAAGCCCGCGACGAGCGAGGCGAGGATCGAGCTGCCCTTAAGCCAAGCCAGGCCCGCGATTGCGACGACCGCGCCGGCGATGAGCGCGACGCTCAGCCGCTGGATGACGCCCAAAAGGTCGCCGCGCTTCCAGGCGAGCGAGAAGCCG